>Ga0316193_10001716_pt1 | contig 15028 bp, 12 predicted proteins | sample MerIslsedime2_MG_FD_207735 | JGI IMG/M metagenome (GOLD analysis project Ga0316193, IMG submission 207735) | Coastal sediment microbial communities from Maine, United States - Merrow Island sediment 2 | ecosystem: Environmental > Aquatic > Marine > Coastal > Sediment | place: USA: Maine...
TGCCGGAGGTGTCGACCAGCTGAGACAAAATTCTCCGCCGCCCGCCGGTCGCGCTCGGCGAAATCGCCGCCAGCGTCCATGAGGTGGATGAGGTAGTAGGCCGCTTCGACTCCGTGCAGAGCATCTCCGAGCGACTCGGGGTCCTCGACGTCTCCGCGAGCGACCTCAACCGAAGAAGCCCACGGTCGGCCGGCGATGCGTGCCGGGTCGCGCACCATAACCTTGACGTCGTGGCCTTGCTCGAGCAATCGGGGTACGAGCCGGCCGCCGATGTAGCCGGTAGCGCCGGTGACGAGAACTTTCATGTGTTGCTCCCACTGAAGCGGTCGAGGTACGCCCGAACTGGAAACTTGCGGGCCGTGTTGGCGGACGACATGTAGCGGACGGTGCCGAAGATCGGTCGTTCGGGCCCCCACGCACGGTCGTGGCGCCCGAGGACCCAGAAGATCCCGGTATAAGAGTTGGGATCGCGGCCATCCAGAGCGTATCGGTTGTTGAGCTCGATCATCACCTCGAGGGCCTCCCGCGGTTCGGACGTCCACTCGAGGATCTTCTTTCCCCACAGCATCCGCAGGTAGTTGTGAATGGTGCCCTCGCGAAGGAGCTGGGTCTGGGCAGCATTCCACAAAGGGTCATGGGTTGCGGCATTGGCGAACTCCTCGAGCGAGTATATGTACTCCCTTCGGTCGCGAGCGTGTTTGGAGAGCGTCTTGGCGGCCCACGCCGGCAGCGAGTCCCAGCGATCGTGATCGGGGCGATGATGACAGACGTTGAAGCCGAGCTCGCGCCAGGTGATGAACTGGTCGAGAAATGCCTCGGCGTTATCGCCGACGCCCCACCATCCGGCGCGTCGGCCGTTGGCCGGCGGTACGACATCCTCGGGCGTCCAGCGCTCCCGGCGCATGACCTCGAGAAAAACTTCGTGCGCCGAGATATGGCCGAAATGAAGGTAGGGGGAAAGGCCACTGGTGACCTCGGCCTCGGGCCGGTTGCGCTCATCTCGGTAGAGGCCGAGACGATGGTCGAGGAATCGGCGCAAGGCGGCTTCGGCGGCCAACGATCCTCCACGAACAGGAGCGACGGCGACTGAGCGATCGATCGGGAGAGCCGATAGCGAGTCATTGCCGCCGATGAGCACGTCCTCGGTCGCCCGCGGCCACCTCTGAGTCGTTGTGGCTGGAAGCGGGGTCGGCGAAGGAAGCTCCTCGGCGAGAGGGTCCTCGAGTGGCATCTCTACGAGGTGATTCAGGAGGTTCTTCTGGAGAAACCTTCGAAAGGAGTACGCGGTCGTGAACTCTCGGTCAGCGCCCGCCATGGGCAGCACCCCGTTGCCGTCGACGGCCTCCAGGAGAACCGGGATTTTGGCCGCGGCGGCGGTCACCATGGAGGGCAGGAAAAATGTCGGAAAGTCGTCGGTCACCACCACCGCCGCATCTGCGGCGAGGGCCTCGAGCAGCCCGTGTCCAGCGCCGTGTTCGGCTTCGACATATGGCAGATAGGTGACGCTGTGTCCTTCAAGCGCAGCCGCCGTGTCGGCCATGCCGTCGATGATGAAACGGTGCAGTCGGTCGCTCGCCCACCGATAGTCGCTGCGGAGCGCTTCGAGAATCACCAACGGGAGGCCGAGATGGCGTGACCAGTCCGCCGCCCTCTGCAGACCGTAATTGAATCGAAGTCGTCGCGAGGCGATCATCCAGTAGACCACCTGTGCACCATCCGGCCGAACCGATCGCGTGTTGGCGCGTCGGATCCGCAGGGCTGACAATCGGGATTGGATGCTGGTCAACATAATTTCTCTCAGCCTTAGTCTGTCGTCTCCAACTGGTCAAGCTTTCAAGAAGGCTGGAAATTTCATTTTCTAGACATTTGTCCAGCATTTCTAGAAATTATTTCGATAGAATAGCAGTTGTTCTGCATGTCAAAAGGCGGGATAACCCCGCGAATTCGCCCCGAACCGAGAGCGTACGAGTCCAAGCAGATCGGAGGTCGCAGATGAAATACCCATTCAAGGTCGCCACAGACGAGACCAAAACGGCTCTCGTGATCGTGTTTCCTCCGGAGTTCAAGGGTCTATTCAATCCCAGAGTCCATGAGTTGGTGCGCGAGGTGCAGGAACAGTTGCACGGAGTCTACGTGACCTTCGCCCTTTCGTCCGGAACCTGTCCCGACCTTCGCGCCTCCATCGCCGCCGCCCGCTTCGTCGGCTGCGAATCAGCGGTGGTTGTCCTGGCGGAGGCGAGTGGCGTCGCCCGGTTCATCGATCACGGTTCGAATGGAGACTGGTTGCTCACCGCCTCGACGGTTGATTCCGAGCTCGATGCGCCCGCCCTGGTTGACGCCTACCACGTTGCCGTCGCCGATGCAGGGAGAGCCGCGTGAGATCATCAGATGCATATGATCGGTCGGAGTCATCTCTGTGTTTGATAGTCTGTCGGCAAGGTCTGATGGGGGAGAGCGAATGATGGCAAACGACCTCGTTGAGAGGAAACAACAGCTCTGGCCGATGGGCGCGGTGACCCGCCGAACCGGAATTGGCGAGCACACGCTCCGTGCCTGGGAACGTCGCTTCGGCTTTCCGAAACCCCTGCGGCTGGATTCAGGTCACCGGAGGTTTTCGGGCGAGCAGGTCCAGCATCTGCTCCTGATTGCGAAGGCCCTCGAATCCGGCTATCGCGCCGGCGACATCGTGCCATTGCCGCTTTCGGAGCTCGAGCTGCTGCTGCAGAGTTCAGGCGCCTTCGACCGGGCCAGCGCGGCCGGCAATGCTGAAGATGTCATGTTGCTGGCGTTCGATGCCTGTAGGCGATTCGATCGGGAGTCTCTTGCAGCCCTGCTCCACAGCGAAGCCGCGGTGCTCGGTCTGCCGAGGTTTCTCCGCGAACGCGTAGCCCCGCTCCTTGACGAGGTTGGGGATGCGTGGGGTCGTGGGGAGATCGAAATCCGCCACGAGCACTTTTTCTCCGAGGTTCTCGAAGACGAGCTGAGGAGGCTGCGCGCACCGCTCGAATCGGCGGCCAAGGGTCGGCCGGTGGTGATCGCCAGCCTGCCAAACGAGCTCCACGGTCTCGGCCTGCAAATAGCCGCTCTGGCCATCGTCACAGCGGGTCGCAGCGTACGTGTCCTCGGTCCCCACCTCCCGGTCGAAGAGATCGTCCAGGCCGCGAAGGCGCTGGATGCGTCGGCGGTCGGTCTCTCGGTCAGTATCTTTGCCGAGCCCGAGGAGAGTGCACGCGAGATCACGGCGCTGCGGGAGCGACTTCCCGCCGGAATCGACCTATGGATCGGTGGCGCTGGTTCGACGACGCTGGGAAACATACCGGACGGGGTCAAAATTACATCGACACTTGACGATCTTGACCGTGTGCTGACGCGGCTCCCCGAACAAACAGAGGAAACCTAGACTCCTCCATAGCAAAACGCAACCGACCTCGACACCGACCTGAAACCCATTTCGCCGGCTCACCGCTGGGAGGATCTCGATGGACCGGAACGCTCTCATATTTGTCGTCGCTGCTCTCGCAGCCACCGGCCTGCTGCTCACAAGCGGCTACGGCTTTACGGGTGGCTTGGTGGTGGCGGCGGTCGCGTTTTCCATCCTCTGGCTCGTGAGTCTGGCGCTCGAGAATGCCAGCATCGTCGATATCTTCTGGGGGCCCGGTTTCATTCTCGTCGGCGCCTATTACGCGGTGACGGTCTCCGGGGCGCCGACTCAAAGAGGGCTCCTGGTTCTCGGGCTGGTCACCGTCTGGGGGCTTCGTCTCGCCCTCCACATCGGTATCCGCAATGCCGGCGCCGGCGAGGACTTCCGCTACCGGAAGTGGCGCGAAGAGGCTGGAACCAACTTCTGGTGGATCTCTCTGTTCAAGGTTTTCCTCTTGCAGGCGGTCGTGTTGTGGATCGTGTCTTCGCCATTGCTGCCGGCTCAGCTCGGCGGCGGCGAAAGCGTGACGATGCTCGATGCGCTGGGCATCGCGCTGTGGATCTTCGGCTTCCTGTTCGAGACGGTTGCGGACTGGCAGTTGCGGAGATTCAAGAAAAACCCGGACACCTCGGGCCAGGTCATGCGTTCTGGTCTGTGGTCGGTGACCCGCCATCCCAACTACTTCGGTGAGGCGGTGCTGTGGTGGGGCCTCGCGTTGCTCGCCGTGCCCGGCGGCGGGTGGCTCTCGTTCCTCGGTCCTCTGATGATCACCTTTTTGCTGCTCAAGGTCTCTGGCGTGGCAATGCTCGACACCGCAATGGTGGAGCGCCGCCCAGGCTACGCCGAATATATCGCCACGACCCCGGCGTTCGTGCCCAGTCTTCGTTTGCTCGGCATCAAAAAGCGGCGGGCAACCGACGGCACCTGATCGGTCGGATCCGGCACGAGCTGTGGGAACCTAGATCTAGCCTGCATATCTCATCATTTTTCAATGATTTCGATCTTATAATTATATTTTTTCCAATTTTTTCTAGAAAAAACCTTGACAACGAAGTTTATGAGATCTATATTCAGGATCAAGGAGGCCGAGATGGCACACACCGATGAAATGACCGCATGGGACTTCAACTCGAGCGAGCTTCCGTTTTACGACCACCTCTACAAGACGGCGTTGCGGATGACCCGTTCCGTCGCGGAGACCGAAGACATCCTTCAGGAGACCTACCTCAAGGCCTTCCGCTATTACTCCGGGTTCGAGGAAGGCACCAACCTCAAGGCATGGCTCTTCCGCATCATGAAGAACAACTTCATCAACGGCTATCGCAAGCGCAAGGCCCAGCCGCAGCACGTGGAGCTCGACGAGTTTCGTGACAGCGGCGAAGAGCGTTGGGAGGTCGACTCGGGCTTGGCCGAGGGCGGGTCCGAGGCCGGCGCTCTGGCCGAAGAGATGGACGAAGACGTGGCCCGTGCTCTCAACGCCATGCCTCACGACTACAAGATGGCCCTGCTGCTGGTGGACATCCAGGGCCACAGCTATCAGGACGTGGCGGACATGCTCGCAGTACCAGTGGGGACCGTGATGTCACGGCTGTACCGAGGCCGCAGCAAGATCGAAAAGGCACTCATCTCCTACGGTAAGAGATACAACTACCTCTCGCGTCCCCCGCTGAAGACCCGTGATGCGACCATCGATGTGGAGAGCATCTTCGATTCCACGACCGTCCGGTGAACCGATGCGCCGCTGAATAGGAAATGGTGACACATGGCCAGACACATCGTGGCAAAGATCGTTGTATTGAGCATCGCGTTGGCGACCGCGGGTTTTGTCGCTGCCGGCGACCAACCGACATTTATCCTCGAAGTCGAGGCCGGTCCGACCTGGTAGAGCAGCAATGACGTGCAGGTCCCCAACACTTCGGCGGGGACCCGTTTCTCGCTCAAGGACCTGGTCGGGCAGGGCCCGTGGTTCACAGGCCGGGTCTACTTCACTTGGAATATCTCGCCGCGCAACGGTGTCCGACTGCTGCTGGCGCCGCTGTCCTACACCGAGACGGGAATCTCTGACGAACCGGTTGATTTCGCAGGTGCGAGCTATCTTCCGGAGATTCCCACCGAGGCGACCTACAAATTCAATTCATGGCGCCTGACCTATCGCTACAAGCTCAAGGACGGCGATCGGTGGAAGCTGTGGATCGGCGGCTCGCTGAAAGTCCGAGATGCCAAGATCGGGCTCAGACAAGGCGAGACTGCGAGCAATGACACCGACCTCGGTATTGTGCCCCTGGTGTATTTCGCCGCAGACTATCGTATTACTCAACGATGGCATGTCATGTTCGACTTCGACGGTCTTGCAGGCGGTCCCGGTCGCGCCATCGATCTGTCGCTGAAGGTTGGCTATGACTTCAACGATCACTGGGCGCTGACCGCAGGTTATCGGCTGCTCGAGGGCGGCGTGGACATCGACGAGGTGTACAACTTCGCGTGGTTCAACTCCGCCGTGGTTTCTGGAGTTTACCGGTTTTAATCTGATCGACTCTGGTCCCGTGCATCATGAGTGGCCGGGGACGGAATAAACTGCACGACCTCATGACACGGGTCGTTTCAGGCCTGGCCGCCGGACTCTGTGCCGTCGTTCTCCCATCACCACTCTTCGCCCACGAAAATAACGAGGTTTCTTCCGGACCGAATCTCGATGAGGAGACCTCATCGCCGGAGACGAGGAGTTAACGGTTCCAAATAGAGCTGAACAGCTGGTTGACCGGAGATTCGGCTCTCAACCTCAAGGCGGTACAGGACCCGAGGGCAGGTCATTGCAGATCGGCCTCCCAGCATCCCTGGAACAGGTCTCTGGGAGCACGACAAGTCAGCCGGCTTGCCAATCCCGCATGGCTCCAAGTTGGGCACAATCAGCAAATCCAATTGACGTCGAGTCGCTGCTGCAGGGGACACTCTTGGGACATTTTTTCACAACAATCCACATTGTGAGCATCGATCACCAAATACTGAAAACCGGCGAAGCACCTTTGAAACAGAAGTTTATGTGCTGTTCAGTATGGCGAGACATGCTCAGTGTTGCGGTCGATAGAGGAAATTGACGGACTTAAAATCCCTTGCCTGTAAAGGCGTGTGGGTTCGAATCCCACCTCCGGCACCAGGCTTCGTTCTCGACCGTACGGAGAAAACGGAGCCTGTCCCGGCGTAGCCTGCAAGGCGAAGCCGGACACCACCCTCCACGCCAGTACCCGGTCGAGAACTAAGCCCGGGCAAGCCATTTCTTGGGGGATGAGGTTGGTCGAAGTGGCGCCCGCCTCCTGGCTTCAGCGGGCACAATGCAACAATGCGGAACGTGGCACCCATTTGTGATTTGATTTATTAATGCCGCACGGTCCTCGGCTGGCGGGTGGCCGATGCCTTATGCGCGTTTCTCGCCGTGCGCCTCGGCGCCGCGGGCGCACATCCTCACCCGGTCGGCCACACGTAAGGCGTGTCCCGTCATCGGTGCCGTCGGAGGGGATCGGGTTGGGCCCGTGCCCACCCGGCGTTCGTATACTGTGTCAAGAAGTTAGTGTCTACTCACATCGTTTCCTGAACGGTGTCATCCGCCTCTCGAAGACCAATTGTGGGTTCGATATCGGTCTTGCTTTCTTATATAAACTCATTTTTTATAACATTTAATGAAACATTACAGAAGAATGACAAAAGAAGGTTGACAAGGTCTATTCAAGGAACCACATTTAAGATGTGAGTGAGTATTCACTCACATACGAGAATACCCATGAACCTCATCTCGAGCGGCAACGCCGCAGCCACGGACTTCGAGTCCAGGATATCGGATCCGCAGCCGGTGAACGGACTGCAGAGTGGAAGGAGAAGGCCGATGACCGAGACCTCAACGCGCACCCATTCGCCGCGCCAACGCGAGATCCTCGACCGCACACTGGAGCTGGTCCGCGAAGGTGGGCTGGGCGGTCTGACGATCAAGAAAATCGCCGAGCGCGTGGGCTTCGCGGAGGCGGCGCTATACCGTCACTTCGCAACCAAGCAGGCCCTTCTGCTCGGCCTCATGGACCGGCTAGAGGACATGCTGCTGGAGCCCATTCGCGCCATCGCCGGTGATGCCTCGCTCAGCGCCCCCGAACGCCTTGAGCGGATAGTCCGGCATCACACGAAGGTCGTGCGGGAGCACGACAGTCTGCCCATCATGCTGCTCGCCGAAGCGTCGGCGTCGGGCGACCCGACGCTTGTCGGCAGGATGCGGGCCATCTTCCACGCCTACCTGTCGCTGCTGGAGAGCGTGGCGCGCGAGGGCCAGGCGCGGGGCGAGATCGTCGATGGCGTGGAGCCGGACTGCCTGGCGATCCTTCTGCTCGGCGCACCAGCCGCCCTTGCCATCCGCCACCGGCTTCTCCCTGATGCCCGCGCCGAGGATCGTTTCGAGGGGACGTTGATTCCATTCCTCAGATCACAGATCGACACCTCCGAAGGGAGGACAAAATGAGCTTTCGATCCATCTACCTACTCGTCGCCGGCGCCGTCCTCGCCGCGGGCCCGCTGCTCGCGGCAGGGACGCACCTGAGCCTTGACGACGCGATCGCAGAGGCCCTGGCCGCCGGCCCCGGCCTCCAGGCCCTCGGCAGCACGGCCGAGGCCGATCGTCGCGAGGCGAAGGCCGCCAGTCGGCGGCGCTGGGGCACCCTCGATGGGGTCGCGTCCTACACCTACTTCTCGGACGACGTCATCGTCCGTCCGATTTCCAGCCAACTGCTTGCCGGCGGGTTCGCGAGCCTGCCGTTTGACGATCAGCAGCTCCACTGGGGCGTGGTCGCCGAGGTGCCGCTCTACCTCGGGGGCAAGCTGTCGAACGGCGTCAAGATCGCCAAGCTATCGGCGGAGAAATCCACGGCATTGCTCAAAGGCACGCGGTGGCAGGTGCGTTTCAACGTCATCTCGCTGTATTCGGCGGCGCAGGGACTCGACGCCGTAGATCAGGCCCTCGAGCGCCAGGTCTCGGCGTTGCAGACGACCAACTCACACCTCGAACTGATGGTTTCGGAAGGCAAACGCCCGGACGTGGACCGGCTCAAGGTAGTGGAGGAGCTCGAGGGGGCCCGCGCCAACCGCGCCGCGGTCCGCGCCAACCGGCTCAAGGCCGCGACCCTGCTGCTTGCGCTCATGGGCCGCTATCCGACTGGTCATATCGTGGTTGACCCCCTGCCGCAGACACTGCCGGGTTTGACGGAAACGCCCACCGATCTGAGGGCCAGCCTCGATCAGGTGTCGACGGTACGCCAGGCTCGACTCACTCTCGAGCAGGCCGAGAGCGGCGTCAGGTTGGCCACCAGCGAATTCATTCCCAAGGTCGTAGCGCGCGGCAACTTTCTCGTCAACGACGGCCAATCGCTGGATCGCACGTATAACACGTGGGCCCTGTCACTGGGTGTGGTCGTCCCGCTCATTCACGGCGGCGCCCGTTCCGAGCACCGCGCCGCCGCTAAAGAGCGGCGGCAGGCGGCTGAGCACGCTCTGGTAAAGGCTCAGCTCGACACCGCCGCCCACCTCGAGGACGCTCTTGCCGAGTTCGAAGCCGCCCATACAGCGGTCGAGGCCGCCGAGGCCCGCGTCGCGGCCGGTGCCGAGGCCGCCCGCATCGAGCAGATCCGCTACGACACCGGCGCCGGCACCATCGAGGATCTGCTACGGGCCCGGGCACGCGAGGAGGGCGCTCGCTCGGCCCTCGCCCTCGCCCGAGCCCAGGCGCTGACCTCCGGCGCCCGCATCAACAGCATCGTCGAGAAGGAGGCCGTGCTATGAAAAAATCAGTCTGGATCGTCATCGTCGTCGTGATCGCGGCCGCGCTCATCGCAGTTCGCGTAAAACGCATGCAGCAAAAGGAGAATGCGCCGCTGGTCGCCAAGGTGGCGGTCGCGATCGATACAGCCACGGTCGGCGAGGGCTCCGTGGTCCACACACTGCACGTCCTCGGCACCGTTGTCGGCGCCGACGAGGCGGACGTGGCGCCACGGGTCATGGCCCAGGTCATGGAGGTCAGGGTGCGTGAGGGCGACGCGGTCGCGCGCGGCGAGCTAATCGTGCTGCTCGACGCCCGCGAGCTGGAGGACGCCGTTGCCCAGGCCGAGGCCGGGGTGCAAGCGGCCAAGGAAGGGCTGGCGGCGGCCGAGACCGCCCGCGCCGCCCAACGTAATGCGACCGCTCGCGACAAGCAACTCTTCGAGGCCAAGGCCATTTCGCAGGAGCAGTGGGATTTTTCGCGCGCGACCGATGCCGCATCGGCGGCTCACCTCGAGGCGGCCAGGGCCCAGGTAGAGGTGGCGGTGAAGCGCCTCGACCAGGCCCGCACCCGGCTCGGATACTGTCGCGTCACCGCGCCCGTCACAGGCGTGGTCACACGGCGGCTCGCCGACCCGGGTGATCTCGCAGTTCCCGGCAAGCCGCTCGTAGAAATCGTGCGCCAGGAAAAGGTGCGGGTTCGTGCCTCGGTGCCGCCCGAAAACCTCACCGATCTCGCCGTCGGGCAGCCGGTAACACTGTCGCTCGGAGATCTCACGATTGACGCCGCGGTGTCGCGCGTCTTTCCGGCCATGGGCAAAAGCCACTTGGCCGCCTTCGAGGCCGATCTGGCGTCACCCCCGCCGGGCTTTGTCTCCGGGGCCACCGTCGGTGTCGACCTCCACCTGAGCTCGGCCGAGGGGCTGATCGTGCCCGCCGACGCCCTCCTCGAGGGCGAGGGCGGGGCTTGGGTCTTCAAGGTGGTCGACGACACGGTGCACCCGGTAGCGGTCACGATCCTCGACCGCTCGTCCGACAGCGCCGCCGTCAGCGGCTCGCTCGCAGACGGCGATGTCGTGGTACGGGCCCGTCCCTCGCGGCTGATGACCTTCGCGGACGGCATGAAGGTGCAGGTTGCGGACAGCGCGACCTGAGGAGGAGGACGGCATGGACATCGTAGAGAGCTATCTCAAGAAGCCGCACCTCCTGACTTCGCTGGTGCTGCTCGCCGCGGTGATTGGCTTTGTCGGCTACCGCCGTATGCCGGTGAACCTCTTTCCCGACTCCGAGCGGCCGCAGATCGCGGTGGTCACAATCTACCCCGGCGCCTCCTCACAGGATGTCGAGGCCGACGTTTCGCGCACTGTCGAAAAAGAGCTCAACACCATCGAACAGGTGCGCCGCGTGACCTCGGTGAGCAAGGACGAGGTGTCGGCGGTAATGGTCGAATTCGAGTACTCGAAGGGTCTCGACTCCGCCGCCACTGACGTCGCCAACGGCCTGCAGAAGATCAAGGCCCAGCTCCCACAGGCGATCAGGCCGCCGATGATCTTCAAGGTCTCGTCGGCCACCCGGGCCGTGATGACCCTCGCTCTTCGTCCCAAGGAGGGGTCGCCGCTCGACCTGTCGATGGTGCGACAGATCGCCGACAACCAGATCAAGGAGCGGCTGCTCCAGCTGCCCGAGGTCACCAACGTCGAAGTCTTCGGCGCCCACCAACCGGTGGTCCGAGTGGAGCTCGATCGCGATAAGCTCGAGCGCTTCGACCTCACCCCGGTGGCGGTGCGCCAGCGTCTGATGGCCTTCAACGCCAACCAGCCGGTCGGCCTGCTCATCACCTCCAATGCGCAGTTCCTGCTCAAGCGGACGGGCGAGTTCGCCGACCTCGCGGACGTCGGGGCGATCACCATCGCCCATCGTCCGGACGGCGACGTCCACCTCGCCGACGTGGCGCGGATCTACCGCGGCGTGCTGGAGCCGCAGAGCGCCTACCACGGCGACGGCGGACCGGCGATCGCGGTCAACGTCCAGCGCTCCACCATCGGCAACGCTCTGCGCACGATCGCCGACATGAGCGCCGTGCTGCCCGAGCTCGAGGCGACCTATCCGGGCCTCGAGATCACCATCCCGGACACCCAGGGCACGCTCATCGAGCTCTCGGTGGGCAACATGCTCAATGCCCTACGCGACGCCGTGATCATGACCGTTCTCGTGATCTTCCTCTTCCTCGCGGATTTCCGTGGAATGGTCCTGGCCGCGATTTCGATTCCCTTCACCTACCTCCTGACCTTCGCGGTCATGTGGCTGATCGGCTACGAGTTCAACATGGTCACCCTGACTGCGGTGATCATCGCCGTCGGCATGTTGCTTGACGACGCCATCGTGGTCCTGGAAAACATCGAGCGCCACTATCACGAGGTGGGGACCGACGTTCACGATGCGGTTGTCGGCGGCACCGAAGAAGTGATGCTGGCGATCTTTTCCGGCACCTACGCCACCGTCATGGTGCTGTTGCCGATCATCTTTATCGGCGGCTATGTGCAGACCGTCCTTCGGCCGTTTTCGATTTCACTTGTGATCGCGCTGATCGCCTCCTACATCGTGTCGGTGACGGTCATCCCGCTGCTCGCGCCATACCTGCTCAAACGCGGCGACGGGGGCGGACGCAACCGCTTCGAACGCCTGGTCTACCGCTTCAACGAGTTGGTGGTGGATCCGATCCGCGACTTCTACGTCCATCTCACCGAGGTCGCCCTCCGCCACCGCGGGCTTTTCCTGCTCGTTGCGCTCGTGCTGCTGGTCGTATCGGCGCGCCAGATGCCGCTGGTCGGCCGCAACCTGATGCCGCCGATGGACACCGGCATCATCAAGATCAACTTCGAGACCGACGCCAACACCTCGCTCGAGCAGACCGAGGGCGTCATGTCGAGGATGGAGTCGATGATCTTTTCACGCCCGGAGGTCGTCTCGGTGTCCTCGGTCATCGGCTCGGAGCCGGCGGTGATCTCATTCGGCGCCGGCCGCCTGGCCCAGCAGGGCAACGTCACCGTCCACCTGACCGACCGCTTCCAGCGCGACGCCTCGATCTGGGAGATCGAGAACGCGCTGCGTGATCAGTTTCATGCCATCCCCGGGCTCAAGAGCGTCGATGTCTTCGACTTCGGCGCCACCCCGCTGTCGACCATCCGGGCGTCGGTGGACGTGATGATCTCGGGGCCGGACATGGCCACGCTGGACCGCATCGGCCGCGAGGTCGAACAGCGGCTCCGGGGAAACCTGCGCGGGGCGACCTCGATTACGCGCTCGTGGACCATGGACTCGGTGGAGGTCAGCTTCACCGCCGACCCCGAGAAGCTGGCTCTGTATCAAATCTCACCGTCGGCCGTGGTCGGCCAGCTCGCCGGCGCCGTGCGCGGCATGCCGAGCTCGGTCTTCCGGGTGCCCAACCAGGACGGCCTCACCCTGTGGATCCAGCTCCCCAGGGAGCAACGGGAGCACGCCGGCGAGCTCGCGACCTACCCCGTCATGACGCCTCTCGGCCAGGTGCCACTGGCCCAGCTCGGGACCATCGACAGCCGGCCGGTGGCCTCGGTCATCACCCGCCAGGGCCTCGCGCGGACCCTCGATATCCAGGCCTACCGCGCGCGGCGGCCGGTCTCCCACCTCCAGGAGGACGTGGTGGCCGCGCTCGACGGCCTCGAGCTGCCGCCCGGCTATCGCATCAGCCACGAGGGCGAAATCAAGCAGATGAACGAGAGCTTTGGACGTCTCGGCAAGGCGCTGGTGCTCGGTCTCGTCCTGCTCTACTTCTCGCTGGTGCCGGCCTTCAAATCGTGGATTCACCCGCTGACCATCATGTCGGCCATCCCGTTGGCCCTGATCGGCGCCTCCTGGAGCATGCTCATCGCCGGCAAGCACGGCTGCATGCCGTCGATGATGGGGATGATCCTGCTCGCCGGCATCGTGGTCAAGAACTCGATCCTCCTGATCGATTTCATCGCCGCCGCCAAGGAGCGGGGTGAAAGCACCTACGACGCGCTCGTCGGCTCGGTGCGCATCCGGACCCGGCCGATCCTCATGACCGCGATCGGCACCTCGGTCGGCATGATCCCGATCGCCATGGAGTGGGCGATCGGCCTCGAACGGCTGTCGCCGCTGGCCATCGTCGCCATCGGCGGGCTCATGGTCTCGACCTTCCTGACCATGGTCTACGTGCCGATCCTCTACTCCCTCTTCGAGGACGCCGAACTCGCCGTCAAACGGCGCTTCCACCGCGGCGGCGAGCGACTGCAGGAGGCGTGACCCCGTGTCTTCCCCTCCTTCTTTTTTCCCTTCAGCCCCCGCCGCGGCGCGACTCGCGCCACGCGCGCCACGCGCGCCGGAAAGGCGCGGTCGCTGGAGCTGTGATCGGTTTGGCGTTGGGCGCGCTTGTTGGCGATCCTCTCCTCGGCTCGGCTTCAGGCGCAGCCTCCGGGGTCGTATTCGAATACGATCAATCGAGACAGGACGAACGCACCCAGATGCTCGCCGAGTCCATCGCCGGAGGGCAGTCCGCAACCGTCGCCCCCGGGGAGACTGTGGGTTATGTCGGGCGGCGTCACATGCGGGACTTTCTTGGTGAATGGAAGCTGGTGGCATGGGGTCTCGACGAGAACGGGGAACGGGTCACGGCGACTGGATTTGCCAACGGCGTACCGGCAGGTGAAAACGCCACTCAGATTATCTACCGGGACGTCGTGGTCGAAGGCCTCGACGAGACCTTCGGTGGAGCCACAACGACATTGACCTATGACCCCGGTCGGGGGTTCTTCCTCGAAAATGACTACATCTTTTTGGAGGAGACCCTCACATTCACCGGCGAGTATCTCGCAGACAAGAACACCTACAACTATTACTCGGTGAACCCCCAGAGCGATACGCTTCCGGGAGGGGTTCTTCAGTCAAACTCTCGAGTGGAAATCAGGATTGCGAGCCCGTCGCTCTGGTTCGCCGAAGGCTATACCCATGTCGATGGTCAAGAGGCCAAGATCCAGTCATATCGATTCATGAAACCATAACCATCCGCTCCTCGGCGGGATCGATCCCCGTCTCCGGCTCCGTTTCGCTTGAACCGCCGTGGGCTCAGGGCGTGTACCAGATCGGCGCCGTGTAGGCGCGCTCCTGGTGGGTCGTTTTGGCGCCCTCGGGGATTTCGACTCCGAAGCGGAATGCGTCGTAGACGATCCACCGCGGGGTCGGAATCTCGAGCACGCGGGCGTAGTAGAAGGCGCTTTGCTTCGGATCGAAGTCGGGATCGGTCCAGACGGTGCCGAGCTCGGAGGCACCAATAGTGTTGCTCCAGTTGGCCGCGGCGACGTCCACGGTGTTGCCAACCGGCGGCACCACGCCCTTGGCGTCCATCTCGCGCCCAGTGGACCAGGCGACGTCATAGACCTTCTCGTGGGTCTCGCCCTTGGCATCGAGCCAGCCCTTGACGATTTGGATGCGGTCGAGATTGGCGCCGATTACATCGCGCAGCGCATAGACCATGAACGTCGGCGCGTCGCCGGTGCCGCGGAGATCGCCGCCCATCGGCACGCCTTTCTCATAGCCCCGGAAGGCGGGCTGGCGGCTGTTGATGTCTTCGGATGTGTAGTCCCAACCGCCGAAGAAACGCACCATGATCCGTGGGCCGGTTGTGCCGTAGACTTCCTTGCGCTCCATCGCGTCCCAGATTGATGCGCGGGTGTTTTCCTCGGCCCAGACGGCGGTAAAGCCCGAGGCAACAAGCTCGTAACCCTCGAAGACGCCGTTCTCGGTCTCGGTGAACGGATGGAGCAT
>Ga0316193_10001717_pt1 | contig 15027 bp, 10 predicted proteins | sample MerIslsedime2_MG_FD_207735 | JGI IMG/M metagenome (GOLD analysis project Ga0316193, IMG submission 207735) | Coastal sediment microbial communities from Maine, United States - Merrow Island sediment 2 | ecosystem: Environmental > Aquatic > Marine > Coastal > Sediment | place: USA: Maine...
GCGTCAGTTGCCGACCGCCATCGATGGCGACCAGGCGCACCTTTCGACCCACCGGGGTTTCGCTGAGCGGTTGGCTGGACATGTTCGCTATAGGTCCGATAAACGAGAATGGTTATCATTATACCCGCCTGCAAAGGGTTTAGTAAACGCTCAATCCGCGCGGCGGAAAACGTCATAGGGATACCTGAAACCGTGTATTTGTGGTAAAAGTACGAAGCTGGTAATCACCTACCTATTTATAAAGATGGTTTATTGACATATATCATTCAGTTATTTTGAGAGCGTGATAAACTTGCCAAAGTGATTTGGCAACACCGAGATATTAGAGTAAATCCATGCGCAATACCTTATATTGCTGTTTAATAAGGTTTAAAATTAGCAATATGTGTAGTGTGGTATCCCTTTTCACGAACAGCAGGTAGCACTATGACGCCCAAAAACATTGAACCGGCACGCAAATATGCACCAGGTGACACAATGACGCCGAAAAGCCTTGATCCGCTGCGCGAGTACATAGCATCCCGGGTCATCGGTCAGCACAACCTTGTCGATGGCATGCTTATCTGTTTGTTAAGCGACGGCCACCTGCTGGTAGAGGGTATGCCGGGTCTGGCCAAGACGACGGCTGTCATGGCCCTGTCGGAAGCGATTCAGGGTGACTTCCACCGTATCCAGTTCACCCCGGACCTGCTGCCCTCCGATCTGGTGGGTACCGATATCTACCGCCATGAAAAAGCCGAATTCGAGTTTCGTCCCGGCCCCCTGTTTCACAATATTCTGCTGGCCGATGAGGTCAACCGTGCCCCGGCCAAGGTCCAGGCTGCGCTGCTCGAAGCCATGGGGGAACGCCAGATCACGGTCGGACAGAGAACCTATCCGCTACCCGAACTTTTCATGGTCCTGGCGACCCAGAATCCGGTAGAGCAGGAGGGGACTTACCATCTGCCCGAGGCGCAGCTGGACCGTTTCCTGATGCAGGTGGTGGTTGATTACCCGAACCACGAAGAGGAATTGGAAATTCTTGCCCTGGATAACGATCGCCAGCGGGATGTTCCCATACCACCCGCCCAACCGCTGCCGCAGGAAGAGTTGTTTGCCATGCGAACGCATGTCGCTAATCTTTTCCTGGATCCCAAACTGAATCGCTATATTGTCGACCTGATCCAGGCGACCCGTAATCCAAAGGCCTACGACAAGGAAATGGCCCGCTGGTGCCGATTCGGTGCTTCACCGCGCGCAACTCTGGCACTGGCGCGATGCTCCCGGGTGCGTGCCTGGCTGCACGGCGAAAATTTCGTTTCCCCCGAGCATATTCAGGAAATCGCGGCAGACATACTGCGTCACCGCCTGTTATTGACGTTTGAAGCGGAAGCCGAAGGCATCACCACTGATGACTTGATCGAACGGCTGATCTCACTGGTGGCGATTCCCTGAACGTTCATGAGTCTGCAGCCCCGTCTCGACAATCTGCTGGAACTACGTCACCAGGCACACACGCTGGGTCTGGCTTCACACCACCTGGTCAATTCCTCCTTCAGTGGCCTCTATGCCTCGGTGTTCCGGGGCCAGGGGCTGAATTTCGAGGAGGTGAGGGAATACAGTGAAGGCGATGACATCCGCAACATGGACTGGAAGGTCACGGCGCGCACCGGCGACCCGCATCTCAAGGTCTTCCGTGAAGAAAGAGAACGCAGTGTCATGCTGTGTGTGGACACGGGACCACACATGGAGTTCGGTACCCGGAGTACCTTCAAGTCAGTTCAGGCCGCCCATGCAGCTGCACTGTTAGGGTGGGCCGCCAATGGCCTGCACGATCGCGTCGGTGGCGTGCTGTTCGGTGGCGGCGACTGGCAAAACAGTTATTTCCGTCCCACCAAGGACCGCCGTGCCTTATGGCAGCTGCTTAAAACCCTCGCCACACCATGCAGCAGCACTAATGAATCTCCGCCCGAACTGCTCTCGGAGGTATTGCAGCAGGCTGCCAAGGGCATTGGCACAGGTGGATTGGTGTTCGTCATTGCCGATTTCAACCGGGACTTGCAAGGCCTGGGTAAAGGACTGAGTCAGCTGCGCCAGCACCATTCTGTGGTACTGGTGCCGGTCGATGATCCGGCCGACCGTGAATTGCCGGACATGGGGGATATCCTGTTCCGCTCTGCCGACGGTGAACTGCTGTCTGTCGATACTGCTGATAAGGCGGGCAGAGAGGCTTACCGGCACGCCTGGCAGCAACGTCGTGACCAGCTGACCCAGCTGGCCCACGGCTCGGGTTGCGCCATGATTCCCCTGCTCACCAATCAGGACGTCCATAAGTCACTGATGAAGGGACTGGAACGTCGCATGCGCATGAGGGCTTTTCTGTGAACCCTGAACTGGCCACGCAACTCAGGGATATAAACGGTCTGGACGCCATTCCATGGTGGCCGCTTGCCACCGGCTGGTGGCTGCTCGCCGCGTTGTTTATCGCGCTGGTGTTTGCCCTGATTTCCCTGCTGCGGAATCTGCGTCACTATCCGGCCGGTTCCTGGCACCGCGATGCCTGGAAACAGCTGCGTGACCTCCGGCAGCGGGCTTCCAGTATGCCGGTGGATCAGCTTGCCACTGATCTGTCGGAACTGTTACGCCGTATCGCCGTCGCCCGTCTTGGACGGGAGCGGGCCGCCGGGCTGACAGGAAAGCGCTGGCTTGACTGTCTGCAAAAGCACGACCCGGCAGGATTTGCCTGGACAAGATGGGGCAAACCCTTGTTGGCACTGCCCTACGCACCGTCCGGGACGCGCCAGGAATACCGCGAACAACTGGTGCCTCTGATTGATGCTGCACTGGTCTGGACGGATAAACGCGAGAGCTCCCGGCATGTTTAATTTTCAATGGCCGTGGATGGTATTGCTGCTGATATTGCCGACCCTGATGTGGCTGAAGAGTCGCGATCGATCCTACGCCTCAACGGATACACAGGAACGCAAGGTCACCTTGCTGCACCCCGACCTGCACAATCTGCAGGCCGCCTTCCATGGCGAGCAACCCGCCATGACCCTAGGCTCGAAAGTCTATTACCTGTTGCTGGCACTGCTCTGGATCGGTCTCACAATCGCCATCATGCGGCCACAGTGGCTGGAACCCCACACCGAGGAACGCTCCGAAGGTTACGACCTGATGCTGGCAGTCGATGCTTCTCATTCCATGGAAGCGCTGGATTTCACCGTGGAGGGTAAGCAGGTCAGCCGTATGCAGGTGGTCAAAGGCGTCATGGGTCGCTTTATCGAGGGTCGACTGGATGACCGCGTCGGCCTGGTTATTTTTGGCAGTCAGGCGTTTGTGCTTTCTCCGTTAACCGTGGACCGTCAGGCAGTCAGTCATCTACTGGGTGATCTGGTACCGCGTATTGCGGGTGATGGCACTGCCATGGGGGACGCCCTGGGCCTTGGGGTCAAGAAATTACGTGAACGCCCGGAGGGTTCAAGGGTGCTGGTACTGATTGCCGACGGCGAAAATACCGCCGGTACCATTCCGCCGCTGGAGGCTGCACGGCTGGCTGCAAGGGAAGGCATTCGTATTTATGCCATTGGTGTCGGCAGTGATCAGGAAGAAGTCCCCATTATGGAGGGCGGACGCCTGGTTACCCGCGACGATCTGGGCTTCGATGAAGAGGTGATGCGCCGCATCGCGAATACTACCGACGGCGCGTATTTTCGTGCCACCGACACCAGTGCACTGGAAAACATTTATCAGCGTATCGATGAACTGGAAAAAAGCAAGGCGGAATCAAGAACGGTTATGATTCCTCATCCCCTGTTCCGCTGGCCCCTGGGTCTGGCGCTGCTGGCACTGCTGGCTTTGGGGCTGTTCCCCGGCGCCCGTCTGCGCCGGTTAAGCAGGAGCCGCCATGGTTGAAACCGGCTTCCATTTCGCACAACCGATCTGGTTATGGGGACTGTTGGCGGTGCCACTGGTGCTGGCCTGGCTGCTGTATTCTTCTCCTCTCCGGCAACACGGGCAGGAGGCTAAATATGCTGACCCCGAGCTGCTGCCTTACCTGAGCAGTGTGGCTACCACTACCAGGGCCGTCAGGAGCAGCCGAGCGCTGCTCGCATGGGCGCTTGCATGGAGCCTGCTGTCACTGGCAATGGCGGGACCGCGCTGGGATTTTCGTCAGATGAGTCCGTTTGACCCGGGGGCGGATCTGGTTATCCTGCTCGATATATCGCGTTCCATGGATGTTGCGGATGTCAACCCTTCACGTCTCGACCGGGCCCGTCAGGAAATCCAGGACCTGATCCGCGCAAATCCCGGCATGAGTGTCGGCCTGATTGCATTTGCGACAATTGCCCACGTTGTAACCCCTGTCACCGAAGATGGCGAAAGCCTGTTGCGGCAACTGCCCGCCATTTCCACCGATCTGGTTCGATTGCAAGGCAGCCGTCTGTCCGATGCCATCAATCGGGCGAACCAGTTGCTTGCCGGGCAGGGAGAGGATGTGGCCCACAATATTCTGCTGATCAGCGATGGTGACTTCGCCGAAACAGGTATTGAGCAGCAGGTCAAGGAGCTCTACGAGCGTGGCACCCGCTTCCACATTCTCGCAGTCGGCACCGGCAGTGGTGGTCCGGTACCTGGCATGATGGCGTCCAACCGCGAGCCGGTTTTATCCTCGGTGGACGAGGACGAGCTTCGACAGCTGGCGGAGGCCGGCGGTGGTACCTTCAGGGTTGCCGGCTACAGGGACGATGACAGCTATGAAATTATCGATGCGATTATGTCGCATGCCAAGACCAAACAGAACGAAAAAATGCAAACCCTGGTCTGGAATGAGTATTTCTACTGGTTGCTGGTTCCCGCGATATTGATGCTGATGTTTCTGTTCCGTCCCGGAGCAGGCGCCTCTCATTTCGGTCAGAGCGAACAGGCATGATGATGCAAGGGCGGTTTTTGTTGTTTCTTTGCACGCTGCTCGTTGCCCAGGCAGGTCAGGCGGGCCTGTTTGAAAATCACGAGCAGCAGGCAGCCAGGTTGTTCGAAAAAGGCAAATATGAGAAAGCTGCCGGCGAGTTCACAGACGGCTACCGACGCGGTGTCGCACAATACCGGGCCGGTCAATACGCGCAGGCGTCGGAATCCTTTGAGGAGGTAGATCGCGAAAGCGTAAAAACGCAGGCGCTCTACAACCTGGGCAACAGCCGGTTCCAGGAGGGTAAGCTGGAAGCTGCCGCCGAGGCTTATCGGAACGTCCTGCTGCGTGATTCCTCGCATGAGGATGCAAGCCATAATCTGGGGCTTACCAGCGCCATGCTCGCGGAAGCCAAAACCGAAGCAGCTGAAAAGAAAAAGCAGGAGCAGAAAGCCGACAAGAAGGAGAAGAAAGAGAAAAAAGAGAAAAAGGAAGAGCAGAAAAAGGAAAAACAGGAATCCGAGGAGCAACAGGAGTCCGAGGAGCAGGAGGAATCCGAGGAGCAGCAGGAGTCAGAGGAACAGCAGGAGTCAGAGGAACAGCAGGAGTCCGAGGAACAGCAGGAGTCCGAGGAACAGCAGGAGTCCGAGGAACAGCAGGAGTCCGAGGAACAACAGGAGTCCGAGGAGCAACAGGAATCCGAGGAGCAGCAGGAATCCGAGGGGCAACAGGAATCCGAAGATCAGCAGTCCGGTGATCAACAGTCCGAGGAACAACAGGCCGGCGGCGAACAATCCGAAGACGAAGAATCCGGACAGGAGCAGTCCGAGGAACAACAGGCCGGCGGCGAACAATCCGAAGATGAAGAATCCGGAGAGGAACAGTCCGAGGAACAACAGGCGGGCGGCGAACAATCCGAAGATGAAGAATCCGGAGAGGAACAGTCCGAGGAACAACAGACAGGTGGCGAACAATCCGAAGATGAAGAATCCGGAGAGGAGCAGTCCGAGCAGCAGGATTCCGGGGGTGAGGAATCTTCCGAGCAGGAATCTGATGGTGGTACAGACACGGAGCAGTTCTCAGAAGGAGAAGCCGGAGAAGAAGAATTAGACAGCAGTTCTGGAGGCGACCTGGAAGACGAGGAACGCCAGGGCGATGTCGATCAGGACGATGCTGAAGAGCAGGGCGAGAGCGAGCCATCCCGCGACAGCGAGGAGCAGTCCGATTCCGGTGAGGGGGAAGAACCGGAGGGTGACGCGTCCGGTAGCGAGGAAAAGGAAGACTCGGAAACCGGAAAGGAAGCGGATGAGACCGCCATTGAACGAAAGGCTGCCGGTGAAGAAGAAGAGGACGATGACTTCCCCGGCGATAAAGAACAGGAGGGGCCGGATCGCCTTTCAGGGCAGGTTGATGAAGCCAGTGATCCGCGCGACTTTGACCCCTCTAAAGGCGGGCTGGATATGAACGCCATCGATCAGGTTGACCAGATGGGGGATCAAGCGGAACCTGGAGAAACGGAAACCGGGGAAGGCGGTGACCCTGCGGGCACCAGCGGTAGTTCCCCGATGATGCTGATGGAACAATTGCTGGATCAGGTGGAAGGCAATCCTGCCTACCTGATGAGAAACCAGTTCAGACTGGAAGAGCAACGCCTGATGAGTGGTCGGCGTGGTCAGCTCTATGAACCACGTCCCTGGTAAGGCTGTGACAATGAAAACATTGACCGCAAAACTGTCTGTTCTTCTGGTGCTGGTGTCTTCAGTGACTTTCCTGGGTCAGCAAGCCCATGGCTATCAGCCTTATGGATATCAGTCCCCTGCTTATCAGGCACCCCAAGGCCAGTATCAACAACCATACCAGGCACCTCAAGGTCAGTATCAACCTTACCAGGCTCCCCAGGGTCAGCATCAACCTTACCGGGCCCCCCAAGGTCAGTATCAACCTTATTGGTCTCCCTACCAGCAACAACCGCAGCAACAACGCCAGCAACAGCATTTCAAGCCGCCCAGGATAGAAACGTCTATTAGTGATTCCACGCCCTACGAACAACAAAGTCTGGTTTACACACTCCGTGTTATTAGCAGTGGCAACCTTAAAACCGCCACTCCGGAATTGCCTCAGACAAGTTCAGTCGTGTTGCGCCAGCTCGGTGATCCAGTCACCCGCAGCAGCAAGGTCGGTGGCGAGCAGGAAATGATTACGGAATACCGGTATCTGCTGATGCCGTTTACCAGTGGCGTCATCCAGATACCGCCTGCCAGGGTCACCGGTACTTATGCGGCAACAGGGGGTGCTGCCGGCCCGTTCTTCGACGTCGAAGCCAGGCAATCCGTCATCCTCAAGGTTCGGCCGGCAGTTGAATCAGTTCAGCCGTGGTTGCCTTTGTATGACCTGCAGATCGATGCAAAGATTCGCGGCGACGAAACGCCGGCAGCCGGAAATCCTGTAACACTGGAAGTGGAAACCAAGGCAGTCGGTGCCACTGGGTCGCAAATACCTTCAATTGCCAGCCAGTTCAGCAGTGAAGACTTCCGGATATACCCTGGTAAAAGTGTTGCCGAAGGTACTATTTCGCCCGATGGCAGGACGCTGCGGGGCCGTCGCGTGGAAAGTTTTACCCTGGTTCCCCAGTATGGTGGCTGGTTGAAGATCCCTGCCGTGAGTATCAATTGGTGGAATGTCCGCTACAATCGTCCTGAGGTGGCGTCACTGCTGATGCACCAGTTGCACGTAGCGGGACCTGCGAATCCAGACAGGCGCGGGAGCCTATCCGATGATGACGGTCCGGTGAACTCTTTATTCTACTGGGTACCGCTGGTAGCCGCTATCGCTATGCTGATGTACGGCTGGCTCAGTGCATTTCTGGGGACCGGGAGACTGCCTGGTTTGTCCCGGGTGTCGAAACTGCTCAAGCCGGTGCTTGGCAGACTGTATGCGCCGATTGTGTCTTTTGTTGTCAGAGTCTCACCGCGGCGACGTTTCCATCGTCTGCGTACCTGGACCGGTCGACAGCTGCCGGTCTCCTGGCAACTCTGGTTCTGCCTGCGTGCCGTCGCGCGTGAAGGCGATCCCGGCGAATGGGCACAGGCGCTGCAGATCCTGGCTGTAAAACATCTTGGTGTGAGGCCGCAGGCGAACCTGAAGCATCTTGGCAAAAGCATTGTTGCCTGTCACCCGCGGGCAAACGCTCAACAGGTAGACCGCTTGATGGGCCAGCTTGATGAAGCCGTCTATGGCGGCACACCGATTGAATCATTTGAGCGCTGGAAGCACGATTTTAAAAGACAGATCAAACCCAGCCTGTTTCCCATACGCTTTCGCCGGTGCGGGGCGGTGGCCGCCGGCCATTCTTCCAGGGTACTGCCTCAACTGAATCCGCAATAACACAGCTCGTCCGGGGGGCTTCAGCCAGGCCCTTCCTGTTCAGCGTTAGCTGGTGAGCAATGCGCTGGTTGTATTCAGCAGACCTTCGACCCGGGATACTGCCTCGTGCAGATCATGGACGTGTAGTTCATAGCAGTTGATTCCACCTATCCAGTCGACAAGTTCCGCCACCCGTTCTGCATCCAGGCCACCCTCCATATCATAGCCGGCCTCTGTCAGGCGGCATAAGGCATCTGCCGGGCTTATTGGGGTGAGGCTTGTGGGCTTTTCAGGCTGATAACTCGGAAATACGAGTGACTGGACCGGATAGCATTGCGCCGTATCATTGGCCAGGAGATGTTTCGGTGGTAGCAGATAACGCACCTGTTTTGCGTCCTGACGCAAAAAAATGGGCAGACCTTCCAGTACGGGATGAAACGGCTGCAATACCGGCCACGCGCCTGATTTTATACCGATACCGGCCGGGGCTGCCTGGATGGTATGGGTGCGGTGCTTCAGTAATACCAGTTCGTCGCTGCAGTATTGAAATCCCGACGCGATCAGTGCCGCCGTCAATGTTGATTTCCCGCTTCCTGAACTGGCCGGGAATACGATGCACGTATCGCCATTGCTGACCGCAGCAGCATGGATCGCGATCAGGCAATCAGCTCTTGAGTATGCGTTTGACAGTGCCCGTCCGTGAATCAATGGCGCCAGTTCTGCCTCTGACGTGCAATAATCGACCAGTTCTCCGTTGCAGAACAGCAAACAGCCGAGCGAGTCCTGTTGCACATCGATAGCAACATCAAACGGTTGGTTGTCAGGAGCCTCCAGGTGGCCAAGGACCGATTGCGCAACGGGTTCCAGCTCCGGCACGGAAAGGCGTACGCGAAAAACAGTGCCGAGCATCTGGTAGCGCCGTTCCCGCTGATATTCATTCACTACAGAGGAGGGTGCCGGGACTTCATGCATGCCTGGCAGTTCGTCCTGCTCCTCGGCGGGGGGCAATGTTTCGTTGTCCTGAGCCAGCAGTCCCCGGGTTTCCCATTCTGTCAGCACCGCATTGACATCCTTTTCAGCCTGCGATGCCGGGAGGTTAAACGTCTGTCTCAGTTCAGCGATAATCGCCTGGCGATTCAGGCCTTCTTCACAGCAGAACCAGATTAACGCCGCACTTGGGTTCAGGCGGAACATGGCACGAGCCCGCTGCGAAAAAAGCAGCAGTTCGTCACCCAGAAGATAAGAGTGAACGTCGTCAGCAATGGTAGTCTGCAGATCCAGTTGGCCCATGGTCCTGAAAGCGGCAAAGAAGCCGGATTCATTAAGCTTTAGACCTGAATATTGATAATTTGTCAGTTTTATTCGTGCTGAAAAAAAGCGGCGAGTCTTTTGAGTCGCCGCTGTTTACGCTGTTATCGACCGCGCTGTTCCAACGCTGATCAGTCGATAAGTGAATTACCTGTCCTCGACGTATGGCCTTCTGCCCTTGTGTACGCCACGGGTGTCATTGGGTTTCGGGTGTCCCGGTGGCTGGCCATCCATGCCGTTTCCGATGCCGTTGTCGCCATGGTGGTGGTGTGGGCGCCCTGTCATCGATTTGTTCATTCTCGCGTAACCGGGCTTCATCAGCATCATTACGGCGGGCGGTGTGTAGACTGCAAACTTGCCGGCGGTTTTCAGGAAATCCCGGCGAGACTGTCCTGCTGCATCTTCGGGATTCATCGGGGCATCTTCTGTTGTTGTCTTTTTGGATTTGTTCATGACTGCTAACCTCTTATTATAATTAATAAATATATCGGCCCAGCCCTGGACGTCGACTACAGTTTCATAGTCGCGCTCCCTGTATTTTGATCGGAATATCTCTCATGTGTTTACGCACATTTTCGCTTCCTCTTTACCAATATAGTGTTCGCTACAGGCCGAGTCAAGCTGGCCGATCGCCTGTCAATATTTAGAGAAAAATACTTTTCTCGCGGCTTTTCTACCGGGGCGGCAGGCAGAGGGGCGATAACAGGGGCAGACACAGGCTGTCAAGCGGGGCAATCACCGCACAACGCGTGCATCAACCGTTCGCCCAATACATCCGGAAACTGCAGGCCATAGCCTGCAGTGGTGGCGTGCACCACCTTAAGCAGGATGGCTGCCTCGTTGCCCGGGATATCCAGGTTGATCTGGTCACCGATCGAGAATTGCGCCTCAGTCTCGATGTGTGCCCCGGACTGACTGAGGTCGCGAAGGGTTCCGGTTGTATCGCCCGATTGGTGGGATAACTCCACTGCCACGGAAACCTCGGCACGCTGGTGAATACGCCGTGTGGACATTGCCTCGACGGTACCGTCTTCGTTCAAACGAACCAGTTGACCCGTCTGCAGGCAACTCAACGCGCCGGTCACGCCGACGACTGCGGTCAAACCATACTCCCTGGCGACTATGGCCGAGTGGCTAAGCCAGCCCCCCACTTCGGTGACCAGGCCTCGAGCCTGACGAAACAGCGGTGTCCAGGTAGGATCAGTGAAACGTGCGACAAGGATGTTGCCGGCAGTAAAATTACCTATATCTCTTGCGTCGTCTATGATCTGTACGGGACCGATCACTTCGCCCTTGCCGGAAACCTTGATACCCCACAGGGGTTGGCCAGGTCGCATGACCGGGTCCCCGGAACCGTCGAGGTTGATTGACTCCAGGTCCTTCAGTGTCAGCACTGAGGGCAGTCTGACGCTTGCCCAGGCCGCACTTTGCTGTTGTCGCCGGGCCACGATGCTGCGCGCCTGTTTCACGAAGGCGCCTCGCTTCAACTGCAGCACTTCATCCCAGCGGAGCTGAAAAATCCCATCGTCCAGACCTGTCTGGCCACCGATTTCCAGCAGTACCCGGCGGATAACACAGAGTTGGCGCAGACACTGGTGCTTGGCTTCTTCTTTTAGGGCTTGAAAACGGCGTGCCCGCTCGACACTCAGTGCCAGAACAGGGCTGGAAGGCAACAATCTCTCCGGGGTCTCATCAGCATCTACGGATTCAGCGTATTCAGCCCGTTCGATCAATGCGTCCACCTGGGCCTCGTCTTCGGCATATCTGGGCTGAGCCAGCTCGTAGTCATTGGGCGCGCGATGGCCGAAAAGTTCGAGAAACTCCAGCCGGTCCCGTTTTCCTGCGCGAATCTCGGGTAATAATGCCATGGCGCGGCACACGATGGTCTCTCCTGTGACGCCGAGATGGAGGGCCGGGTCCTCGTCAAGTTGCTCGAGCTCCTTTTGTGCCGTTTTCCAATAAAAATCAGCGGCCACGTTGATGATCTCGGCTTGAAGGTAAGTATTGACCACGAAATCGTTCAGCCAGCGATCGAAAAGTACGATCAGCTCCTTCGTCCGCAGCTTCGTCAGGTCCATTACTTCGTGACGGCGTATCTTGCGCAGAAAACCCTTCAGAAAACGCTTCTTGAAATCCCTTTTGAGCTGTTCCGCGGACCTTGCCAGTTTGAAGGCGGCAACCGCCCCGGGGCCTTTACCAGAGCGTCTCCGTCCTTCCGGCTGGTTAACATAAAGCGCCCCGAAGGCCGAAACTACATACGGTTTGGAAAAAGCGTTGATCCGGTAAGGCACCCCGAGTTCCTGGCAGGCCAGCTCCGTGCTGCCATCGGCCTCCCAGAGCCTCTCCATGACAGACATGCTGAGTGGTGTGGGACGCGGCAGAATTTCCGCCAGCGAGTCCTGGACCAAAAGGGGTTCATCGATCTGTTCATCCTGGCCGGCGACCGAAAGCAGTCGTGCCCGTTCCTGTTCCAGCAGGCCGAGCCGGTCTTCGCGATCCCTCACCGGTGCGGTGATATTCCGCGCCTGCAGAAGATAAAACTGGCCCTCGGCGTAGGCCCACTCGACGTCCTGCGGCTGCCCGAACAGTGCTTCCACCCTGCGACCCATCTCTAACAGCGGCGCCAGATCGATCGGCGGCGGCCTGTGTTCCAGGCACCGGCCGCTGACACGCCCGAAACGATAGGCTTCCGGCGTAACGCTACCGTTCACCAGCGACTCTCCGAGTCCCTGTGTCAATTCAATCAGCATACAGCCCGTCGAAACCGGGTGCTCGGAGAAAAGCACCCCGGCGTACTGTGCATCGACCATCTTCTGTACGACGATGCCGCCGGTTTCCCGGCTGTTGCCGGAGTAGGCCGCCGCCCGCCCCGAAGCCAGTGACTGTCCAACCTCAGCCAGGCTGCGCATGAAATCCTGCTGCCCGACGTTGAGACGTGACTCAAATACGCCGGCGTAACTCTGGTTTTCCCCGTCCTCGTTCAAGCCGGAACTGCGCACGGCCACTTTACTGTCTACGCCGAAACGTCTCCACATGCGCTCTATCTGTGCGGTTTCCTTTCTACCCAGGTCCAGACTCGTCCCGGTCTCTGAGCATAGGGCGCGACTCATTAGACCGGTCGTTACAGCAAAGCCTCCGGGAACCGGCAAGCCAGCCTGTAGCATTTCCCCGAGTCGAGCCGCTTTGTTACCGACACCGAAGAATCTGTGCGCCTGCGCGAGCGGGACGATCCCCGACCCGATGGTTTGCGTCGGCTGCACAGCCTCGCTGCCCATGACGGGGTAGCGTTTTTGCAACTGGCGCCAGATCAGGTCGGTCTGGGCAAAGATGAAAACCAGGCTGAACAGGAGATAGAGGTTTACCCCCGTGTTTAACTCCAGCATCAGCCAGCCTATGCCGGTACCGCAGGCGACGTAGAGCCCGAGAAACCATCGCGAGCGCCGGTTGGCGATAAAAATCAGATAGGCGGTCAACAGGGCTCCGACCAGCACCGGCAGAATATGTGTTGGATCGGGTTGGCCCAATCCCGGAACCCAGAGAAAGTGTTCTTCGGAACTATCGGAAATACGCTTCACCACCCCGAAAAAGATCAGAAACAGCATAACCTGGATGGCGGTACCAAAAAGATTTCGTAGCGGTGTAACGCCGTGTCGGCGATAGAGTGCCATCACCGCCTGAGAAGCATGCAGCTTGTTGCCCCTGAAACGCTCCTTTAACGCCTGGGCCTGTGGTTCCAGACGGCGCTGAACCCACTGATCGCGTTCTGCCTTCCAGGCCACGGGCGAGAAAAACAGGCGCAAGATAACCACCAGCGTGAGGATCCCCGCCGCAAGTTGTCCGGTCCACTGGCTCAACCCTGACAGCAGCGACTCCAACGATCGTTCCAGGAAGCCGAGTGGCGTCCGGCCGGCGCGGTCTTTACGCCACTGGGTTACATGCATCTTCTCCGTCCGGGGAACGAAAAACTCCTGCGGTACAGTGTAGCGACCCCTGTAGTCGTAACCCAGCCGATGCAGCTTGAGACCCAGGATCTGGGCATAAAAGCAGCTCCGCTTGTCGTAACAAGGGGCAATGACAGGCTGGTTCGGCAATGATCTCAGTTGCTGATCCAGGGCGGCGGTCGGCAGCTTGCGCACCGGTATGTTGACGGCATCCGGCAGATGCCCCAAGGCAAAATCGTCAGGGTAGCGAACGTCGACGAAAATCGCCGCCTCCTCTTCGAGCAGGGTTGTGACCTCCGGCGTATCCAGCAGAGTTAACCGGTGCGGGAAGTCTGGAAGTTCGCGCAGCTCGTCGGCGGACCGCTTGTCCGACAACTCAAGCGGCAGATCTTCGGCGATCCACTTCTCGTAGCCTCCGATCACGAAATTGCATTGCTTGCCGTCCTCGGCAAATCCGCTGCAGAGTTCGGAGCTGCGATTGCCCGAGTAACACATTAATACCAGTTCGCCGTTTTCGCTGTATTGAGAGTACGCCTGAGCACGCAGATCCGGGTAGCGCATGTGGCGTGAGCCCGGCACACGTCCCATTTCCACCTCCTCGGTCTCGCGGACGTCGACCAGATTCATCGGCTTGTTCTGATTCAGTCGCTGGGCAAGCTCGCCGGTGGAAATTCCCAGGGGGTGCTCCATTTGTTGGCTGAACGAGAGGGTTTTCAGGGAAACGTCACCCACCGCCTGGCCGTTTTCAACGGAAGGACGAATCAGGTTCGTCTGCAGACGGTGTTGGCGTTCATCCAGTTGCGTCGTGTACTGAAATAAATTGACGGCAACTGAAACCAGAAAACTGATCACCAGTGCGTGGAATACCCAACGCCAGGCGCGTCTGCGCTCAGTGTGGCTGCGCGGTTTTTTCCTCGCCGAGTAGGCGAATCCGCCCACAACTACACTCAGCAGGCCCAGGGTTTGGGCGGCACTGGCAGTGAGATTGATCAGCAGATCAGGGGAGGGAATCGCCGCCGCCGGCGCACTGGCACATCCGAGAATCGCAGTCACTCCCAAGGTGCCTACTCGACCTCCAGGTGATGAAAATATTGTCGTCCCGACCAGAGAATTAGCCATACCTAAGCATCCCTCCAATAATTCAATAGAAGACAGAAACAGATTCCAGAAGATTCCGGCAAATATTTCAGAGATATTATTGAAAGTGTTTTTAGACCCTGGTCCATAGACATTAGTACACGTTTCGAGTATTTCAAGTGAAGTTATTCACTTAGACGTTATTCCGTGAGCTATTGAGCGACAAAGTGACCGTTCACCGCAGTGATCCTCGGCCCAAAAGCTCGGACCAACCCCTGGATCACGGCGAACCCGACTCCGCAGTTGCTTCTGCTATCCGCGCATTCATCGGTGCAACACTGCACTGCACCGTTTGCGCAGTAGGGTGGCGATTAACAACCTGTTTCGTATGTTGTTTTTATTTAAGTTCCAAGCCTGTTGCACGATAACGTTACTTAGAGGAGGAATAGA
>Ga0316193_10001718_pt1 | contig 15026 bp, 11 predicted proteins | sample MerIslsedime2_MG_FD_207735 | JGI IMG/M metagenome (GOLD analysis project Ga0316193, IMG submission 207735) | Coastal sediment microbial communities from Maine, United States - Merrow Island sediment 2 | ecosystem: Environmental > Aquatic > Marine > Coastal > Sediment | place: USA: Maine...
CCACCAGTCTCCAGGACGCGTCCCCCGATGTGGTTTCAGGCAAACTGCCCAAGTCGCACAGCTCCTGCTCCAGCCCTTCGACTTCGCGCAACTGCGCAATAGCGGCATACAACTGTTCCTTGCGCGCTTTCTCCTGCGCGCCACCGGCGGGAAAGCCAGCGCGCTTATCCACGCTCTTGCGCCAGGCGCCCTGCTTGGTAAGCAGTAGTTCGCGCAGCAGCCGCCACTGCGCAAGCTCACCCGGTTCCGCAGCCGGAAAATGATCCAGGGAAGTGGCACCCAGCTGTGCCGCGGCGTACTGCTGTAGCTCGAGCAACTGTAAAGATACCGGGGCAAACTGTGCACTGAGCCGGGCGAGCTGTTCACTGACCATAGCCTCCACGGTCTGCAATAACAGGCGCTCTGCCTGCCCCGGGTCATGACGCAGGCCAATGTATTCGCGCCACTGGTCACGACGGCGCAACATGGATACCAGCAAGTCCTGTACCCGCTGCCAGTTATTGTCGAAATGCGACAGCACGGCTTTCAGATCATCCGCGACCGGGCCAGCGCGTTCCAGCCCCGCAAACAGCTGTAATACCGCCTCGTTATAGAGCTCGGCCGCATCGTCAATGATCGCCGCCTGGCCACCGAACGCACTGAGCACCGGCATCTGGCGGGTGAGACTGCCACAGAAACTGTCTATGGTTTTGATGTTGATCCTGTTGATATCCCGAGTCAGGTGCCAGCCGCCGTCGACGTCAGCGCGTAACGCCTGTTGCGCCAGGGCACGCGTACGCTGCTCATGGGGGCTGGTACAGTCCGCATCACCCTGCGCCGCGAGCAGCGCTTCCACCACCCGTTGACGCATCTCAGCGGCGGCTTTGCGGGTAAAGGTAATCGCCAGAACCTGTTCCGGGCTCTGCACACGTGACAGCAGGCGCAGGTAGCGCTGAATCAACAACTCAGTTTTACCGGAGCCCGCCGGAGCGCTGACACAGAAACTTTGCATAGGATCCAGCGCCAGTTCCCGCTGCTGTGCGTCAGCTATAGTCACGGCATAACCACCTTTTCCATGCCGACCCGGCAGAGGCTTTGCAGACCGCACCAGGTACAGGCTTTTGCTTGCGGTTCAACCCGGGCATCGCCGTTGACAAACTCCTTTGCCAGCGCCTGAAGCTGGCTGCGCCAGCGCTCATTGAGCCCTTCCCAACTGTCGATGTCCCAACCGCCGCGAACCAGCTTGGCCATATCGGACTTGATGCCCGGTGCAATATCACCTTGCCCGGCACCCACAAATGCGCAGTCATCCGGTCGCAACTGGGCGAAACTCAGTGCCGCGGGCACTTCCTGGGCGGCGATGCCGTATAACAACAGCTGCGGGCTCGCAGGCCGCTCACCCAACCAATCCTGCAAACTACAGCGCCCTGATTTGTAATCTATGATTACAGCGGAGCCGTCGGGCAGGCGATCAATACGATCAACCCGCAGGCGCAGTTCCAGGCTCTCCAGTTCCAGGGTCAAGTCCTCTTCCCTGCTGGCCACAATAAACGCCGGGCGCTGTCGCTCCACGGCCAGCCACTGCCGCAGCAAATCCTGCAGGCGCACACCTTCCAGTTCACGCCAACTGGCGGTTGTGGCCTGTAATCCGGAGCGGGGTAATTCGTCCAGCGCGGCCTGGACCGCGGCAGTAACCAGGTCGCTTTCAGCCTCGCCGGACAACTGCTGCAGTATGTCGCTGTCGGGCACCAGGCCGAACAGGCAATGCAGCGCCTGGTGCAATAGCGAACCGCGCTGCGCCGCAGATACACCCGTTACCGGTTCGCCCAGAGGTTCTGCCAGCAGTCGACGGCGGGCGAAGGCGCGAAACGGGCACTGGGACTGGTCTTCCAGCAGGGCACTGCCACCACCTATGCCGGCTCGTTCGGCGCCAGCCAGCGCCGGGGCGGCGCTGTATTCCAGCACTTCCAGGGCGCGAGTGCACCAGGCAGTGGTCCAACGTGGGTGTACCTGGTACTCGTCGCCGCATTGCTCCAGGGCAAAATCCTTCAGCAACACGCTGGGCAGCTCTGCGACAGCATCTGACTGCCTGGCATAGCTGGCATAGAGCGTCCCGGTACTGCGCTGGTATTGCTGCATCAGCCCCTGGGCAAAGACCCATTCGCGCTCTGCCGTGGCGTGTGGCATCTGCAAATCCCTCTGCAGCGCCAGCGGGATAAACGGATTGGGGCGCGCAGCTGCCGGCCAGCGGCTGGCCTGCATCCCGCTCAACCACAGGTAATCAAAAACCAGGCCGGCTGCCTCCAGGCTGCCCAGTACCTGGATCGCGGTATCCGCCGTCTGGGGCTGGGAAATTTGCCGCCCCAGTATCGTCTGTAACAGCCCCAGAGCGCCTTCCAGCGAGATGGGGCCACATACGTCGTCGTAGCTTGCCAACTCCTCCAGCACGCCATACCACTGCTGCACCTGCTGGTGTTCCAGCGAATCCAGTGGCCCGCGGCCGGGCCAGCCCCAAATATCGAGCACGGCACACAGTGACTCCAGCCAGCGCGAGGGCAGCCTGGTGTCGCGCAGGTCACGCATGGCCGCCACCTGTTGCAGGCATTTACCCAGTTGCAAGCCCTGCTGTTCCCCGGCTTTAACCTGGTTGGCGAGATAACGCAGATCGGCCACATCCACTTTCTGGTTACCGCTGTCAAAGAGTATGCGCAACAGCTTCACCGCGGCGGGTGAAGCCGCGTCCTGCCAGTCCACAAAACGACTTTGTAATAAACCCGGGATTACGTCGACCTCAACAGTGGCCAGACACAGACGCAGCAATCGCATCGCGTCGCGCACCACGGGTGCCAGGTCCAGGGTAATGCCCGTGGAAAAGTTTACCGGCAGGCTGCCGTAGTTTTCACCCAGGCAATCGAACTCGCTGCGCAACAGGTACTCCAGAGTACCCCGATCGCTGCTCATATCAGCCAGCACAATGCCTATTCTGGCCCCGGGCTGCGCCTCACTGGTGCGCCTGGCCCAGGCGGCGATCGCGGCCAGTTCCACACGTTTATCCGGATAGCTGAAAGCCTTGCATTCGGCGACAGGGCCCGAGGGAGCAATTGTTTCCACGCGGTCGCACAGGGCCACCACACAGGAGAGAAAAAGCGGCGGTATATCGTCAAAATCCAACAGCGCGACGTTTACCACGGGCAGCTCTTGCGCACAGTTCAGCAACTGGGAAATGCAGTCTGCGCCCGTCGCCACATTGTTGGACTGCAGGCGCTCCTCGAAGCGTACCTGCCAGGCGAGCCAACTGGCGCAGTCTTCATCCAGGCCAAATGCACTGGCAAATCGGGTGTGTGCCGGGTCGACCTGCCAACGCAACAGGGTATTGCGCGCCTGGGCCGCCATGCTGGCGGCTGCCGCGGTCTGCAGCAGGCTGTATTGACCTGCAGCACGCTGCTCGTCCTCTATAGCCTGTTGCCACAGTTGCAGTGCGTGGCCGTCTCCCAGGATGACCCGATCGGGGGTCAGCCCCATCTCCACAGCCGCCTGCCAGCGCTGCAGCAACCAGGACTCCAGGGGGTATACCGGAATTGGCTGCCACACCCGGGCGCCATTCGCCAACTGCAGCTGGTCCCAGGCCGACTTGACCCTGCGCGCCAGGCGGAAGTTGGGTGTGAGCAGAATGTATCCGGCATCGATAAGCGGCAGCAGTGGCCGTAAATCGTAGAATTCCTGTGTATTTTGCCCCGGCAAATCGCCTACCCAAAAATCGTGTGCTGCTATAGAATGGCGCGCCGCTGCCGCAGCGCGCGGCGTGAATAAAACACTGTATCAGGTAACAGGTAATGAGCAACATCGAAGTACACAATACCAACATGGCCTCCCAGGAATTACTGGTGACCCCGGAAGAATTGTGGCGCGCAGAGCCCATGTCCGAGTCGGTCAAAAATACTGTGGCCCACAGTCGTGGCGTGATCAGGGATATTCTTGATCGCAAGGATCCGCGACTATTTGTCGTGGTAGGCCCCTGCTCTATTCACGACCCGGAGGCGGCGATGGATTATGCTCGCCGGCTGCAGCAGTTAGCGCAGGAATTATCTGACACCCTGTACATCGTAATGCGCGTCTACTTCGAAAAACCCCGAACAACGGTGGGCTGGAAAGGCCTGATCAACGACCCGCACCTGGATGACTCCTTCAAGCTGGAAGAGGGCCTGCACCTGGGTCGCCGGCTGCTGCTGGACATTCTGGAACTGGGCCTGCCTACATCCACCGAAGCGCTGGACCCCATCTCCCCCCAGTATCTGCAGGACCTGATCAGCTGGAGCGCAATTGGTGCACGCACTACTGAATCCCAGACACACCGGGAAATGGCCAGTGGGCTTTCCTCTGCGGTGGGTTTCAAAAACGGCACGGATGGCGGCCTAACGGTGGCCACCAATGCGCTGCAGTCCGTTGCCAGCCCGCATCGATTCCTGGGCATCAACCGTCAGGGCCAGGTTGCTGTATTTACCACCAAGGGCAATAGCTATGGGCATATCGTGCTGCGCGGCGGTAGTGCCGGACCCAATTACGATTCAGTACACATCAAGCTGTGTGAACAGGCACTGGAAAAAGCCGGTGTCCCGCTCAATGTGATGGTTGACTGCAGTCATGCGAACTCCAGCAAGCAGCCCGAGCTGCAACCGCTGGTGGTGGAAAATGTGGCCAACCAGATCCTGGAGGGCAACCGCTCCATCGTCGGACTGATGATCGAAAGTAACCTGAAAGCGGGTAACCAGCCTATTCCGGAGAACCTGGAGGACCTGGAGTACGGGGTATCGATTACCGATGGCTGTATCGACTGGGAGACAACCGAAACCTGTCTGCGCGCCATGCGAGACAAGCTGAAGCAGGTTTTACCGCAGCGCGTTTAATATCCCCGTGGCCCACAGGGGTTTTGGCAGCGCGCTCTGCTGTCCTTAGTAGTAAGCCTGTGACGTGTCGGTGTGGTCCGTCATGTCGCGCACACCCTGCAGTTGCGGCACCTGCTCCAGCAGGGTCTTTTCCACACCACCCTTGAGGGTCTGGTCCACCGCGCTGCAGCCCTGGCAGCCGCCGCCAAACTGCAACACCGCAAACTGGTCTTCGGTAATCTCTACCAGGCTGACCTCACCGCCATGAGCGGCTAGGGCCGGATTGACCTCGTTGTACAGTACATAGTTGATGCGATCTTCCAGCGGGCTGTTCTCATCGACCCGGGGCATTTTGGCATTCGGCGCCTTGATCGTAAGCTGGCCACCCATACGGTCCTTGGCGTAATCAACCAGGGCGTCTTCCAGAAATGGCAGGCTGCGCCCGTCAAACCAGGCGGTAAACGTGTCGTAGACCTTTTTTTCGTCACCCTCCTGCAGGTCACCTTCGCGACAATAGGCGATACAGGTCTCCGCCCGGGAGGTGCCCGGCTGGTTAATAAACACCCTGACTCCCAGGGCATCGTCCTGTTTTGACAGCAACTCGACGAGATATTCCTGGGCCGATTCTGTAATGGTGATCATCCGATTATCCATTCCGAGTAAATTAGTCGGGTATTCTAGCAAACTTGTACCCAAATGTGCGACAGGGAGAGTCTATTAACGGCATTCATACAGGTAATCTGCTAGAATATCGCGCTTTTTAACCGCGGGCCTTAACCGCCCCAATCGCAGGAACGTACAGACTATGGCAGCCCACACTCCCACAGTGCTCCGCCTGGAGCAAGCCCTGCAACAGCGCATACTGGTGCTGGACGGGGCTATGGGCACCATGATCCAGGCAGAGGGCCTCGAGGAAGCCGATTATCGCGGCCAGCGCTTTGCTGATCATGGCTCGGATCTAAAAGGTAACAACGACCTGCTGACCCTCACCCGACCCGATGTTATCGCCAGGATACACCGTCTCTTCCTGGAGGCTGGCGCAGACATCATCGAGACCAACACGTTTAACAGTACCGCTATCGCCCAGGACGACTATTCACTGGGGGAGTTAGCTGCGGAACTCAATGAGACCGCGGCACGTCTGGCAAGGGAAGTTGCCGATGCGGTTACCGCTGATACACCGGACCAGCCGCGCTACGTCGCAGGTGTATTGGGCCCCACTCCGAAAACGGCATCCATATCGCCGGATGTCAACGATCCCGGCGCACGCAGCGTGGATTTCGACCAGTTGCGCACTGATTACGCCCAGGCCACCCGGGGCCTGCTGGCCGGTGGCGTGGACCTGCTGCTGATAGAAACCATCTTCGACACGCTCAACGCCAAGGCCGCGATTTTTGCCGCCAGGGAAGTCCTGGACGAATTAGGCAGCGATGTACCCCTCATGATATCGGTGACATTCCCGGATATCAGTGGTCGGGTGCTCTCTGGACAGAACCCCGAGGCGTTCTGGAATTCCGTGGCCCATGCCCGCCCGCTCATCGTCGGCAGCAACTGTGGCCGCCGCTTCAAGGAGATACGGCCCTTCATCGAGGAGCTGTCTAATGTGGCGGACTGCTATTTCAGCGCCCACCTCAACGCCGGTTTGCCAAACGCTTTCGGCGAGTTCGATGAAACGCCGGATATCATGTTTGAGGATTTCCAGGGCTTTGCCCAGCGGGGATTCCTGAACCTGGCCGGCGGCTGTTGCGGCACCACGCCAGCGCACATCAGGGCGATTGCCGCGGCGGTAGAAAACATTGCACCCCGCCCACTACCACAGCATCCCCTGGCCTGCCGTCTTAGCGGCCTGGAGCCCTTCAATATCACCGCGGACAGCTTGTTCGTGAACGTTGGCGAGCGCTGCAATGTAACGGGTTCGGCTGCCTTCAAGCGCCTGATTCTGGAAGGCGACTACGAGAGCGCGCTGAGTGTAGCCAGAATTCAGGTGGAAGACGGCGCCCAGATCATCGACATCAACATGGATGAGGGCATGCTGGACGCGGTGGAGGCCATGACCACATTCCTGCGCTTGCTGGCCTCGGAGCCGGATATTTCTCGGGTTCCCATCATGGTGGATTCCTCCAAGTGGGAGGTTATCGAAGCCGGGCTGAAATGTATTCAGGGCAAGGCCGTGGTCAATTCCATCAGCATGAAATCCGGGGAGCAGGAATTCCTGGAACAGGCCCGCCTGTGCCAGCGCTACGGTGCGGCGGTCGTGGTGATGGCGTTCGACGAACAGGGACAGGCGGATACCCTGCAGCGGCGCAAGGACATCTGCAAACGCTCGTATGAACTGTTGGTGAATGAAGTGGGCTTCCACCCGGGCGATATCATTTTCGATCCGAATATTTTTGCTGTGGCCACCGGTATCGAAGAGCACAACAATTACGCCGTGGACTTTATCGAGGCCACCCGCTATATCAAGGCAGAGTTACCCGGCGCCCTGGTTTCAGGCGGGGTTTCCAATGTGTCCTTTTCCTTCCGCGGCAATAACGCGGTGCGCGAGGCTATTCACTCGGTGTTCCTGTACCACGCCATACGCGCCGGTATGGACATGGGCATCGTCAACGCCGGCCAGTTGGCGGTGTACGACGATCTACCGGCAGACCTGCGAGAAGGCGTGGAAGACGTGGTGCTTAACCGCCGTGACGACGGCACGGAGCGCCTGCTCGATATCGCCGAGCGCTATCGTGACACCGGTGGCGCAGAGGCACGCAAGGAAGACCTCACCTGGCGCGAGCAGCCGGTAGCAAAACGTCTGGAGTACGCCCTGGTAAAAGGCATAAACAAATGGATCGTGGAAGATGCCGAAGAGGCGCGACACCAGTTTGATCGACCTATACAGGTGATCGAAGGACCGTTGATGGACGGTATGAACGTGGTCGGCGACCTGTTCGGTGAAGGCAAAATGTTCCTGCCACAGGTAGTCAAGAGCGCCCGCGTCATGAAACAGGCAGTGGGTTACCTGCAACCGTTCATCGAGGAAGAAAAAGATGGGGCCAGCCAGAGCAACGGCAAGATACTCATGGCAACGGTCAAGGGCGATGTACATGATATCGGTAAAAATATCGTAGGCGTGGTGCTGCAGTGTAATAACTTCGAGGTTATCGACATGGGCGTGATGGTGCCCTGCGAAGATATCCTGCGCGTCGCGCGTGAAGAGCAGGTGGACATTATTGGACTCAGCGGGCTGATTACACCTTCGCTGGATGAAATGGTCCATGTAGCGAGCGAGATGCAGCGTCAGGAATTCAGCGTACCGCTGTTGATAGGCGGCGCCACCACGTCAAAGGCCCACACCGCGGTAAAAATCGATCCCCACTACGACCGCAATGTCATTGTTTATGTGCCGGATGCTTCACGCAGCGTCGCGGTAGCCACGCAGCTGGTGGGCGATGATCGCGACAGGTTTGTGGCGGACCGTGCCAGGGAATACCAGGAAGTGCGTGAGCGGGTCGCCAACCGCAAGCCAAAGCAGAAACGATTGCGCTATGAGCAGGCCGCAGCACGTGCACTGCAGTTGGACTGGAAAGCCTATACCCCACCGGTGCCCAGCTTTATCGGCACGCGGGTATTCCAGGACTATCCACTGCAACAGCTGGTAGATACCATCGACTGGACGCCATTTTTCATCACCTGGGAACTCGCGGGCAAATTCCCGCAAATTCTCGAGGACGAGGTGGTCGGGGTTCAGGCCAGCGAATTGTTCAGTGATGCGCAGGCCATGCTAAAGCGCATCGTCGAGGAAAAATGGCTTACCGCCAACGCGACAGTCGGTTTCTGGCCGGCGGCCCGGGTGGGTAAGGATGACGTCGTGGTTTATCAGGACGAGGCGCGGGAGCAACCGTTGGCGACCCTGCACCACCTGCGACAGCAGGGTGATAAACCCAATGGCAAACCTAATCTCAGCCTGGCAGATTATATTGCACCGCAGGACAGCGGCGTGCGGGATTACCTGGGGGGCTTCTGTGTCACCACCGGCCACGGTGTTGACGAGCGCGCCGCGCAGTTTGAGGCCGACCACGACGATTACAACAGCATTATGCTCAAGGCCCTGGCGGATCGCCTGGCAGAATCCTTTGCCGAGCAACTGCACCGCCTGGTACGTGTTGAATTATGGGGCTACGATGCAGACGAACAACTGAGCAACCAGGAGTTGATTCGGGAGCGCTACCGCGGTATTCGACCGGCACCCGGGTACCCCGCCTGCCCCGATCACACCGAGAAAGCCACCCTGTTTGAGTTGTTGGATGCGAGCAACAGCTGCGGCGTGGAACTGTCTGAGAGCTATGCCATGCATCCTGCCTCTTCGGTCAGCGGGTTTTATTACTCGCATCCGGAGTCGAGTTATTTTGCCGTGGGCAAGATTGGACGTGACCAGGTGGAGAGTATCGCTGCGCGCAAGGGTGAATCAGTGACCGTCATGGAGCGCTGGTTGCGCCCGAACCTGGATTATTAAGGGGCCACTACAATGAGCGAGCAGGAGCAGGATACAGCCAGGGAAGAAGGTGAAAACCGAAAAGCATTGAATCCCTTACATGTAATCAGCAGCGTGCTTGCCGCGGGACTGGGAGTTCAGAGTAGCAAGAACCGGGAGCGTGATTTCAAACAGGGGCGTGTAGGTGTCTTTATCGTTGCAGGTATCGTGTTCACACTGCTGTTCATGGGCACGGTCTTTACCGTGGTGCAGCTGGTACTGAAAAGCGCCGGGAAATGACTGTGGTAACTTCCCGGCGGTTGCGCTCAGGAAGGCATACCGGACAACCAGAGATACAGGGTCAGCACGATAACGCTAATGACAGCAGTGGCCGCGATGGAATCCGCCACACCATCGGCATCACGTTCCTGGTTCAGTTCTTCAGACATGTTTCACTCCGTTGGGGTAGATCGGTCAAGCGCTGCATTATAGCAGCATTCGCGCTAATCCCAAGAGCGCTGCACGGCGAGCGAAAAAGCGCCGAAGTTATGGCAAGAAATGGTTCTAACCTTATGAATATTATGACTATTTATTCTCAGTGCTTTTCTGGTAAGGTAGCGCGTCCTGGCCACCCCTCCCCAGCCTCAACAACGGTTTAACAGGTATTTCAGATGTACGTTTACGACGAGTACGACCAGAAAATTGTCGACGAACGCGTCGCCCAGTATCGCGACCAGACCGAGCGTTTTCTGGCCGGAAAATTGACCGACGCTGAGTTTCTGCCCTTGCGCCTGCAAAATGGCCTCTACGTGCAGCGCCTGGCCCCCATGCTGCGCATCGCTGTGCCTTACGGTTTACTCAGTAGTACCCAGCTGCGCAAGATCGCCCGGATCACCCGGGACTACGACAAGGGCTATGCCCATATCAGTACGCGACAGAACATCCAGCTGAACTGGCCCGAGCTGGCCGAGGTGCCGGACCTGCTCGCCGAATTGGCCACGGTGCAGATGCACGCGATCCAGACCAGCGGCAACTGCATACGCAATACCACCACCGACCAGTTTGCCGGCGTGGCCGCCGATGAACTGGAAGATCCGCGTCCCTACTGCGAAATCATCCGCCAGTGGTCCACCCTGCACCCGGAATTTGCTTTCCTGCCGCGCAAGTTCAAGATCGCGGTATGCGGCAGCGCAGAGGACCGCGCAGCCATCCACGCCCATGATATTGGCCTGGAACTGGTCGCCAATGACGCCGGGGTAGTCGGCTTTAAGGTATTGGTCGGCGGCGGTCTGGGGCGCACACCCGTTATCGGCCAGGTGATCTGTGAGTGGCTGGAGAAAAAGCACCTGCTGACTTACCTGGAAGCCATTTTGCGTGTCTACAACCAGCACGGTCGGCGCGACAACAAATACAAGGCAAGGATCAAGATCCTGGTCAAGGCAATGGGCACCGACGCATTCCGCGAGGCTGTGGAGCAGGAATGGGCGCATTTGAAGGATGGTCCCACAACGCTGACTGAGGAAGAAATCAGTCGCGCCTGCGCTTTCTTTGTCGCCCCGGATTATCGGGAACTGGATGCCGAAACACAGAGCGAGCAGTTACAGTCACAGTGCGACGCGAACCCGATCTTTGGCAACTGGGTCAAGCGCAACACCCGGGAGCATCGTGTGGCCGGTTATCGCGCCGTTACCATATCACTGAAAGCCACAGGCTACGCGCCGGGCGATATCACCGATGCGCAACTGGAACTGATGGCTGACCTGGCTGACCAGTACGCCTTCGGGGAAATACGCAGCACGCATCAACAGAACCTGGTGCTGGCAGACGTAGAGACCTCGCAGCTGCATGCTCTGTGGCAACAATTACAGGGCGTCGGCCTGGCGACGGCGAATATCGGCTACCTGACCGATATGATCTGCTGTCCGGGCGGCGATTACTGCTCCCTGGCTAACGCCAAGTCGCTACCGGTGGCGGAAGCCATCCAGGCGCGGTTTGACGACCTGGACTACCTTTACGACCTGGGCCCGCTGGAGTTGAATATCAGTGGCTGTATGAATGCCTGTGGCCACCACCATATAGGACACATCGGTATACTCGGCGTCGATAAAAAGGGTCAGGAGTTTTACCAGGTTTGCCTGGGTGGCTCACAGAGCAAAGAGGCTTCGATCGCGAAGATTCTGGGGCCCTCTTTCAAGCAGGAAGATATGCCCGACGTAATCGAGAAAATACTGGATACCTTCCTGGGCCTGAGACAGGAACAGGAAACTTTCCTGGATACCTACCGGCGCGTGGGTATAGACCCATTCAAGGAGCGTGTTTATGCCCCGGCTAATTAAGGACGGAGCTATTGTTGAAGACAGCTGGCTGGCGCCAGATGCCGAAAGCAATGCGCCCGCAAGCGCGCAGTTGGTGACGCTGGAGCAGTGGTTGCAGCTCCAGGACAAGTCCGGTCACGGGGTGCAACTGGAGCCCGGAGAGGCCCCCGCCCCGCTGCTGGATCACCTGCAGGATATACCGCTGGTGGTGGTTAATTTTCCGCTGTTCATGGACGGTCGTGGTTTTTCCTATGGCCGGGAGCTACGCGAACGTGGCTTTCGCGGTGAGTTGCGCGCTGCGGGCCATTTCATCCGTGACCAGGTGACCTACCTGCGTCGCTGCGGCTTTAACGCCTTTCAACCGGCAGACCAATCGCAGCTGGAAGCCTTCGCGGCAAGCCTGGACGATTTCAGTGAGAGCTACCAGGCGGCACCGGACCAGCCGTTGCCGCTGTTCCGACGCAGAAACTGAGGGCCAGGCGTATTCCTATCCACGGCGGGCTTGTTTACACTCGATACAAGTTCGCGGGGATTACGACTTAGATGGATAGCGTCACCTTTTCTTTTTTCCTGATTTTCACCGGGGCTGCCATTTTCGCCTCGCTGGCACTCTATACCCGGCAACCGCTGATCATTGCCTATATTGCATTGGGCGCCTGCATAGGCCCCTATGGGCTGACCCTGGTCACTGACCTGCAGCTGCTGTCTGATATCGGCCACGTCGGCATCATCTTCCTGCTGTTTCTGCTGGGCCTGGACATGCAACCCCAGGCCCTGTGGTCCACCCTGCGCAAATCAACCGTGGTCGCGCTGTTCAGCTCGGCGCTTTTTTTGGCCATGGGCTATGGGGTAGCGCAACTGTTTGGCTATAGTGCCGTGGATTCGCTAGTCATCGGCGCCGCCATGATGTTCTCCTCCACGATCATCGGCATCAAGTTGTTACCCACCACGGTGTTACACCACCGTCATATCGGCGAACTCATGATCGGTCTGCTGCTTATCCAGGACCTGCTGGCGATCATCGTATTGATGGTTCTGTTTAGTGCGGCCTCGGAAGACAGCAGCAGTATGGGCACCACACTGGCGCTATCGTTGCTGAGCCTGCCGCTACTGGCTGGCGCCGCCCTGTTGACCGTGCGCTATGTCCTGTTGCCGCTGATTGCGCGTTTTGATCGTTTCCATGAGTATATTTTCCTGCTGGCGATTGGCTGGTGCCTGGGCATGGCCGAAGCCGCCAGTGCCCTGGGACTCTCCGAGGAGATAGGCGCTTTCATTGCGGGCATCACAATCGCTACCAGCCCCATATCACAGTACATTGCGGTCAACCTGAAGCCGCTGCGGGATTTTTTTCTGATCCTGTTTTTCTTTTCTGTAGGCGCGCGTTTCGACCTGGCGATGCTGGGCCAGGTCTGGGCCCCCGCCCTGCTGCTGGGCGCCCTGGTACTGGGCCTGAAGCCGGTGGTATATCGTTTCCTGCTCAAGGGTGTCAGCGAGAAACGCACCCTGGCCTGGGACCTGGGTTTTCGCCTGGGCCAGGCCAGCGAATTCTCCCTGCTGATCGCCTATGTAGCCATCGGCGCCGCACTGATATCAGAAGAGGCATCGCTGCTGATACAGGCCACTACCATCATCACCTTGCTGGTCTCCTCCTACATCGTGGTGTTGAACTACCCTACCCCTATCGCCATTTCGGATCGTTTACGGCGGGACTAGGTTCCCGGTTTTTCCTCGTTCTTCGTGAGTTTTTTGGCCAGGCGGTCGGCCACACTGGTGTATACCCCCTGCGTTTCGAACCCCAGGCACTTCGGGTGTACACACCAGTGTGGCCGACCTCCTTCCATCGCTACTCGAACAGCCACTACCTATTCCTGTTGCGCGGTTCCAAGGCCGTTGGGAGATTGTGTAGCGTTTCGGATCAGAGTCGGCGGTAATACTGGAAAAAGGCCAGCTCGATCGCGGTGTACCACCGAAGTGACTGGCTTTCGGAACGCCGGGGGTACACCGCGATCGAGCTGGCCGCCTGGCGCGAAAGATCGCTTAACCGGGCTATCCAGCAACTAACCAATGGGCCATAAAAAAACCGGCCAAAAGAGCCGGTTTCTTCAACGAGATAGCCACGCAAGAGCACGGCTAGAGCGGAACCCTAGATCTTGGACTCCAGTTCCGGCAGCGCGTCAAACAGATCCGCTACCAGGCCATAGTCCGCTACCTGGAAGATCGGGGCGTCCTCGTCCTTGTTGATCGCAACGATCACCTTGGAGTCCTTCATGCCCGCCAGGTGCTGGATCGCACCGGAAATACCCACTGCAATATACAGATCAGGGGCGACGATCTTACCGGTCTGGCCGACCTGCATGTCGTTGGGCACAAAGCCCGCGTCGACTGCTGCACGGGAAGCACCGATGGCGGCACCCAGTTTGTCGGCAATGCCTTCCAGCAGCTTGAAGTTTTCGCCGTTCTGCATGCCACGGCCACCGGAGATGACCACCGCAGCAGCGGTGAGTTCGGGGCGGTCAGAGACAGCCACTTCTTCACTGACAAAAGCTGAAATGCCGGCATCGTGCACTGCATCAACTGCTTCAACAGTCGCAGAGCCACCTTCAGCAGCTACCGCATCATAAGCTGTAGTACGCACGGTGATAACCTTCTTGGCATCCGTGCTTTGTACCGTCGCGATCACATTGCCGGCATAGATAGGACGCTGGAACGTATCAGCGGACTCCACCGAGGTGATTTCAGAGATTTGTGCGACGTCCAGCAGCGCGGCAACCCGCGGCATGAAGTTTTTGCAGTTGGGAGTGGCCGGGGCGATGATGTTGTCATACCCGGCGCCAACTTCAGCGATCAGCAGGCTCACATTTTCTGCCAACTGGTGCTCGTAAGCAGCGTTGTCAGCAACCAGCACCTTGCCAACGCCGGCTACTGCGGCAGCGGCTTCTGCAACGGCGCCACAATTGGACCCGGCGATCAGGATATCAATGTCCGCTCCCATGGCCTGGGCAGCGGCAACGGTATTAAGAGTAGCGCCCTTGAGGCTGCTGTTGTCGTGTTCTGCAATTACCAGAGTACTCATGATATTACCTTCGCCTCGTTCTTCAGTTTGTCTACCAGCTGATCCACATCGGCCACCTTGATACCCGCCTGACGCTCTGCCGGCGGCTGCACCTTGACCTGGGTCAGGTGAGAGGTAACGGCAACGCCCAGATCCTCTGGGGTATACACATCCAGCTGTTTCTTCTTGGCTTTCATGATATTTGGCAGCGAAGCATAACGCGGCTCGTTCAGGCGCAGATCGGTCGTGACAATGGCCGGCAGCGTGAGGCGAAGTGTCTGCAGTCCACCGTCCACTTCGCGGGTAACATTGACCTTGTCGCCATCAATAACCACCTCGGA
>Ga0316193_10001719_pt1 | contig 15024 bp, 15 predicted proteins | sample MerIslsedime2_MG_FD_207735 | JGI IMG/M metagenome (GOLD analysis project Ga0316193, IMG submission 207735) | Coastal sediment microbial communities from Maine, United States - Merrow Island sediment 2 | ecosystem: Environmental > Aquatic > Marine > Coastal > Sediment | place: USA: Maine...
CGATACCATTAGAAAGATAAGTATGGAAGTACTGCAGATTGCGGTAGCGTTCACTTTGTGCCTTCTGTGGTTTTGCACGGATGTTTTTGTTACAACCGGTGTAACGGCGCTGGATCGTGCCGATCTTGCCCCATTTATGACGATATGAAGGGAAGTGGGTCGTTTGCCCAATCGCAGGGCTCAGGGTCTGGTTTGCTGTTTGGATACCCTTCCCGGCAGAATCAAGGTGGCAGTTTGCACAGGAGACATTGAGCTGTCCGCGCTTGGAGAAGAAGAACTTCTTACCTGCGTTGTAGGCCTTCAGTGCAGCTTTATTGTTGGGGACCCTTACGTTGGTCCTTTTGCCTTCTGCCATGGCGTGGATGTGCGCAGAGATCAAGACGAGGGGGCCCTTTTTGTATTTCAATGGCTTCTCACCATTTTTCTTGCGGCACTCATTGATCTCCAGTTCAACGGTCTTCACCATCTTTTTCCTGTTATTCCAATAGGGGTAGTTTTGGGCAATACCTTTGCCGCCATTTTTAAAACAGCTGGCATAGGTTTTGCCATTCTTGAATGGTGTGTTCCAGAGCTTTTCGGCCTTTTCCATTTCCGCTTCGTAGGGAGGGAATTCCATAATGGCTTCCCAGGAGGAACGTGCTGTTTTGTTCAAGGCATATGAACCGTCCGCATAAGCAGAGAGTCTTACACCAGGGAACATCTTGTTGTAGTAGCTTCGGAATTTTTTTAAGTCATTCTGCGGTGATGCCTGGCTTACCATAGGCAAAGCTATGGCAAAGGCAGCGGCAGCAATAATCAGTTTCTTCATCATAATAACTCCTGTTTCTGAAATTTTGCTTTCAGGTTGTTATTTTACTTTGGCGGTCGCGGAATCGCTCTTGCCGGTATTATCGGCCCAGCTCAATTTCACCGTATCGCCTTTCTTGGCGCCGGTGAAGGCGTAGGAGAGATAGGGGTTCTTCGAGACGGCCGGTCCCCACTGGGCATTCACTACCAGTTTGCCGTTGTGTTCACATTTGACTTCCTGGATATATTTGGCGGGGATATTTTTGCCGGTTTTCTTGTCTTTACGTAAGCCTGTTTCCATCGGGTGCGTAATCAGCGCCTTCACGGTCGTGGTGGCACCTTTGGATTTGGCGCGAATTCGGATTGATTTTGCCATAGTCTTGTTCTCCTGTTTGCCTTAACCGCCACAGCCACCGATGGTGACTTTCACATTTTTGCGGGCGCTGTACATCTTGCCCCCGGCCTTGACCACGGCAATGACGTCGGAGGTCTTGCCCATCTTGATGCGGGTGGCGACATCACCTTTGGCGTTGGCCGCCAGTTCAAAGTTGGCCGCCAGTGGCGTACCGTTCTTTTCGGCGATGATGGCGATGGCGCTGACGCCGGCCAGGCTGGTCTTCACATTCACCGGGACCACGGCACCGTTTTCGGCGATGTCTGGGGCCTTGATCTTGATGTCACCACTGGTGGTGCTGCTGGCATTGCCGAACAGGTCCTGCAAGGCATCCGGGACCTTCTTGGCTTCAAAGGCGCTCTTGGGCCAGGCCGCCAGGACCTGGCTTGGGTTCAGCAACCCGGCTCCGACTGCAACCGCGACCGCGCTGCCGGCCAGGCTGCCTTGTAAAAAGCTTCTGCGTTTCATCTTTTAATCTCCTGAATTTTTGGTTTTTATATAAGCTTTAAAGCGTGCTTACCCACTCGGTTACATCATCGATCTCTTTTCCGGAGAGAATCTGGTGGCGACCAAATGGAGGCATCATGGTATTGGGATTGGCTTTTGTAGAATCCCAGATTTGTGCACGCAGCTTGGCTTTGTCAGGATAACGCGCTTTCATTGCAACCAAGGGTGGCCCGATATTTCCAGGATCTTTAGCTCCTTCGTAGGCATGGCAGGCATAGCAATTTCCCTTCTTGCGATTTTGGGCAATCTTTTTGCCGTTTTCTGCATCAGCAGCAGTCGCGATGCTAGGTACAGCTGATGTACCTAAAATCGCAGCCGCAATACTTGCAGCTAGGACTAGTCTGGCGGGTTTCCGCATTGGTTTCCTCCTCAATCAAGTTAATCGTTTTGCAGCGCAACAAAAGGCGAATGCTTAATAAGATATTAGCTTTATTTCACAATATGCCCAAGCGTTGCAGAGCAATAGGATACATGAAAGACAATAGATGACAAGGGGGGTTATGACAATTAGAAAATAAGCAAAATCTAATAAACGTACGGGTTGTGGCGGTAATTAATTCATCCCTGCCGGGGTTTGAATTATTTCTTCCTGGTATGATTTTAGTTTCGCCTCCATGCGGCTATCCCTATAAAAATCATTCTCTTTCTTTGTTTTCATGGCAAGCTGAATTTGCCTGATTGCTTCATGTGGTTGACCTGACGATAAATAGAAATCGGCCAGGGATTCGTGCATCCCGCTAGTGTTGTCCATGCCTGCCTCTGCCTGAGATAAAAACCGGTAAAATTCCGGGTTTTTACCTGGTAGCTGTACATACTTATATAAGAGTTTATGTGCCTTTTTAAATTGTTTATTTTTGATTAAATTTTGTGCGTAATAATAGGTCAGGACATCATTTTCGGGATAAAGCTCAAGTGCCTTTTCAAAGGCATTGTCTGCCTGGTAGGTTTTATTGATGGATGTTTCGATTTGTGCAAGTGCAAGCAAATAGGCAATACGGTTGGGATCTTTTTTTAGCAAGGCGGTGATTATTTTTTTTGCCTGGGCGTATTTTTCAATATTAATAAGTGTTAAGGCATAACCGTATTGTTCAGCCTCTTTATCTCGATAGCTGCCCGTTTTTAATCTTTTTTCAAATTCATGCACCACCGCCTGTTTATCTTCATTTGCCAGGGCACGGATTCGTGCGCGCATGAGAAGGAAGTTTTTATTACTCTTGCGTGAGGCCTGTTTTTTTAAACGTGCAGCCCGGTTACGTGCGTCGGCAACACGTGCGGTACTGACCGGATGGGTGCGTAAGAACTCCGGTGTATTGACCCCATAGAGCCCACTTTCCTTTTCCAGGCGTTCAAAGAAAGTGGCCATGGCCTGTGGATTATAACCTGCGTCAGCGAGCATACCGATACCGATGCGGTCTGCCTCTTTTTCGTTACTGCGTGTGAAATTGATTTGTTGTTGCACTGCCCCGGCCGCGGCGCTCGCCACGGCGGCTTGTGCCACCTCATAATTATTCGAGCCGAGAATCATGGCTGCGATGAGGGCAGCAACGACGGGAATCTGTTTATCGCCCATTTCATATCTTCGGGCATGATGTCGCTGGGTAATATGGGCGATTTCGTGCGCGACAACGGAGGCCAATTCGTTTTCTGATTCTGTTGCCATAATCAGTCCATAGTTGACCCCGATAAACCCACCGGGCAAGGCAAAGGCATTGAGTTGCTTGTCATTGACAATGAAAAAGTTGAAATCCTGTTCGGTACCGGAGGTGGAAATCAATTGGTAACCCAGGTTATTGATGTAATCATCCAGCATGGGATCATTTATGATTCCACCGACGCGCCGGATGTTGTGTACCACAGCCTGCCCCGTGCGACGCTCCTGTGCCGGACTGACCTTGCTCCCGGAGGTATCGCCCATATCGGGCAGCAAAACCTCCTGCGGCTGAGCACCGGCGCCAGTGAAAAATACCACTGGCAGGAGTATCGCGATTGAGATCAAAGACTTGAGGTAATTGAGAACGGGCATAGAGTAATAGAAAAATTCAGTTTTTATGTTGGTTTTTAACTTCTGTGCATTTTATCGGCTCGACTATAGATAAGCCTTAGAGTCGTTACAGGGCAAAAGATTCACTTATTCCGGTTCGTTCGGTAAAAAAAACCGAAAATTAGTATCTTGTTGGATTTTATCACCTTTTGGCAGGTTATCGTATGTCCATCGGGTGAATGGCAGCCAATTATGCCCATTCCTGAGAATTGTCTAAATCGATAGCTATTTGGTCTAATAGTACCGATTGGTTATTGAAATATCAGCTTAGATGATGATAATGGTCTGTTAACCAACTGTACTGGATTTACGCTTGGGGTCAGCTGAGAGTAAATCGCAAAAAATACTTGTCATTTCTAAGTCAAATATCATATAAGTACGGTTTGAAATACTAATACATTAAACAAGGTTGCAAAACCGAGTAAAATTGAGGAGAAACAAATGTCAGCTTTTGATCAAGAACTTGATGCATCTGGTTTGAATTGTCCGTTGCCTATTCTGCGTGCGAAGAAAACACTGGCAGGGATGACTGCAGGTCAGGTTTTACACATTATCGCGACGGACCCGGGTTCAGTGAAGGATTTTGAAGCCTTCTCAAAACAAACCGGCAATGAACTGATGGAATCCAAAGAAGATGGCGGCAAGTTTTTCTTCCTGATTAAGAAATCTTAAGACTCCATACCGAAATAGCATGGAAGCTTGTCAAACTGTCTAACAAAAATCAAATCGGGGTGAGCCATGTCTGAGAAAAAACTTGCCATTATCGCAACCAAAGGCACGCTTGATTGGGCCTATCCACCATTCATTCTGGCTTCCACCGCCGCGGCATTGGGCTATGACGTACAGATCTTCTTTACCTTCTACGGTCTGCAGTTGCTGAAGAAAAAATTAGACGTCAAGGTAAGTCCACTTGGAAATCCCGGCATGCCCATGCCGATGGGGATGGACAAATGGTTCCCTGTCCTGGGGACCGCTATTCCTGGTATGGAATCCATTATGACCTCGATGATGAAGTCGAAGATGAAGGCGAAGGGGGTTGCCAGCCTGGAAGATTTACGTGACATATGTCAGGAGTCGGACATCAAAATGATTGCCTGTCAGATGACCGTGGACCTGTTCGATATGAACCCGAATGATTTTATCGATGGCATTGAATATGGTGGCGCCGCCACCTTCTTCGAATTTGCCGGTGAATCGGATGTGAATCTGTTTATCTGACTTTGGGCATGATGCGCATAATAAAAAACCCGCTTCGGCGGGTTTTTTATTAAGCAGGAACTGTTGATGGTTTAGAACGAAGTACTGACACCAATACCAAACAGGTCAACCTCGGATTCATATTTACCATTGTAAAGGCTGGAGCCATTCACTTCGCTTGTATCCGTGCCAAAGGTTTTTGTGGAATTAATGGTGCGATTATCGAAGATTACCTTCATATAACCCCCATCGATTTTCCAGTTCCCCAGATCATAGGCGGCACCGATACTGAACAACTGACGGTCCGCATCGGGCACACGTGCCGAGAAGAACTCATCACTCTGTGGGGTCTCGTCTTTGGTATAACCAAAGCGCAGTTGTAATTGACCGCTTACATCGTAAGTGGCACCCAAGCGATAGGCATTGGCTGTTTCCCAGTTATTTACACTGGTAATAGGGTTGTTACTATTAAAGCCGGAGCTATGATTGATTTGAAGCCGATCAAAACTACTCCAGCCGGTACGTTCGATATCAAACTCAAGAGCCAGGGCGTCGGTAAACTGATAACGCAGGCCGATTTGCGTCATATCCGGAAATTCCAGTGTTGCCGAGGCGCCGCTAGTGGATGAGCCTGCATTAGTTGCATCGACGGTACCCGTGAGATCTGTCTTTACTGCACTACGGTAAGAGGCACCGAAGGACCAATTGCCATTGATATGCAGAAAGGCCACATTCCAGCCCAGGCCATCTCCGTCGCCGTTGACTTTTACGCCGGCGCTACTAAAGACAAGCTCGTTGACCTTGTAGTAATCGAGGCCAAGGGCAACACTGGTGTTGCCATTAATTTTATAAGAAAAGTTTGGATTGAGATTGAGCATCTCAATCTTGCTCTGTGTGGGTTCTAAATCGTCTAGTGTAGCTGTAGCGCTAATTGGAGTAGCATTAAACCCGCCGAATGTCTCGTCGGGCCACACGGTCTCCAGGCCAAATGGCGCGTTTAGAGATAGTCCCCAATTCCAGTCATCCGACAAGGAACCCATAAAATAGGCATTGGGAACCAGGAAGCTGTCTTCACCCTGACTTTCCGCTGCGGGACTTCCTTCTGGTGTGACTTTAAGTGTTGGGTCAACATTGATCAGTCCTGCCACCAGGGTATTGTCTTTGTGAAATGCCATGGCGGCAGGGTTATAGGGTAGTGCCCCTTCTTCCTTGCTGTTGGCGACAAGGGCATTCGACGTTCCCAGACCGGCTACTGTAACTTCCGGTATTCTAAAACCCGATGCAGATACCGAGTTAATGCCAGTAAATAAAATAGCGATTGAAGAAAGCACAATTTTGTTTATTGGTGGTAGTTTCATTTCCTTCCCTCTTTCTATTAATCGTAAATACAATAAATATGAATTCAAAATTAAATCTTATCCCAAGGTGGAGTATAGATTGAACCTTGATGATTCGATTTACAAGACTATAAGCGAGTAAACAGGGAAGATATGATAAAAACGAAGACGCTGAAATACAAACATATAAGAAAACTATAATATACGAATTATTGGCTTTAACAAAGTTAAAGTTAGGGACAAAATACAAACAGTGTGAAACATTAAGACATTGTAGTTTTAGAAGTGGTGTTGTATGTTTGCGACATCATACGCACGGAAAGTAACAATGACAAAAAATTATTGAGGAGGAGCTAGTTATGAGTAGGCAAACAAGAGGGCTCATTGCAGGTTTGTTTTCTATGGGGTTACTATTGCCAATTTCTGCTATAGCAACCAATGGTTATTTTTCGCATGGTTATGGTACAAAAAATAAAGGTTTGGCTGGAGGTGGTATCGCCTTGCCGCAAGATGCCATGATCGCTGCAACCAATCCTGCCGGGATGGCCTTTGTGGGCGATAGGATGGAAGCTGGTGTGGCGCTGTTTTCACCGATGCGTTCCTATAACGCCTCCACGACCGCCACAAGTTCTTCAGACGGTGCAGCTTGTAGTCCATGTACATTTACCCTAGGTGGGCAAGGCGGGGGACAGGCTATTGATAGTGAGAATGAGCAATTTTTGATCCCTCATTTTGCCTATAATCACCTGCTTGATAATCAAAGTACAATTGGCGTCTCGGTTTACGGTAACGGGGGCATGAATACAGAGTACGAAGGAGGGACGGCCCAATATGATGGGGGTGGTACGTATACTTCTTCAGCCGGAACGTTCGGCGGAGGTACAGCTGGGGTGAACCTGGAGCAGCTGTTTATCAATGCATCGTTTGCGAGTAAGTTTACTGAAAATGGTTCCTGGGGGGTTGGGGCAATCTATGCCTTTCAGAGATTTGAGGCAAAAGGGTTGGGACCTTTTAAAGGCTACTCTGCCGCTCCCACTAAGCTGACTGACAATGGTGAGGATGATTCATCCGGTCTTGGTTTCAAGTTTGGTTTTCAGGGCGAGGTTGCATCAGGTATCACCATGGCCGCCTCATACCAGACCAAGATCGATATGGATGAATTTGACAAATATAGTGGACTATTTGCCGAAGGGGGTGATTTCGATATCCCTGCGACCTTGACCATAGGAGCGGCTTGGGCATCATCAGATAAGTCTGTTTTTACTTTTGATATACAAAAAATTTATTACAGTGATGTACCTGCCATTGCTAACCCCATCGCTCCCCTCACGAGCCAATGTACAGCTGGTCCAACCGGTGGCACCGGTGCAGGTTGTTTGGGTGGCGCTAGTGGTGCTGGTTTTGGCTGGCAGGACATGACCATTTATAAACTTGGTTATCAGTGGAACAGCAGCCCGGATTGGCAATGGCGCATTGGTTTTAGCACCGGCGATCAACCCATCCCCAGTTCCGAAGTTCTCTTTAACATCCTGGCCCCGGCGGTGATGGAAGAACACATCACCTTAGGATTCACCCATAATATGAGCAACACCAGTGAACTCAACTTTAGTGCCATGTATGCCCCCAAGGCGAGTATCTCGGGTGCAAATGCATTTAATCCGGGACAAAATATTGAACTGGAAATGTCCCAATATGAGCTTGAGGCCAGTTGGGGGTGGAAGTTCTAACTCGGCAACCACTATGTTAGATGTCTAAAAAAGGCCGATCTATGAAGATCGGCCTTTTTTCTTGAAAGCCTATTAATATTATAGATTTACAGGTTATGCCATAGGGGCCCTGGTTATTTCGGAACACTCCTTTCCCCCATTCAGGCAATCTTAAAATACAAGATCATGCCAACGGATTTGGCCCCCCAGCCGTGGTGCAAAAATGCTTTTATTCTCGAAATCGGTTAAGCTTGGGCCCATTTCCAAGAGGCACTGTTTTTCCAGGGTTTTGGGTTGACGGTGTCTTCTGAAGCAGCATTTTTTGACAAAGATTGAGGACACCCATGTTCAGTAAAGATATGACAATTGCTGGTTATGACGACGAATTGTGGCAGGCCATGGAGCAGGAGCGGACCCGTCAGGAAGAGCATATCGAGCTCATCGCCTCGGAAAACTACGCCAGTCCGCGCGTCATGGAGGCGCAAGGCTCCGTACTGACCAATAAGTATGCCGAGGGTTATCCCGGTAAGCGTTATTATGGCGGCTGTGAATATGTGGATGTGGCGGAACAACTGGCCATCGACCGCTTGAAGGAACTGTTTGGGGCCGACTATGCCAATGTGCAGCCCCATTCCGGTTCCCAGGCCAATGCGGCAGTCTATCTTGCCCTGTGCCAAGCGGGCGATACCATCCTCGGTATGAGCCTGGCCCACGGCGGTCACCTGACCCACGGTGCCAAGGTCAATTTCTCCGGCAAGCTATTCAATGCCGTGCAATATGGGCTAGATGAGGCGACGGGTAAGATCGACTATGAACAGGTGGAGAGCCTGGCGCGGGAACACAAACCGCGGATGATCGTGGCCGGTTTTTCCGCCTATTCCCAGGTGGTGGATTGGCAGCGTTTCCGTGATATTGCCGATGAGGTTGGTGCCTATTTGATGGTGGACATGGCCCACGTCGCGGGCCTGATCGCAGCGGGGGTCTATCCCAGTCCCGTCAATATTGCGGATGTGACCACCTCGACCACCCACAAGACCCTGCGCGGTCCCCGCGGCGGCATTATCCTGGCTAGGTCCAATCCCGACATCGAGAAAAGGCTCAATTCCATGGTTTTCCCCGGCACCCAGGGTGGTCCCTTGATGCACGTCATCGCCGCCAAGGCCGTGGCCTTTAAGGAGGCCTTGCAGCCTGATTTTAAAACCTATCAGCAACAGGTGGTGAAAAATGCCAAGCAGATGGCCGAAGTGTTTCTCTCACGTGGCTATGATGTCATTTCCGGCGGTACCGAGAACCATCTCTTCCTGGTCAGTTTTATCGATCAGGGCCTGACCGGCAAGGATGTGGATGCCTGGTTGGGTGCGGCCAATATCACCGTGAATAAAAACTCGGTACCCAATGATCCTCAATCACCCTTTGTCACCAGCGGGATTCGTGTTGGCACCCCGGCCATCACTACGCGTGGTTTCAAAGAGGCCGAGGCGAAGGTATTGGCGGGTTGGATGTGTGACATCATTGAATCAAAGGGTGATGGAGCTATGATCGAAAGTACCCAAAGCAAGGTACTGGATCTGTGCCAACGCTATCCGGTCTATGGGAATTAGGTAAAAGATACAAGGCAAAAGATGCAAGGGATGTTCAATCAAATGGCTGTCCATACCATTCGCTACTTGTATCTTTTCTCTTTTAACTTGTATCTGGATTAAATCATGCATTGCCCTTTCTGTGGTGCTCAAGACACCAAGGTGATCGATTCCCGCCTGGCGGGGGATGGTGCCATGGTGCGCCGCCGGCGTGAATGCCTGACCTGTAGTGAACGCTTTACCACCTTCGAAACCGCTGAACTGGTCATGCCCCGTGTGGTTAAAAGTGATGGGCGCCGCGAACCCTTTGATGATGAAAAGCTTCGCAGCGGTATTTGGCGGGCACTGGAAAAACGGCCGGTGGATACCGAGGACGTGGAATCGGCGGTGAATCGTATCCTCAAACGCATTCGCTCCATCGGCGAGCGGGAAATCCCGTCCTTGAGAATCGGTGAGTGGGTCATGCTGGCGCTGCGGGATCTGGACCAGGTGGCCTATGTCCGCTTTGCCTCGGTCTATCGCAGTTTTCAGGACGTGAGTGCCTTTGAGGAAGAGATCGAGCGCTTGCGTAAGGAACCGACGCCGGAAGAAAAAAGGCAGCAACATTCGCTCTTGCCCGATGAGGAGTCACTCGTCGATGTGAAAAAACCGGATTAATCCTCATGGAATTTACCGCGTCTGACTATGAATTTATGGCCCGGGCCCTGCGCCTGGCGCGAAAAGGGCTGTATACTGCACACCCAAATCCACGGGTCGGTTGTGTCATTGCCAGAGACGGCGAGCTTGTCGGTGAAGGCTGGCATGAGTATACCGGTGGTCCCCATGCCGAGGTGAATGCCTTGCAGCAGGCGGGTGACACGGCCAGGGGTGCGACGGCCTATGTGACCCTCGAACCCTGTTGTCACCACGGGCGTACACCACCCTGTACCGAGGCGCTAATAAAGGCCGGCGTGGCCAGGGTGGTTGCCGCCATGGTCGATCCCCATTCGCGTGTCGCCGGCAATGGTCTGGAACAATTACGTACCGAGGGCATTGAAGTGGCGAGCGGCCTGTTGGAACAACAGGCCCTGGCCTTGAACCCCGGTTTTGTGAAACGCATGCAAACCGGCCGGCCCTATGTGCGGCTCAAATTGGCCATGAGCCTGGATGGCCGCACGGCCATGGCCGGTGGTGAGAGTAAATGGATTACCGCCGGCGCAGCGCGCCAGGATGTACAAGATTTGCGCGCTCAGAGTGGCGCCATTGTCACTGGTGTAGGCACCGTGTTGGCCGATGACCCGTCCATGACGGTTCGCCTCGAAGGAATACGGCAACAACCCTTGCGGGTCGTGGTGGATACCCACTTAAGCATGTCTGCAACGGCGAAGATGCTGACTGAAGCGGGTAAAACCGTGGTCATGACCTGCCGTGAAGGGGGTGGCCGCGAGGTACTGGAGGCGGCCGGGGCCGAGGTGGTGAGCATGCCGTATTGTGCCACCGATGTGGACCTGGTTGCGGTGCTGGATCAACTGGGGCAGATGGAGATCAACGAGGTGCTGGTGGAGACCGGGGCGACCCTGAGTGGTGCCTTTTTACAGGCCGGTCTGATCGATGAATTGATTGTCTATGTGGCACCGGTGCTCATGGGTGATAATGCCCGTGGCTTGTTTCACCTGCCCGGGCTGGAGCAGATGCAGGACAAGATTGAACTGAATATTACTGATGTGCGAATGCTGGGCCAGGATATCCGGCTCACGGCAACAATCGCACAAGAAAAGAAGAAAGGTGAGTAAGAAGATGTTTACCGGAATCATTCAGGCCATCGGCTCGGTTGCTGCGATTGAATCCAAGGGTGAAGATACGCGCCTGCGCATCTTCACCGGCAAGCTCGACCTGGCCGATGTCCAGTTGGGTGACAGTATCGCCGTCAACGGTGTCTGCCTCACGGCTGTGGAATTACCCGGAGATGGCTTTTGCGCCGATGTTTCGGGTGAGACCCTGGCCTGTACCACCTTCAAGACACTCAAGCCGGGGCTCCGCGTCAACCTGGAAAAGGCTATGACCCCGACGTCACGCCTCGGTGGTCACTTGGTCAGTGGTCATGTGGATGGCATCGGTGAGGTATCACAGCGGTATAATGATGGCCGTTCGGTACGCTTCCATATCAAGGCGCCGGCCGCGCTAGCAAAATATATCGCGGGCAAGGGTTCGGTTTGTATCGAAGGGATCAGCCTGACGGTGAATAGTGTAGCCGGGGCAGAATTTACCCTGAATATCGTGCCGCACACGCTGCAGGAAACCACCATGGGTGATTTACAGGTGGGTGACCGTGTCAACCTGGAAGTGGATGTCATTGCCCGTTATCTGGAGCGTCTGTTGTTGGGTGAACAGGCGGCCGAGCCCAATGCCAAGGGGATCGATATGGCCTTTTTGGCCGAGCACGGGTTTGCTAAGTAAGCCGTCGTTTTTCAAAGTAAGTATGAGTAGCAGGTTGGTCTAAAGGTATGGAATTAAATAGTATCGAAGAGATTGTTGAAGATTTTCGTCAAGTCAAGATGGTTATCCTGATGGATGACGAGGATCGTGAAAATGAAGGCGACCTCATTATGGCGGCCGAACTGGTGCGGGCCGACGATATTAACTTTATGGCCCGTTTCGGCCGTGGCCTGATCTGCCTGACCCTGACACAGGAACGTTGTGAACGTTTGCAACTCCCTTTGATGGTGAGAGAGAACAAGGAGAGCCATGCGACCAATTTCACGCTTTCCATCGAGGCGGCTAAAGGGGTGACCACGGGTATCTCTGCAGCAGATCGTGCCGTGACCATACGTGCAGCCGTGGCCAAAGATGCCAAACCGAGCGACATTGTCCAGCCGGGGCATATCTTCCCCCTCATGGCGCAACCCGGCGGTGTATTGACCCGTGCCGGCCATACCGAAGCCGGTTGTGACCTGGCCCGTCTGGCAAACCTTGAATCCGCCGCGGTGATCGTGGAGATCCTGAATGAGGATGGCACTATGGCACGTCGTTCCGACCTGGAACAGTTTGCCAGGGAGCACGCTATCAAGATTGGTACTGTGGCGGACCTTATTCACTACCGCATGCAAAATGAAAAGACGGTTGAGCGGGTGGCGAGTTCCAGTATGCCAACCGAACATGGTGATTTTAAGATTCATGCCTATAAAAATGTCATCGATGGCCAGGTGCACCTGGCCTTAGTGGTTGGCGAGTTTGAAGCTGGTGAGCCGGTGCTTGTACGTGTACATGTGGAGAATACCCTGTGTGATATGTTGGGTAGCCTGCGTGAAGATTGCGGTTGGCCATTGCGTGATGCCATGCAAAGAATTGCCCAGGAGGGAAAAGGGGTGGTCATCATCCTGCGCCTGCATGAAGAATCCGATGTGCTTGCTCATCAGATCAATGATTATGCAAAAAAGGATCAGGGCCTCGAGATTCCTGAAAGTGATGGTGGCGAAGATTTACGTACCTTCGGCATCGGTGCCCAGATCCTGAATGACCTTGGAGTGTCACGCATGCGTGTCCTCAGTGCACCGAAGAAAATGCATGCGCTATCGGGCTTTGGACTTGAAGTGGTCAAGTACGTACAAGATTAAAGCGAACTAAAAGCGTGCTGACGGCGTTAAAAACGAACTCGAAATGCTCATTTACTCCAATGTAAACTGCGCTTTCTCGTCCGTTTTTGCCTTGTCAGCAGCACTTTTATTTAGCTTTAATCATTATATTTTAAGTATGATGAATTACAGAGTGAAGGAAGTTTTTTATGGCGATTAAAACGATTGAAGGTGAGTTGACCATCAAGGGTGCTCACATTGGTCTGGCGGTGGCACGTTTTAACAGCTTTGTGGTTGAAAGCCTGCTGGATGGTGCCGTTGATACGCTGAAGCGTCATGGCGCCGAAGAGGGTGATCTGGAGATCGTGCGTGTTCCCGGTGGCTTTGAATTACCCCTGGTCGTACAAAAGATGGCGACAAGCAAAAAATACGATGCGATTGTCGCCCTGGGTGCCGTGATTCGTGGTGGCACGCCCCATTTTGAATATGTCGCCGGTGAATGTGTCAAGGGTTTGGCAACCACTATGATGCAACACGATATCCCGGTTGCCTTTGGTGTGCTTACGGTGGATACCATTGAACAGGCTATCGAGCGGGCCGGTACCAAGGCAGGTAATAAGGGTGCGGAAGCCGCACTATCGACCATCGAAATGGTCAATTTGTTACGTAAATTGGCTTAGGCCTACGGAGTCAATATGAGCAGTGCACGTCGTCGTGCGCGTCGTCTGGCCGTGCAGGGTTTGTACGAGTGGCAGATTACGGGTACTGAAATAGCAGAAATCAAACAACGCTTTCTTGAAGGCAAGGAAGCGAGACAGATCGACGAAGACTATTTTAGGGAATTGGTCGAAGGGGTCATCACCCAGGTTGAAGAACTGGATCAACATATCACCCCCTTCCTGAACCGTTCGTTGAAGGAGGTGGATGTGGTCGAAAGGGCCATCCTGCGCATCGCCACCTATGAGTTGGCGAAGCGTCCGGACATACCTTATCGGGTTGTCATCAACGAGGGTGTTGAACTGGCCAAGACCTTCGGTGCCGATCAGGGCCATAAGTTTATCAACGGTATGCTCGATAAGATTGCGGCCAAGTTACGCCCGATCGAAATGGCCAAGGCGAAGAAATAATAACACCATATAATCTCATGGCAGGTCCATGCCACTGACAGAATTTGACATCATAAAAACCATATTCAACCAACAAGCCTTGGTGAGAGAGGATGTTGTCCTGGGGATTGGTGATGACGCTGCCGTGTTGTCTGTACCGGAAGGAAGGCAACTGGTCATTGCCATGGATACCCTGGTTGCCGGAGTGCATTTTCCACTTGAGACCAGGGCAGACGATCTTGCCTATAAGGCACTTGCCGTCAATCTCAGTGACCTTGCCGCCATGGGGGCGGAGCCGGCCTGGTTTACCCTGGCCGTGACCTTGCCCGAGTCAAATGAAACATGGTTACGGAGTTTCACCAAAGGCTTGTTTGAACTGGCCAATCAATACAATATGGCCCTGGTCGGTGGTGATACGACACAGGGACCACTATCTGTCACGATTCAAGTGGCGGGCTATGTGTCGCATGGCAAGGCGATGCGACGCAACGGTGCCCATGCCGGTGATGATATTTTTGTCACGGGTACCCTGGGCGATGCTGCCGCTGGCCTGGATTGTTTGGCTGTTAATCATAAACAGGAAACCCATCTCCAGTTAATAGGACGTTTGAACAGACCTGTGCCACGTGTCGAGACAGGTTTGATGATAAGCGAATGGGCCTCTGCATGTATTGATGTCTCTGATGGCCTGTTCGCTGACCTGGATCATATTCTTGAACAAAGCGGGGTAGGCGCTACGCTTTATACTCACCAGCTCCCAATATCAACGGCGTTAAAATCGGCCTTTCCCCATACCGAACAACAGCATCGGTTTGTATT
>Ga0316193_10001720_pt1 | contig 15021 bp, 8 predicted proteins | sample MerIslsedime2_MG_FD_207735 | JGI IMG/M metagenome (GOLD analysis project Ga0316193, IMG submission 207735) | Coastal sediment microbial communities from Maine, United States - Merrow Island sediment 2 | ecosystem: Environmental > Aquatic > Marine > Coastal > Sediment | place: USA: Maine...
GAGCTCCGTGCTCTGCATGCTTCCTCCACCCCAGACGAGCAGCACAGCGTCGGGGAATACATAGGAGGTCGTGAATGGAAAAGGATTCAGATAGGCGCGTTCGATCATCACTTCGTAGCTCGTACATGACGAAGGAGGGTCTGAGTCGACACAAGGGACCGATGACGCCCTCAATTCGCCGTCCTCGGGCATGAACCCCGGCGCCGCTACGACCAGCCTGACCCGATATGCCGGATCGTCCTCCGACGTCGTAAACGTGTCATTAAGGCCGGTCGCAAGGTGCACCACATCCATCGGATACGAGCCATCGTCGCGGAGCACGGCAAACCACATCTCATAATCGGGTGGAATGACCGACTCGGAACCATCCATCCCGAGCACATGACCTTCGCCATACACCCGGCCATCCGGTTCGCCAATGACAGCTCGCAATTCGTCATCGATGATTGTCAACGTCCGGGTTCCGTTCGATCGCAACGCCGCACCTTGCGCGCTGATGAGAGAGACGGTGAAACTCTCCTTCCCCTCGATCAATCCATCATCGAGAATGGAAATAGGGATGTCCCCGCCTGTTTCTCCCTTTGGTATCAGCAAGGTGCCGTTCCCACCTTGATAATCCAGACCGTTTTGAGCGGTACCGTCAGCAGTGGCAAAATCTACAGAAACGTCGGTCGAGGGGGCAAAAGAAAGCGACACGCCTACCGAGATCGACCCGCTGCCTTCGCCGGCCGAATGACTTGGAGGCGAGATCGCTACCTCTGGGACATCGTCATCAAGAATTGTCACCGAAACTGTGGACGCGCCCGAGATCGGGAGGCCCGACGTGTCGACCAAAGAGACAGAAAATGTCTCATCGCCCTCCGGGTGCGCATCCCCAACAATCGGAATCGGAATGACTCTCGTGGTGGATCCGGGGTTGAAGGAGAACCAACCTGCAAAGCCCGCGTAATCCTCGCCAGCGGTTGCCGTGATATCTATGGTCGCGATCGAAAAGAAAAACCTTTGTTCCAGGGGTACTGAAAGATTTACGGTTACATACGCCGTCAGTGACTCCTCCGCAGTCAAGACTTCGGGTTCGGTGAACGAAACCCAAAGGTCATCTCGGATAGTCACCACGCCCTCGTACGGGAGGTAACCGTCGAGAGTGCAATCGACTGCATTCGACAGCGCCAGGTGGATGGTTTCGCCACTGTCGGGGATCCCGTCGTCGTAGATTGGGATTTCAACGAGCTTCTCGTACTCTCCTGGCTCGAAGACGAGAGTCCCCGAGAACGCCTGGAAATCTTCGCCAGCGGTCGCTGTCCCACCAGATGCAACAAAATTTACCTCGGCTCGGTAACCGCTCAGAGCCGACAACCGTATCGGTACAGTTATCTGGTTGTATTGCTCGAATGCACCGTACTCGGCGGTGAAGCCCCCGCCATCATCAAGGTAGACAAAGGGCGGCCAGTCGCTCGGCGAAATGGTGATGGTCGCGGTGGTCGGCTCACCAAGAACACCGCCCGATGGTTCAGAAATGCTAACTGAGAAACTCTCCTCGGGTTCGTAACTGAGATCGTCAACGATATCGATGACGAACGGCAAGCTGGTCTGTCGGGGAGGAAAGGTGAGAACTTTGTCCACGGGCATGAAATCGGTGCCGGGCGCCGCCGCATCACCATGTGTCGCCACCCGCACGGACATCGCGGAGTCGGCCGGTGTTTCCATCTCGACTGTCAGCGCGACCTGACCGGCTCCTTCGCTCACGACGAGGGTGTCGGTACTCAATCGAACGGTAGGGCGAGGCGACCTCACAGTTGATCCCCACTTTGAGGTGTCCCCTGATTCGAAACCGTCTGTGAAGACCTGTGGGTCAGCTCCCGTTGTCACTCCCGCCGCACCCACGATTAGAAGCATGATCGCGATTCGGACGAGGTACGGCAGCGGGCGGCCCATCACACTCCGCCTACCCCCCGATTGAATGCGCAGAAAGCCGGTGAGCCTTCGAAAACCTGAACTGCAGACCCCCCTCAGCGCTCGCGAAACGCCCTCGCATAACAAGGTATGTCCCCTAAGAAAACAGCACAATCACTCAATCAGACGAGTTTTCTCATTACTTTGAGTGGTTTTGGCATATGTACCGGGTGCATTCGTCGATCCGAGCACGGTTTCTCCGACACCCAAACTCAGGCGGCCGCCTCTCGATCAAATCCCCCAGTATGCGCATTTGGCTGACAGCCACAAAGGTTAAGTTTGAATTCGATCATTCACTGAGGTCGGCGCCTAAAGACGGAGATCGTTGCCTGGCATCTTGCTTTGTGGGACTTGCGCTCGAATGTGAATTCTGATATACATTCTCAGTCTAATGTATTGGAGAAAAATGTGAGCGAACGTTCCGCCTTTGCTGGAGGCAACTCCACCGTGGACGAAATCTGCTCAGACAAATCACGATCGCCGGACTCTCAAGGAGAGATCTCGTGACGGGGATACATGTGGGTGACGCGGCCTCAATTCACGCTTCGTTTGGACCGTTGGAACTTGAGGAAACTTCGCCGTGTCGGAAATTTCGTAGCAGAAGATCAATGGACGACTGTTCGGAAAGAAAAGGGAAAATCATTATGAAAGTCAAGATCGTTGCAGTGTTGGCGGTTCTGCTCATGGGTTCAATCGGGTTTGCTCAGCAACCGGATACCCCATTTGAAGAATTCTGGGGACAGGCAAAGGTTCAGCCGGATTTTGCAAAGGGGGCGACGACTGGTTCGCTACGAGCGCTGCCGGCAACAGGAAGAACTCAGATGGGCGCCGCTCTGGTAGTCGAACTCGGTGGTGTTGCCAGCAAAGAGATGCCTCTCGAGTTCCGGCTGGTGGACCGCCCCAGTCATGGCGAGGTACGGCTCGACTCAGGCGGGGGCATGGTCTCGGCCATCTACATGCCTGAATCCGGTTTCTCGGGAATCGATAGTTTCTCATACACAGTAAGCGACGGTACGGTGAGCAGTTCGCCCGCAATGGTCAGGGTTGCGGTAGGCGACGTGGACGGTTCGCTCGACCTGAATACCGCAAGCGGTTCTCCATCCGTCGCAAGGGCGACGCCCGTATCCAAAGATCCGCAGTCGGTGCCTCCCAAGGCGTTCAACGCCGCCAATTGGTACATTTCGGGCAGCCTAGGCGTTGGTACAGACACTCCGGCCGATGACATCCAGCTCGAGAAATCTTCGTTTCCATTTTTTGAGATATCTGCCCTCGATACAACAAACGCGGGGATTATCTTCAACAATAGTACTATCACCAGCAGCTCGGACGAGCCGATCATGTTTGTGAATGCGGCCGGAGACTTCAATATTCAACACAATGCCGGTTCCCCAGTTTTCGTCTTTGACGGGGCCACAGACAATATCGGAATCCAAACCGCCGATGCGTACGCCCCATTGACCATGGCCGGCACCATTGGTTGGAAGGACGGCACCGGGCACATGTTGCAGCTGGGCGAGACGTGCTGCACAGGTAACGACCGCATGATCCTCTCCCACTCCCCTGGAGATCCAACCTGGGGTATTTTTTACGAAGATGGCCCGGACGACATACATTTTCAGCGGAGTCCGACCTCAAGAGTCATGACCGTCGCGCTTGGGACCAACCTGGTAGGCATCGGAACGGCAGATCCGGATACGGTTCTTCACATCCAAAAAAACAACGGATCTGCGAAGTTGAAGGTGGAAGAGCTAAGCGGTGCAACCGCCCTGAGAACCCAGTTACAAATGATCAACAACGGCCCGGTCAACACCCAGCATGAAACGGGCGGAGCCATCTGGCGCCAGCAGTTCCAGGACAACGCCTATACCCTGACGAAGAACGGCACCGGTGGCAACGAAATGACGATCATCGCCGGCTCCGGAGATACGACGATACGCGGCCGCCTCTACACGGCCGGGCCGACTTGCGGCTCGGGTTGTGATGCGGTGTTTGAGCCCGACTTCGACCTCGAGTCTATCGAAGAACATGCGGCTGCCATGTGGTCGGCAGGATACCTGCCAGCGATCGGTTCGACCGTGCCGAGTGAGCCGATTAATTTGACCGAAAAAATGGGCGGCGTTTTGAACGAGCTCGAGAAGGCGCATATCTACATCGAGCAGCTCCACCAGGAACTCGCCCAACAGAAAGAAATATTCCACCAAGAACTTGCCCAACAGAAGGAGCAACTGCAGCGCCTCGAGACGCTGTTGAGCGAGAATATCGTCAAATAGAACCGAGGTCCGTTTAAATCATCGCAGCCTCAGATAGGGTCTGAAGATTCAGGCCCGCCTGGGGCTGCTTTTTGTTGAAAAGGTGGCTGGCGCTCTTTGTCCAAGAGAGATCGCGGTCAGTCTGACGCGGGTCGGTTCGTCCTTCTGTGATCCCGCACTGCCACCGCAGATGCAACCGAATCACCAATTATTGGCACTTTCCTGATACCTCGAATACCATAAATCATCTTCGAGGAATCTTGAGTCACTGTCTGACGGTCTCTGCGTGCGCCCCGTCCGATGGCTTGTGCCAAGATCTTCAGGCAGGACAATCGACGAAAGATCTGGTACCGATCGAGGAAACGGAGGTAGAGAGATGCAAGGAAAGAGAAACGTTTCGATGATGGTCGTCGCGTTTGCAGCTCTGGCGCTGGTTTCATCCACCTCAGGGGCGAGTGAATGGGAGCTTTCTCCCAGCTCCGAGCGAGCCCAGCTGGCGGACGTCTCGGTGCAGGAGGGTGTGATCACGCTCACTCCGCGAGTCGAGTTCAAGTCTATCCGTGTCACGATTAACGGCCCAAACGGCACTGTGTTCGAAAAGATGTACAACGAGGCTCCAATCGCATGGCGCCTTGACGATTCCCAAGGCAAGGCTTTGGCAGATGGTCGTTACACCTTTGAAGTACGCTTTCTCTCCGGTGTTCCATCGGATGAGCTCGAGTCCGGTGATGCAAGAGAGCGCTCAAAGGTCATCAACGGAGGCTTCTCGATCAAGAATGGTGTCGTCAACACCACTTCCCGTTCTTCCATCCCGCAACGAGATGTGGCGAGCCTTCGTAAGCCGATGCAAAAAGACTTCACGAAGGCTTTTGACGATACCGTTTTCTATGTTTCCGACAAGATCGGAATCGGTATCGACGACTCAGGTACCGTTGGGGCAGAACTTCACATCCAAAGCGGCAGCGGAGCCGATATCCTTCTCGAAGAGCGTGCTGGTACATGGGGATCCGCACTCGAGAGTCAGTGGCGAATCCGCGGCGGGGACACTCAGTTTTCGATCGGCCAGAAACCGAATGCGACGGGCACCGAGCGCGAGAATATCGTGATTGAAGAAGGCGCCCCGCAGAACCAGCTGTATATGGACTCGACCGGCCGCATCGGTTTTGGCACGGCGGCTCCGACATCCGATTTTCACATCGCCTCAACAAATGGAGCGATTCGCATTGAAGACACAGACGGATCGACATGGACCTTCATTGAAAATTCGGGCGACATGCAATTTCAATTGACCACCGCCCAGTCTGGCGTTGGTACAGCCGGTACCAAGATGGTTATTGAAGGGACCGGAGAGGTCGGAATCGGCACAACCGTTCCGAACGTGCCTCTCCACGTCTATCGTAATGACGGAACAGCCCAGGTGAAGGTGCAGGAGGCCAACGGCACATCAGCCTTGAGAACCCAGTTACAAATGATCAACAACGGCCCGGTCAACACCCAGCATGAAACGGGCGGAGCCATCTGGCGCCAGCAGTTCCAGGACAACGCCTATACCCTGACGAAGAACGGCACCGGTGGCAACGAGATGACGATCATCGCCGGCTCCGGAGATACAACGATACGCGGCCGCCTCTACACGGCCGGGCCGACTTGCGGCGCGGGTTGTGATGCGGTTTTTGAGCCCGACTTCGACCTCGAGTCCATCGAAGAACATGCCACTGCCATGTGGTCGGCAGGATTCCTGCCCGCGATCGGTGCGACCGTGCCGAATGAGCCGATCAATATGACCGAAAAAATGGGTGGCGTGTTGAACGAACTCGAGAAGGCGCATATCTACATCGAGCAGCTCCACCAAGAAATCGCGCAACAGAAGAAACTCTTTCACCAAGAACTTGCCCAACAGAAGGAGGCTTTCCACCAAGAACTTGCCCAACAGAAGGAACAGCTGCATCGGCTCGAGGCGCTGTTGAGAGAGAACATTCAAGAATAGGCCCTGTCCCATTCGTATCATCGCAGCCTCAGATAGGTTCTGAGACCCAGGCCCGTCTGGGGCTATTTTTGAAAAGATGCCTGGCACCCATATTCTGAGAAAGACACGCAGTCAGTCTGATGTGGGTCGGTTCGCTCTTCTGTGATCCTGGACCGCGACCGCGGCATAAGTCAGCAGTGCCACCAATGACACCCATATGACCCAGTCTCCAAAGCGCACGAAGGGCGTCATTTCACTTCGCGGCTCAACGGCTGCCCACAGGTACACCGGTTCACTTCCGCTGCGCTGTTTTTCCCGGCCGGTCGGATCGATGATTGCCGATATCCCGGTTGCCGTCGCGCGCACGACATAACGTCCTGTTTCGACCGCCCGGAGCTGCGCCAGATCGGCGTGGGTCGACGCCATGGCGGGATCGGCAAATACGCCGTCATTGCCTCCTGAGACCAGGATCTGGGCGCCACTACGGACGGACTCCCGGATGGTGTCGGGAAACTGGACCTCTTGACAGATAAAGCCTCCGAGGACCAAATCCCCGACGCTGACGATGGCACTGTCGACACCGGGCGAGTATGACGATCTCCCGGCTATTCCGAGGGCGGCAGCGTACCAAGGGCTCCGTTCGGCAAAAGGTACGAGGTCACGCTTGTGATAGACCCCCTGGAGACCGTCTCGGTTGAAGAAAAGCAGCGAGTTGTGAGAGCGGCCTCCTTCAGAGGTGCTGCTCCCGAGAACCACGACCGTCGGATTCGCTCCAATAAGACTCCCGATCAGCGCTTCCCATGAACCTATGTCCGCCTGCATCTCTTCAGGAACACCCGATTTGAGCGTTCCATCGAGGCTGACTGAACCGAAGGCCACGGACTCCGGAAGCACAAGTACATCCAACTGATCGCCCATGCGCTCGAAGATCGTCTCCATCAGGTCAACGTAGGCGCGACTGAGCCCGGTCACAGTGAAATCCTCGATCCGGAGTTGCGGTTTATGGTGCTGCAACACACCGGCCCGAAGTCCAGGTTCCGCCTGCTTTTCCGCGTGCCTCAGGCGCAGCGTGCCGCCCGCCCAGCACAGAGCGAATGCGAGCCCACAGATCCCAGCCGGCAGAAGATTGGGCCGTCGTGGTCGGGCGCCGAACAGAAGCAGGAAAACTGCACAATTCACAGCCACAATCAGAAGACTCAGAAGCCAGGGCCCACCCAGCGCCGCAGCCTGCCGGATTGCCGGGAAATCGGCGGCAGTGTTTCCGAGGACCGCCCAATGGAATCGCCAATAGAGCTGAACACGGATCCATTCCAGAGCGACCCACAGTGTGGGCGCCACCCAAATCAGTCGCCACGGCCGGTCCTGCCGCATTTTTTTGAGTGCAACGGCAAAGAGCGCCCACATCCCTCCATTCGCCGATGCAGAAATCAAAACCCACATCCCGCGCAGAAACCACCACTGAACGCTTCGCATCGCTGCCAGCTCCTGGCGAGAAAGTGCGGCCCAGCCGGTCCATTCGTGGGAGCTGACCAGGGGAGCCGACACGAACAGACCAAATATCGTGCCGGCGAGCCACGCGAAGCCCGCCGCCGATCTCACGGTGCCGGCACGACGGGTTGCGAGAAATAGAGGTACCAGACTGATCCAGATGAACACCGGCTGGTGATAGGGGGGAAACGCCAATGCGGCCAACCCTCCGCTGGCCACGGAGAGCGCCAACCCAGACATGAGGGCTTTCAATCTCGATTCCTCGTGCCGCATATCACCTCAACAATCTGAACACGGATTTCCCGCGGTTTTGGGACATCGCAGTTGATCAAAATTGCAACAGTCACAAGGTCTTGACACCTCTCATATGCGTGGCATACCATAGTTCATCTTCGCGGAATTTTTTTGTGAGTACAAAACGGTCTCAACGTTCGTCCCGTCCGACGGCTTGTTTGAGGAGCCTTGGGCAGGGCAATCGACGACACATCTGGTACCGGTCGAAGAAAAGGGGGTAGTGAGATGAGTGGAAAGAGAAACGTTTCGATTCTGGTGGTCGCGTTTGTAGCTTTGGCGCTGGTGTCGGTCACGTCGGGGGCGAGCGAATGGGAACTCTCCCCCAGCTCCGAGCGAGCACAGCTGGCGGACGTCTCGATGCAGGAGGGTGTGATCACGCTCACTCCACGGGTCGAGTTCAAGACTGTCCGTGTGACGATTAACGGCCTACAAGGCACGGTGTTCGAAAAGACCTACAACGAGGCGCCAATCGCATGGCACCTCAACGATTCGCAAGGCAAGGCTTTGGCAGATGGGCGCTACAGCTTCGAAGTACGCTTTCTCTCCGGCGTATCATCGGACGAACTCGAGCCCAGTGAAGCAAGAGAGCGCTCAAAGGTCATCAACGGAGGCTTCTCCATCAAGAATGGTGTCGTCAATACCATTCGCCGTCCTTCAATCCCTCAAGCTGATGTGGCGGACCTTCGCAAGCCGATGCAAAAAGATTTTGCTAAGGCTTACGACTATACCTTTTTGGCTGTTTCAGACAAGATCGCAGTCGGTCTCGACGGCTCAGAGGTCCCAGGAGCAGAACTTCATATGCAACAGGCTGGCGGGGCTGATATCCTCCTCGAAGAGCGTGACACATCATCTTGGCCAGCAGGCACGATTGAGGGCCAATGGCGAATCGCTGGCAGGGACACCCTATTCACGATCGGTCATGACCCGAACAATTCAAGCAACGAGCGCGAAAACATCGTGATTGAAGAGGGTGCACCGCAGAACCAGCTGTATCTGGACTCGACCGGCCGCATCGGTTTCGGCACAAGCACGCCTGGCGCCGATTTTCACTTTGTTTCAGTCGACGGTAGAATGCGCATCGAGGATCCGGACGACTCAACATGGGACCTCGTAGAGATTTCAGGAGACATGCATTTGGCCCTGGTTGCGACGGATACCGGCGATTCGCTTGGGACCAAGTTCTCCTTCGATGGAGACTCTAAGTTCGGTCTCGGAGTTAGCTCCCCAACGGCGGGTCTCCACATGTACAGGAACGACGGCCTGGCCCGGGTGATTGTGCACGAGGGGAATGGGGTATCTGCCCTTCGCACCCAGTTCCACATGATCAACAACGGCCCGGTCAACACCCAGCACGAAACCGGGAACGCCGTTTGGCGCCAACAGTTCCAGGACAACGCCTACGCCCTGACGAGAGATGGCACCGGTGGCAATGAAATGACGATCATCGCTGGCTCCGGGAATATGACGATACGGGGCAGCCTATTCACCGGCGGGCCCAGCTGCGGCTCGGGGTGTGATGCGGTGTTTGACCCCGATTTCGATCTCGAATCCATCGAAGAGCATGCAACCGCCATGTGGTCGGCAGGATACCTGCCCGCGATCGGTTCGACCTTGCCGAATGAGCCGATCAATATGACCGAGAAAATGGGCGGTGTTCTGAACGAGCTCGAGAAGGCGCATATCTACATCGAGCAACTCCACCAGGAACTTGCCCAACAGAAGGAACAACTGCAGCGGCTCGAGGCTCTGCTGACCCAATAAACGACCGAATAATTCCGGGCATCGTCCGCTAAATAGAAGGACTCCCCTGGATCTGAAGAAACTCGGATCCAGGGGTTTTTTGCGATAATGGTCGAGGCGTCATCCGGGATGTTGGCTCAACCTCTGTAACAAACCCGGTCCTCCCCCGATAAAGTGAGGTGGGAAGAGACCACAGATGATTGAAGACACATGCGCTCAGATCGAGGTCAGAACCGAACCGCCGCTTTCGCTGCCGATACCCCACCGGGGGGATGGGCGCGGCGAATGCGATCGGGAGATGCCGCCGCCGTCGACCATGTCCGGGCGAGAGTACGTAAAATCCTCGCATTCAAGCGACTTCGGATTCCGGTTCAGGATCGAGAGGATCTGGAGCAAGAGATTATGACCGAGGTCTGGCAGGCCGTGAACCGACCAGGGTTCGATTTCACGGCGGGATTCTGGGGATTTGTCGAGGTCGTCGCCTCGAGGCGATGCATCGATTGGCTGAGGTCGAGAAAGGTCCGCCTGCCGCTTTCGGAGGATCTTCTGGATAGCGGCAGGAACCCGCTTCAGAAAACCCTCGACAACGAAAGGACAAATCTGGCGGAGAAAGTCCTGGCGGAGCTGGGCCCCGACTGCAGAAAGTTGATCCTGCTACGACTGCGGGAGGGTTGTTCCTACGCCAAAATCGCCCGGGATGTGGGTAAGACAGAGGGCGCTCTGAGAGTCCAGATGTACCGCTGTATTCGGGCCGCTCAGCTACTTCTCGGAGATTCCAAGGCGAATGCTGTAAAAGGGAAATTTTGAGATGGTACTCATGGATCATCGTGAGATAGAGGGCTGTCTCGCGGACTTCGCGGCCGGCGATCTGGATGAGGCCACGAGTGCCGATATCTCTTTGCACATAGAGAATTGCGCAGAATGTCGGTCGTGGTTGGAAACCTACGAATCCCTGTTCGCAGAGATGTCGCGACGAGAGGAAAACCAACATCCAACCAGTGAGATCTTGGCACTCCGTGTCACCCGACCCGAGGAAGAGTACGAGTTTGACGGGGCTGATCTCGATCACCATCTCAGTGCATGCGAGGATTGCCGCCAGGATTTGGAGCGAGTCGGTGAGGCCGTTCGCGCCGCCAGGCCCTCCCCCACTCCCACCGCGAATACTCCGCTTTTCAAGGTGGCTCGATCGTGGTGGAGAGTCGCAGCCGCCGGTATCGTTGGAATCGGGATTGGCTCCTTGTTGATATTCGGCACACTGGGTATCGATCAACCGGATAACGAGTTGTTCGAGATCTCCGACACAGTTATCGAGGGCACTCACCTCATCGAGACTGAAGGGTCCATCACAATATCGCATGTCAGAATCAAGGACGGCGCGACGGTCACCATCCACGCCGGTGACAGCGTCGCATTCGGGAACGGTTTCCAGGTAGGGCCTGAGACACGGGTTTCCGTCGGGGCAGGGTCAGGGCCCTCCGATGATCCAAACCAATCGTTGTGAACGAGTTCATCATGTGATGTATGTCGCGAAATCTCGGAGTCTTCGAAACGCATAATGTTCTAAGAAACGGAAAGGGGAGAAATCATGTTTCGTAAAATTGGAATCGGGAGTGCGGTAGCGATAGTTTTGGGTCTCGGGCTGGCAATCCTGCCAACCGCAGCCTCAGCGCAAGGTGTTCTCTTCGTGCAAGGCGACAAGGTCGGGATTGGCATCGACACCCCCACCTCTCTTCTTCACCTCGAGGCAAGTGATGGAACTGCGATGGTGAAGGTGGAGGAGACAAGCGGTGCAACTGCCTTGAGAACCCAGTTCCAGATGATCAACAACGGTCCGGTCAACACCCAGCACGAAACCGGGGCAGCTATATGGCGCCAACAGTTCCAGGACAACGCCTACACGTTGACCAAGAACGGCACCGGTGGCAACGAAATGACAATCATCGCCGGCTCCGGAGATACGACGATCCGGGGCCAGCTTTTCACCGGTGGGCCCAGCTGCGGCGCGGGTTGTGATGCGGTCTTCGACCCGGCTTACAATCTCGAGTCCATCGAAGAGCACGCCGAGAATATGTGGACTTCAGGCCACCTCCCGGCGATCGGGGCAACCGTGCCGCATCAGCAGATCAATGTTCCGGAGAAGATGGGTGGCATGCTCAACGAGCTTGAGAAGGCCCACATTTACATCGAACAGCTCCACCAGAAGCTGGCGGACCAGGAGGACAGATTGAGCCGTCTCGAATCGATGTTGAACGACGGTCAGTAAGTACGAAGGTCGGCCGAGGCCAACATGAGTGGTGAGCCCCAGCTGTCGTAGATAGGACTGGGACGGCAGGGTCACGAAGGGATCCAACGACCTGTCCGACGACCGCGCTCGTAGGGTCAGGCAAATTCGGCCGATGCTCCCTCAATGGGGAGCATCGGCATATTTGTGCGTCAAAGCACACGCCGGCGGGACAATCCTCTTTGGATCCATAGCATCATTTGTTAGCATGTCTCTGCTGTGACCATAGAACGTGTAATTGAGATTCCCTGGGCTCTCATGCAGCTCCCACAGTCGGGAGTCATCCTCGATGTGGGAAGCTGTGAATCCACGTATCTGGAATTCATCGCCCAGTCCGGAAGACATCTTCACTGCATGGATCCACGGGATTGTCCGGAGATTCCAGAAGATGCGGTGTTCCACAACAGTAGTCTGATCGACAACTCTTTGCCGAGGCAGAGCTTTGATGCTGTCTTGATGCTGTCAACTCTCGAACACGTGGGCATGCCGTACTACGGGCAGCCCCCATTTTCAAATGGAGACGTCATCGCCCTCGAAGAGGTCTGGCAACTGCTCAAGCCAGATGCTCCGTTGATCGTCACAGTGCCAGCCGGATCGAGCAAGCTGACGTCGTGGTACCGGCAGTACGGCCCAACAGACCTTCACCGGCTCTTTGCGAATTGGGACCACACCGTAGTCTTCTGGGGTTTCGACGGTAAGAGGTACGAGCAGATTCAGCCGGAAGAGGTCGAGAACCACAACTACAGGGACCGTCACGACTCATGTGCCGGCGCCGGGGCCCTTGCCGGTATCATCGCGCGCCGACCGTTGGTTACTTATAGATGAGGGTCGGCATTGACTATCGCATGTTGGGGATGGGGGCCCTCACCGTCAACCGCGGTATGGGTCGGTACACCCAGCAGCAATTGCGAGAGGTGTTGCGGTTCGACCAGGACAACGAGTACCTGCTGCTTTGCCGGGAGCACTCCGACACAACGGCCATCCTTGACGAGATTTTAGAAGCTCCAAACGTCAAAATTTCGTTCATGCCCTCACTGGCAAGTTTTGACGACCGCGACCCCAACGGTCCCGAGATCGCATTTCGTCTTGCAGCGGAGTATCAGGAGTGGCTCGAGGACCAACAACTCGATCTCTACCACGCAACGACACCTTTCCTGTTGGGCGACCTCGTACTGCCGTTCCTCGACGTGTGCCCGCTCGTTGCCACGCACTATGATCTGATTCCGTTCATCTATCAGAACCAATATTTCGGCACTGACTCGGCATCGGTATCCAGACTGGCCTATATGCGAGCTCTTCGGTTTCTTGCGGGCGCAGATCAGATCATCGCAATCTCGAACCACGTACGTCAGGAAGCAATGACGTATCTCGCCGTTCCAGAGGATCGGATAACCGTCGCCTATCCCGTTGCAGACCCTGTGTTCAGACGTCTTCGTGACGGCCAAAGGAAGACGGCGATAGCCGATCTTAGAAAACGACTGAATCTGAACGGTGACTACTTTCTCACAGTTTCTCACTACCATCACTCCAAGAATCTCAAGACGTTGTTTGCGGCATACGGGGGTCTGCCGCAGGCACTCCGACGTCGAATCCCACTGGTGCTGACGTGTTCGCTTCTACCAGTGGAACAGGACCAGGTACGGCAGTGGGCCGGGAAAGCAGGAATTGAAGAAGATCTGGTCATTTCCGGTCTGGTAACCGATGATGAGCTGGTTGGGCTCTACAATTCTTCCCTCGCCTATATTCACCCGTCTCGGTATGAGGGTTTCGGCCTCCCAGTGTTGGAAGCAATGAGGTGCGGCGCTCCTGTGATCACCACGACCGCCGCTTCGCTGCCGGAAGTAGCGGGAGATGCCGCAACGCTGGTGGACCCCGACGACGCAGAGGGGTTGACCGCCGCGATGGAGGAAATTGCAGGATCTGCAGAACTCCGAGAAAAGATTCGCGTTGAAGGCCTCGATCATGCGAAGCATTTTTCGCCACGCCAACTCGGAAAAGCAACGTTAGAGAGTTATCGAAAGGCAGTCAGTACTCCTCGCCGACGTGCCAACCGCCGGCCCAGGATCGCGATGTGGACGCCGGTGCCGCCTCAACATACCGGTATCGCTGACTATTCGGCTGAACTGCTCAAGCCCCTCTCCCGCAATGCAGACGTGGAGGTATTTGTCGACGACGGTGTAATGCCGGATCTCGACCTGCTCGACCTCTGCCTCGTGCACCACCACAGTGCGTTTGAGCGCCGCCACAGGTGGAAGCCCTTCGATGTGGTGATCCACCAGATGGGGGCATCGTTGTTCCACCTTTACATTGAAAAGGGCCTGAAGAAGTATGGCGGTGTGGCCGTTCTCCACGACCTTACCTGGGGATTCGTTCGCAACGCAGTAGCTTGGAATAGAGGGGATGTCGCAAGCCTCGAACGAGAGATCCGTGAGCTGGAGGGTTCACAAGCTCTGAGCGATTACTCCCGCATTAAAACCATGCCGCAGCCGGAACTCACGCGGGCGTTGCGGGAGTTCTTCAATCACCATTTCATGCTCGGTCCCATTGTCGATTCCACAACGGCGCAGATTGTCCACATGCCCGAAGCGGCACGTGACCTCAATAGCCGTTATCCAGAAGCTCGACCCGTGACGATCCCGATGGGAGTCGAAGACCCTCGCGAGAGCCTTTCTCACAGCGGATGGAATGGTGCTCGAGCGCGATTGGGACTGGAGCACGGCGATTTTATGGTAGGTGCTTTCGGAATCGTCGATCCAGTCAAGCGTATCGACAAGCTCATCGAGGCGATCGCATGGCTCCATGACCATGATTCCGACTGCGGAGTAAAGCTGGTCGTCGTCGGGTCGCCCGCCACCGAAGAATACTTCCGGGAGCTCAAGGAGATTACTCGAAAATTTGGCGTGACAGAACACGTCCTGTTTCTGGGTCGAGTTTCACGGAGAGATATGGATCAACTGCTCCTGGCATCTGATGTGATTGCCAGTCTGCGGTTCCCTTTTCCCAGGCAGATGTCGGCCACACTCATGCGTGGAGTGGCCGCGGGCAAGCCC
>Ga0316193_10001721_pt1 | contig 15020 bp, 16 predicted proteins | sample MerIslsedime2_MG_FD_207735 | JGI IMG/M metagenome (GOLD analysis project Ga0316193, IMG submission 207735) | Coastal sediment microbial communities from Maine, United States - Merrow Island sediment 2 | ecosystem: Environmental > Aquatic > Marine > Coastal > Sediment | place: USA: Maine...
CAAACAACATAAGGTGATTAATCATGGCGACTGAAGCAGCAACTCTGGATTTGCGGAGTATCACCCGCGGCGGGCTCGGTGCACCGATCCTGCTGGTCATGATGCTGGCGATGGTGATTGTGCCACTGCCGCCGATCGCACTGGATATGTTTTTTACCTTCAACATTACCCTGTCGCTGGCCATCCTCATGGTTACGGTGTATGCGCTACGACCGCTGGACTTCGGGGTATTCCCTACCGTGTTACTGGTAACAACGTTGTTGCGGCTGGCGCTCAACGTAGCCTCGACGCGTGTTGTATTGCTGAACGGTCATACCGGCACTGCTTCCGCCGGCAAGGTTATCGAATCATTTGGCGATTTCGTGGTCGGCGGTAACTATGCCGTTGGCCTGGTGGTGTTCTCCATTCTGGTGATCATTAACTTTGTTGTGGTCACCAAGGGCGCAGGTCGAGTCTCGGAAGTCAGTGCACGATTTACCCTTGATGCTATGCCTGGCAAGCAGATGGCAATTGATGCCGATCTTAATGCCGGTCTGATCACCCAGGATGATGCGCGTACCCGCCGCGAAGACGTGACGCGCGAGGCTGACTTCTACGGTGCCATGGACGGTGCCTCCAAGTTTGTGCGCGGTGACGCTATTGCCGGCATCCTGATCCTGTTCATCAATATCATCGGTGGGCTGGCTATCGGCACACTGCAGTTCGACATGCAGGTGGGTGATGCTTTGCGCAACTACACGCTGTTGACCATCGGTGATGGTCTGGTTGCGCAGATTCCTTCACTGGTTCTGTCTTCGGCAACTGCCATTATCGTTACCCGGGTTTCCGGTGAGACAAAGATGTCCGATCAGGTCATGGATCAGCTGTTCGGTAACCCGATGGTGCTGGGTGTTGTCGGCGCCATCATGACCTTCATGGGACTGATCCCGGGTATGCCCAATCTTGCATTTCTGACGCTTGGCATCGGAGCCGGCGTTGGCGCGTTCTACTCCTGGAAACACCAGCAGCAGGAACTGCTGCCCGCAGAGGCGACACCTGTCGAACAGGAAATGCCATCTGAAGCGCGTGATCTGAGTTGGGATGATGTCGGGCCGGTCGACATTATCGGCCTGGAAGTCGGGTATCGCCTGATTCCGCTGGTGGATCGTGGCCAGGGTGGGCAGATGATGGATCGCATCAAGGGCGTGCGCAAGAAGCTGTCGCAGGAGCTCGGATTTCTGATCCAGCCCGTGCACATTCGTGACAACCTGGAGCTGACGCCAAATGCTTATCGCATTCTGCTGATGGGTGTGCCGGTGGGCGAGGCAGAGATCTATCCGGATCGCGAGCTGGCGATTAACCCGGGAAGGGTGTTCGGTACTTTGCAGGGCGTTGAAACACGCGATCCGGCATTTGGACTGGAAGCCGTATGGATTTCTCCATCCGAGCGCGACAACGCCCAGACGCTGGGCTACACGGTGGTGGATGCCAGCACGGTTGTTGCTACCCACCTCAGCGAGCTGTTGCAGAGTCATGCCCACGAATTGATCGGTCATGAAGAAGTGCAGCAGTTGCTCGACGTGCTGTCCAAAAATGCGCCCAAGCTGATTGAGGACCTGGTGCCGAAGACGCTTTCCATTGGTGTCGTGCTGAAGGTTCTGCAGAACCTTCTGGAAGAGCGTATCCCCGTCAAGGATATGCGCACGATTGCGGAAACGTTGGCTGAAGCGGGCGCCAGGAGTCAAGAACCCGGCGCTTTGACAGCCGCAGTGCGTGTCTCGTTGGGCCGCTCAATCATCCAGCATATCAATGGGATGGGGCCTGAGCTTCAAGTAATCACACTTGACCCCTCACTGGAACAGATATTGCAATCTTCGATTCAGGCCATCGCGGAAGGTGGTGCCGGAATCGAACCCGGCCTGGCCGAAAGGATGCATCAGTCGCTGGCAGAGAGTGCGCAGCGACAGGAATCGGCAGGGCAGCCGGCCATCCTGCTAGTGACACCGGTGATCCGGTCGTGGCTGGCGCGGTTGGTCAGACACAGCATTCCGATGCTGCATGTGCTGGCCTACAACGAGATACCGGACAACAAGCAGATCAAGGTTGTTGCCAACATTGGAACGGGTGCGCCGAGTCTCGGCGTTCAGTAAGGGGGCACGGCGGCATGAATAAGGTTATCGGACACGTGAATACCGGATGGATGGTGACACACATTTTCGAGGTGCAGGCATGAAGGTGAAACGATTTTTCGCACCGGACATGCGCCAGGCCATCCGCCTGGTGCGAGAAGAGCTGGGACCCGATGCAGTCATTCTCTCAAACAGCAAGATCGATGGTGGCATTGAAATCATTGCCGCAGTCGATTACGACGCATCACTGCTTGATGATAGTCCGGCGCAGGCAGATGCCGTAGAACCGGTTACGACACGCAAGGCTGCCGATACCTATAGCAGAAATGCAGCGTCAGCTGTTCAGGAAGAAACTGTGGTGCCGGCATCTGTCGACTGGTCCCAGGACCCTTCCATCGTCGCCATGCGTGATGAAATCAGACAACTTCGCGGACTGCTGGAAAATCAGCTGGCGCACCTCGCCTGGGGCGATATGAAACGCCGTGAGCCGTTACATGCCGATGTCATGCGGCGCCTGGGCAGCATGGAACTGACCAGCGCATTGATTGAACGAATTTCCGCACCTGCCGTGCATGCGCGCGATGAGGATCACGCCTGGCGGCTTGCCACGGCAGAGTTGGCGGCCAGCATTCCGGTCGCTGATCACGACTTTATGGATGAGGGCGGTATGGTCGCGCTGGTGGGTTCAACCGGTGTAGGCAAAACGACCAGCATTGCCAAACTGGCGGCGCGCTACGTACTCCGTCACGGTCAGCGGCATGTCGCGCTGGTTACCACCGACAGCTACCGCATCGGTGCACACGAACAGCTCATGACCTATGGCCGCCTGCTGGGTATTCCGGTTCAGGTGGCATCCGATCACAACGAATTGCGCTCCACGCTCAACAGTTTGTCTGATAAACGGCTGGTGCTGATCGATACGGCAGGTATGAGCCAGCGTGATGTACGCCTCACCGAGCAGTTCGCAACACTGGCGGACACCGGTCTCCCGATTCGTACCCTGCTGGTGCTGTCTGCCACAGTTCACCCTTCGGTGCTGGATGAAACCATCCGCGCCTTTTCCGATGTGCCGCTCGACGGCTCCATTCTAACCAAGCTTGACGAGGCGGCCAGTCTGGGCGGTGTGCTTTCGGCGATTATCGAACAGCAGCTTCCGCTGCGCTTCGTTGCCAACGGTCAGCGGGTTCCGGAAGACATGCAGGTTGCACGTGCAACCGAACTGGTGCAACAGGCCGCAAGTCTCGCGAGTGATCATGATCTTCCCGCGGAATCGATTATGGCTGAAACATTCGGAGGGTTCCGGGCAAATGTTCATGTCTGAAATGCGGGTAGATCAGGCAGCCGGGCTACGACGTATGGCACAACCGAATCCAGTTAGAGTTATTGCGGTCACCAGCGGCAAGGGTGGAGTGGGGAAGACCAATGTCTCGGTTAATCTTGCCGTTTCACTGGCCGATGCCGGCAAGCAGGTCATGTTGCTTGACGCTGATCTCAGTCTCGCCAATATCGATGTGTTGCTGGGGTTACATCCCGAAAAGAATCTTTCTCACGTCATCGACGGTGAACGTACGCTGGAAGAAGTTATTGTCACCGGTCCGTCAGGAATCATGGTGGTGCCGGCATCGTCCGGTGTGAAGCGCCTGGCCGAGCTGTCTACCATCGAAAATGCCGGTCTGATTCGCGCTTTCAGCGAGCTGACCCACGATGTCGATACGCTGATTATCGATACCGCCGCAGGAATTAATGAAAGTGTTACCAGTTTTAGTCGCGCCGCCCAGGAGGTTGTGGTGGTGGTTTGTGACGAACCCGCATCAATAACGGATGCCTATGCGCTCATCAAGGTGCTGAATGTCGAATACGGCATCCAGAGATTCCGGGTGCTCGCGAACCAGGCACACAGCGCCCAGGAGGGAAGAGAATTGTTTAACAAGATATCACGAGTTACTGAACGTTACCTTGACGTAACGCTGGAATTCATGGGGGCTATCCCCTATGACGACTATCTGAGAAAGGCAGTCCGCAAGCAACGTGCCGTGGTGCAAGCTTACCCACGCAGTCGTTCTTCGATGGCCTTCAAGAATCTTGCACAGAAAACCGATAGATGGCCTGTGCCGAGTGCTGCTGGTGGACACCTCGAATTTTTTGTAGAGCGCCTTATCCAGTCGCACAACGGACACATGGAGATGCCGGTATGAATGGAGCTGCTATGTACGTCGCCACACCCGATCCTGAAAGCGATGACCTCGTCGTCAAGCACGCGGCGCTGGTCAAGCGTATTGCCTACCACCTGATGAGCCGATTGCCGCCGAGCGTACAGGCCGATGATCTGATCCAGGCCGGAATGATTGGCTTGCTTGAGGCATCGCGAAACTATGACGCCACGCAGGGTGCCAGCTTTGAAACCTACGCCGGTATTCGTATCCGGGGTGCCATGCTCGACGAGATACGTCGTACTGACTGGACGCCGCGTTCAGTGCATCGCAAGGCGCGCCAGGTTGCCGAAGCCGTACGTTCTATCGAGAACCAGGAAGGTCGTGATGCCCGGGATGTCGAGGTTGCCGAGAAACTCGGTATCGGCATCAACGAGTATCACCGCATTCTCCAGGATGCGACGGGTTGCCGGGTTTTCAGCATTGATGACGCGGGAATCAACGGTGAGGAAGCGCCGCAAACGGGCGCGGGCGAGACGCGTAACGAGCCACTCGACAGCCTGCATAAATCTGATTTCAAGGCAGCACTCGCTTTGGCCATATCCGGTCTCCCGGAGCGTGAACGTCTGGTTATGGCGATGTATTACGACGAAGAGCTGAACCTGCGGGAAATCGGCGAGGTTCTGGGTGTGAGCGAGTCGCGTGTCTGCCAGATCCATGGCCAGGCCCTGATTCGACTGAGAGCCCGTATGGGAGAATGGACCGGTAAGTGATGATCAGGAAAAGCCATCAAGTGCCGAAACAGGAAAGGATTAACAGCGTGAGACGGGAGAGCACCCTTGGACACTGACATGAAAATTCTCATCGTGGATGATTTTTCCACGATGCGGCGCATCATCAAGAACCTGTTGCGTGACCTGGGGTTCAATAATACGCAAGAGGCCGATGACGGCAACACTGCACTGCCAATGTTGCAAAATGGAAATTTTGATTTTCTGGTAACTGACTGGAATATGCCCGGCATGACCGGCATCGACTTGTTGAAAGCGGTACGTGCCGACGAAAAACTGGCTTCCCTGCCGGTGCTGATGGTGACCGCTGAGTCAAAGCGCGAGCAGATCATCGAGGCGGCGCAGGCAGGGGTCAACGGCTACGTTGTCAAGCCGTTCACAGCAGTAACACTGAAAGAAAAGATCGACAAGATATTCGAACGTCTCGAAGCCACAGCAGGGTAGCGGCATGGAAGCAGCGAGCAAAGTAGAAAAGAATTCCCTGCTGGATAACGCCCGGGCACTGGTATCCGAGCTGGAATCCGGGAATGGTGACCAGGCAGAGAAGCTCATCGAGCAACTCAGTCGTATGCGCGAGCAGAGTCTGTTCCAGGAACTCGGCAAGATGACGCGTCAGTTACACGAGTCCATCAACAGTTTCGCACTTGACGATCGCATGCAGTCGCTTGCCGAGTCCGACATACCCGACGCCAAGGCCCGCCTGAATCACGTCATCGAGATGACCGAGAGTTCGGCCAACCGCACCTTGACGGCCGTTGAGAACGCGCTGCCGATTTCAGAGGATCTGAAGGCGAGTTCCGACGTCCTGCATGAAAAGTGGGATCGTTTCCGCAACAAGGAAATGGATGTCGATGAGTTTCGCGCTATGAGCAAAGAGATTGACGAGTTTCTCGGAGTGACGACACAGAGTACCGAACGCATTCACAGTGATTTGTCAGACATCATGATGGCGCAGGATTTTCAGGATCTGACCGGGCAAATACTCCGCCGCGTTATCACGCTGGTGCAGGAAGTAGAAGACAACCTCGTGCAACTTGTCCGTCTGTCGGGTGGCGTCGATCCTGGGTCAGGGGTGGAACGGAAGCCTTCCGCGAAAGTAACGAAAAGCGAAGACATGATGCAGGGTATCGGCCCGGCCGTACCTGGCGTGGACTCTGGCGGTGAGTCGGTATCCGGCCAGGATGACGTTGATGATTTACTGTCCAGCCTGGGTTTTTGAGGGAATAGCATAATGAGCCTTGATTCCGACGACGAGATTCTGCAGGACTTCCTGGTTGAAGCCGGCGAAATACTCGAACGACTTAACGAGGAACTGGTTGAGCTGGAGCAGAGCCCTGATGATATGGATATGCTCAATGGCGTGTTCCGCAGCTTTCATACCATCAAGGGTGGCGCCAGTTTTCTGAGCCTGGATGGCCTGGTTGATGTCTGTCACCGCGCGGAGGATGTGTTTAACATTTTACGTAACGGAGAACGTTCTGTTGACGGTGAGCTTATGGACACCGTGCTGCAGGTGCTGGATGTTGTGAACAGCATGTTCGCCGAAATTCAGGGTGGTGAGATGCCGACACCTGCTGATGCCACTCTGCTCAGCGCGTTGGAAAAGCTTGCTGTGCCAGCGGGTGCCGCGGCTGCACCTGAACCCACAGAAACAGCGGACACTGCGACGACTGCCAGTGATGAAGCTGACAGTGAATTTGAGGCGATGCTGGAACAGGCTGGTGACTCTGCCGTGGCAGATGCAAATGAAACAGTCAGTGTCGCTGGTGGCGACGATATTACCGAAGAAGAGTTTGATGCGTTGCTCGATCAGTTGCATGGCGAAGGCAAAGGTCCCGCTGTAGAATCGCCTGCCGCGAAAAATGTAGCAGATGTTGTGCGTACAGAGAGTAGCGTCGTACCCGCCGGTGGTGATGACATCACCGAAGAGGAGTTTGATGCCTTACTTGATCAGCTGCACGGCGATGGCAAGGGGCCGACTGCCGGCGCACAGGAGTCAGTCGCTGCGGCAGTCCCGGCACCGAAGGCTGCCACGCCCGCGCCGGTGACTGCCGGGAATAAAGCTGAACCGGAAAAGCCGAAAGCGAAACCGGCCGCTTCGCCCGCGAACAAGGCGGAGACTTCCGTGCGTGTCGATACCGGCCGCCTGGATGAAATTATGAATATGGTTGGCGAACTGGTACTGGCAAGGAATCGCCTTGCCAATCTCAAAGAGTCGCTGGCTAACGAAGATGTATCCAAGGCGATTGCCAACCTGGACGTCGTAACGGCGGATCTGCAGAACGCGGTGATGAAGACTCGCATGCAGCCGATCAAAAAAGTATTTGGTCGCTTCCCGCGTGTGGTGCGCGATCTTGCGCGCAGCCTCAGCAAGGAAGTTAACCTGGAAATGCAGGGCGAGGATACGGATCTCGACAAGAATCTGGTCGAGGCGCTGGCCGACCCGCTGGTCCACCTGGTGCGGAACGCGGTCGATCACGGTATCGAGAGTCCGGATGAGCGCGAGGCGGCAGGCAAGCCCCGGCAAGGAACGGTTGTGCTGGCTGCTGAACAGGAAGGCGACCATATTCTGTTATCCATCGAGGATGACGGAAAAGGTATGGATGCCAACGTGCTGCGCCGCAAGGCTGTGGAGAAGGGCATGATGGATGCAGACTCCGCTGCCCGCCTGGATGACAAGGAATGTTACAACCTGATTTTTGCGGCCGGTTTTTCAACCAAAGAGCAAATTTCCGACGTATCCGGCCGTGGTGTCGGTATGGATGTTGTCAAGACCCGCATCGGTCAACTTAATGGTAGCGTGGAGATTGACTCGGAACTGGGTAAGGGGAGTCGCCTGACGATCCGTGTGCCGCTGACGCTGGCGATCATGCCGACATTGATGGTTAAGCTGGGTGACCAGCCGTTCGCCCTGCCGCTCGGTAGCGTTAGTGAGATCTTTGATCTCGATGCCGGGCGAACCAGTATCGTCGATGGTCAGTTGGTGATTATGGTTCGTGACAAGGCTTTGCCATTGTTCTACCTGCGTGAATGGTTGGTAAACGGCAGTGGAGAGTCTCAGGAAGATACCGTCAAGCATGTTGTCGTCGTTCACGTTGGGAGCCAGAAAGTTGGTTTCGTCGTTGAACAACTGGTGGGTCAGGAGGAAGTGGTGATCAAGCCACTGGGTGCGTTCCTGCAAGGTCTTGCAGGATTTGCCGGCGCGACGATTACAGGTGACGGACGGATCGCACTGATTCTCGACGTGCCCAGTCTGATGAAAACCTACTCACGACACATGTAGAAGGGAATGGGGTGTGAGCTGCTATTACGAGGACTGCAAGGCAGTATTGCCACGGAACAGATGTATCAATAATGGTTGTGCACCAGTCGGTGCAGGATTCAAGGGATAGGGTCCATGGGAACGCGTGTACTGGTCGTCGATGATTCCGGGTTTTTTCGCCGTCGCATCGTTGAAATACTGGAAGCGGACCCGCTACTGGAAGTGGTTGGTACGGCAGCCAATGGTCAGGAGGCTATTGATCAGGTTGCTGCGCTGAAACCTGACGTGGTTACCATGGACATCGAGATGCCGGTTATGGATGGCATCACAGCGGTTCGCCGCATTATGGCAACGAACCCCCTGCCTGTCCTGATGTTCTCCTCGCTGACGCACGATGGCGCGCAAGCTACGCTCGACGCGCTGGAAGCGGGTGCGGTGGATTTTCTCCCCAAGCGTTTTGAAGATATTGCCAAGGATCGTGACCAGGCGAAGGCACTGTTGTGTCAGCGAATTCGTGCAGTCGCAATACGACGTTCCCGGGCGCGGCCGGTTCCGGCGACGCCTCGTGTAGCGCGCGCGACATCAGTTTCGTCGGCAAGTGCGCCGGTGCCGGCACTAACACCAGTGCGGCGGGGTCAGTATCAAGTGGTGGCCATTGCCAGTTCCACCGGTGGCCCGGTTGCACTTGCACAGGTGTTGACTCGCTTGCCTGCCAACTTTCGCCTGCCGGTGCTGGTTGTTCAGCACATGCCGGCAAGTTTCACAAACGCGTTCGCTTCCCGCCTTGATCAGCAGTGTGCTGTCGCAGTCAAGGAGGCGGAGGATGGTGATGTGGTCCGTCCAGGACAGGTATTGATTGCCCCCGGTGGTCGCCAGATGACACTGAAACAACAGGCAGGTGAAGTCCGGGTCGTGATCGGCGACGGTGATGCGGGTTTGCATTACAAGCCTTGCGCCGATGTCACGTTTGAATCCGTCGCCAGTGTGTTCAGCGGAAAGACGCTTGCAGTGGTATTAACCGGCATGGGTGCAGATGGCCGCGAAGGTGCTCGCACGCTCAAGGCCCAGGGTGCCACCGTATGGAGTCAGGATGAGGCGACCAGTGTAATTTATGGTATGCCGATGGCGGTTGCCGAGGCAGGTCTTAGTGACCAGGTCCTGGCGTTGCGTGATATCGGCCCGGGAATTTCGCAGGCAACAGGTCACTGATGCATGGATATCCTGAGCCTTATCGGTATTCTGCTCGCGCTAGTCGCCATACTCGGCGGCAATGTGCTGGAAGGCGGGCACATGTCGTCGCTGGTGCAGCTTACGGCCTTTGTGATTGTCGCCGGCGGCACACTGGGTGCGGTTATGGTGCAGACACCGATACACACGTTTGTTCGCGCCATCAAGATTTCGGTATGGGTGTTTTTCCCGGTGAAGCTGCGGCCGGAAGAGGCCGCCGAAAAAATTGTCAACTGGAGTAATATTGCCCGCCGCGAAGGTTTGCTGGGTCTTGAGGCAATTGCCGAGGAAGAGACGGATGCATTTGCCCGTAAGGGGCTGCAGTTACTGGTCGATGGCAGCGAGCCGGAAATCATCCGCTCGATTCTGGAAGTCGAAATCGACAGCAAGGAACACCAGGATACGCAGGCGGCAAAAGTATTCGAGGGTATGGGGGGCTATAGCCCGACTATCGGTATCATTGGTGCCGTTATGGGTCTGATTCATGTCATGAATAACCTGGCCGACCCATCCAAGCTTGGTAGCGGTATAGCGACGGCATTTGTAGCCACAATTTATGGTATCGGTTTCGCCAATCTGTTGTTTCTGCCTACGGCAAACAAGCTGAAAAGCCAGGTCCACTCCCAGAGCCAGTTTCGCGAAATGATTGTCGAAGGCGTAATTTCCATCGCTGAAGGTGAGAACCCGCGCAACATCGAAACCAAGTTGCAGGGATATTATCAGTAGCGGCGGTCACTTCCGTGAGATACGACGCATGGCAAGAAAGAAACGCGCAGAGGAACACGAAAACCACGAGCGGTGGCTGGTGTCCTATGCGGATTTCATTACCTTGTTGTTCGCCTTTTTTGTTGTCATGTATTCCATATCATCCGTTAATGAAGGCAAGTATCGCGTTCTGTCGGACTCGATGGTTGCAGCGTTCTCTGACCCGGCGCGCAGTATGGAACCCATCCAGATTGGTGAGCTGATACGTTCACCTCTGCAATCTGAAACACCACTTGATCGCAGCAAGTCGGTTATCGAACTGTTCCAGATTCCGTTACCGGAACGTGATATCCGGAAAGAGCTGGAAAAGAAACTGCAGGAAGACCGCGAGAAGGCCGAGCGCGAGGCGGAAGAGAAAGACGCAAAACAGGAGGAGATTGATGCCGCCGCCGAGGCACTGGCTGATTCCATCGAGGAAGCCATGTCAGATCTGGCTGATGATGAATTGATCGATGTTCGGCGCGACAAGCGCTGGATCGAGGTAGAGATCAAGTCGAGCATTCTGTTCGGTTCGGGAAGTGCGGAGCTTGCGGCCGGGTCGCAACCTGTATTGCGCAAGCTGGCGGAAAAACTTGCTCCCCTGAACAATACAATTCACGTTGAAGGTTTTACCGATAACGTCCCTATAGACAATTTTGAGTTTCGTTCCAATTGGGAACTGTCTGCGGCGAGGGCAGCCAGCGTGGTTCATCTGTTTACCCGTCTCGGTGTGAAGCCGGAACGGATGGCCGCAATCGGTTACGGAGAATACCGGCCGATTGTCGACAATGACACTGTGGAAAATCGTTCCCGAAACCGGCGCGTGGTACTGGTCATTATGTCCGGCGCTGATCCACGCATCAGCCAGGATGCAGATCACCTGCAAGCGGAACGTGATGCGCCCCGTCCGTTGATTGCACAAGGTAAGGAGCCATGATTGTCTGGACCGTTTCCAACCAGAAGGGTGGTGTTGGAAAAACCACCACAGCGGTGAGTGTGGGCGGCCTGCTGGCACAGCAGGGCAAGCGCGTGTTGCTGATGGACCTGGATCCACAGGGGTCAATGACGTCCTACTTCAGACTGGATCCGGATGGCATCGAATACAGCGTCTACACGCTGTTCGATGCGAAATCCGGCGGAAAGCCTTTCGATTCACTGGACAGCTTGCTGTACCCGACCGGCGTTGATGGCATGACGCTAATGCCGGCGTCTACCGCGATGGCGACACTGGACCGCCAGCTTGGTGCCCGAGATGGAATGGGACTGGTGATTGCCGAAGCGCTAAAGCGTCTGTCCGACCACTTCGATTATGTGCTCATGGATTGTCCACCGATGCTGGGCATCCTTATGGTGAATGCGTTGGCCGCCTGCCAGCAGCTACTGATCCCGGTGCAGACAGAGTTCCTGGCGTTGAAAGGACTTGAGCGCATGCTGCACACTTTACAGATGATCGGCCGGGCGCGTGGTGGCATGCTGGCCTATACTATCATTCCCACTTTTTTTGACCGGCGCACGCGCGCCTCGACGGATGCGTTGCGCGCGATGCGTGATCAGTATGGCGATCATCTGTGGTCGCGCGTTATCCCGATTGATACCCAGTTTCGCGAATCCAGTCGTGTCGGCGTCCCCATCAGCCTTCATAACCCGTCGGCGCGTGGCACCGAAGCCTATGCTTCGCTGGTGCGTTGGTTGCAGGCCGGACCGGCGCCGCTGGCGAAGGCGGTGTCACAGTGAAGACGGATACCTGCAACGATACTCTGCTTGCGCAGCAATTGGCGCTGGGCGCCTACCTTGACGCCTTGCTTACGGATGCTGCCGTAACTGTAGAGCAGCCGTCCGTTGATCTCCAAACGAAGCCGGAAGTACACGTTCAGGACACGGTGCAGGCATCGGTACCAGAACCGGTGCCAGCGATGGATGGTGTGCCCGAATGGGCAGAGACGCGCTTCCAGGCATTGTTGTTCGAGGTGGCCGGTCTGACACTGGCTGTGCCCCTGGCAAAGCTCAAAGGTGTCGTCCCGAACGACAACGGACTCACCGAAATGCCGGGGCACTCATCGCTTTTTCTTGGTGTCACGCCTTACCAGGGCGTGCAGTCGAAGGTGGTGGATACGGCGCTTTTTGTTTTACCTGTGGATCGCGTGGCGCAACTTGGTGAAGATCTTGCCGAGCGCTCCGGTCACCTGGTGGTGATCGACGAAGGGCGTTGGGCACTGGCCTGTTCGAAAATCGGTGATGTTATCGAGCTGGAATCGGCGCAGGTGAAGTGGCGTACCGCTGCCGGGAAGCGTCGCTGGCTGGCTGGTACGGTGATTGACCAGATGTGCGCGCTGCTCGATATCGACGAATTGACGCGTCAATTCGTCGAGGGTATGGCATGAAACCTGCATTTTTTCGGAATAAGGGTGATGGTGTCCGTTTTTTGACGGCTCGTCACAGTTACAACCAACAGTGACGAGGTTCGGACATGTCCAATGTGGCTGCCAAGACAAATTCAAATAATGAAATAGTTCAGTGGGTTACATTCCGTTTGGCGGAAGAGGTCTACGGGATCAACGTCATGCAGGTGCAGGAAGTGTTGCGCGTATCCGAGATTGCGCCGGTACCCGGGGCTCCGCACTACGTGCTCGGTATCATCAATTTGCGCGGCAATGTTGTGACGGTTATCGATACTCGCATCCGTCTCGGCCTCCCGACAACAGAAGTTACAGATTCGACCCGCATTGTCATTATAGAAACCGCCCGGCACGTGGTCGGGATTCTCGTCGATTGTGTTGCCGAGGTCGTCGATGTCGCAACCTCCGAGGTCGAGTCGGCGCCGAATGTCGGTAGCGACGATAGTGCTAATTATATCCAGGGTGTAGCCAGTCGTGAAAACGAGCTGTTGATCCTGGTGGATCTCAACAAATTGCTCACCGACGAAGAGTGGGACGAGCTGGCCGGTCTCTGATTGGCCAATGCCGGTGGCTTACGCGGACATGCAGACATGGGCGATATCGGGAAACTGCCATCAGTCTACCGTATTCTTCCTGGCCAGCCAGGTGCGCGTCCTGGCGAGGGCAACAAGGCACCGCAACGTAAGCCGGATGCTGACGGCGAGGGCAAGAAGGACAAGCGCAAGTCACCCAAGGATGATGGATCACGAATCGATGAATATGCGTGAGGTGAAGCCATGATAACCCTGATTCTTTCTTTTATGGTCGCAGGCCTGTTTGTCGGTGTGCTGTTTCAAATGATTGCAGTTCGCCAGGTCAGGCGCGAACAGGTGGTACTTCGCAAGTTGTACGCGGGTGCGGGTGAACGGATTCATCAGCTGGATCAGGAACTGGCTGCCTTGTGCAGCGCTTCGGTGGGTGCGGGTGAGCACGTGCTGCGGCTGGAACAGCAGATGCAGCGTATCATCGAGCGCCAGAATGGACTGGAAATGCGCTCGTCTGGGGATCGTCCTTACAACCAGGCCAGTCAGCTGGTCAACAGGGGCGCCAATATTGACGAGCTGGTCGACACCTGTGGCCTGACACGCGGCGAAGCCGAACTGCTGGTCATGATGCAGCGCGGCGCTGCCTGAAACACTCTATTCCGTGCCGGGCTCCGGCACTTTCCCGGACAGGTAATACGCAAAGGAAATAACCTGCGCGACTGCCAGATACAGCGCTTCCGGAATCTCTTCTCCCAACTCAATATTCGCCAGCAGTGATGCCAGCGGCTGGTTCTCCTGTATGGGAATACCGTGCTGGCGGGCAATCTGCATAATCTGATCCGCCAGTGCGTCACGGCCCTTGGCGGTAACGCGTGGTGCACTGTCACCATCGTATTGCAGTGCAACGGCGAGCGGTACCGGCTTGTTACTGTCGCTCATGCTTTCTCCCTGATCAGTGAGGGCGCCGCTGTGTTCGTCGGCATGGGTCCCGGAACACAATCGAGGCTCCCGACCTCCAGTCCGACATTGCCGAGCATGTGCTGCAGATCCTGAAGGTGTTCGCGGAACAGCGGTAGCGTGTCTTCTTTCCCCGTCCAGAACCGGGTTGAAACCCGTTCGCCGTTGAGTGTGATCTGTGCTTGCACCGGCCCCAGTCCCGGCAGGTCAAAAGCCAGTTGTACCGACCAGCTTTGCTGGCGCTGGTGTTCCGGCGTTGCATTTTCCTTACCTTCGCGGGCAATGCGCATCGACCACAAATCGATATCATCACCGCGCCGCACCGGGAGTTCCAGTAGCCACTCCAGCAAACCGCGTTCGGCATCGCGAGGCTGGCTGGCCAGCTGGTGTAACTGAATGCGCGCCAGTGCGACTTCGGCCTGCCGCAGCAGGTCCGTGTGCAGATTGCCAATCCGGTTGACCAGGTCGATGGTTGCCTGAACCGCTGCCTGAGGCGCCGGTGTAGCCCCCGGAAACGGTGGTGGCGCCGTACCGGGCAGGGCAGCAGGCACAGTGCCGGTGGTTGTGCCGGTTGTTGGCGGCGCCGTCGTTGTCGTCGGTGACAGTGTAGTTGCTGCGGGTGAACGCGTGTCAGCAACCGGAGTTTGCGCTCCTGACTGTACGGCACGACGCAATTGGTCTGGAGTAGCAGGTATCGTCTGAGGGGAGTTTGCTGCAACGTTGCCGGCGCCTGGATCACCCGCGCGCACCGGTATCGTGGCTTGTGATGACCCGGCTAAAGCCGTTGGAACAGCAGTCGCCTGTCCGCTTGCAGGTGCGGTCAGTGTCGATGATTTTGCTAAGCCTGACGGTGAAGGAGGC
>Ga0316193_10001722_pt1 | contig 15014 bp, 12 predicted proteins | sample MerIslsedime2_MG_FD_207735 | JGI IMG/M metagenome (GOLD analysis project Ga0316193, IMG submission 207735) | Coastal sediment microbial communities from Maine, United States - Merrow Island sediment 2 | ecosystem: Environmental > Aquatic > Marine > Coastal > Sediment | place: USA: Maine...
AAGGACCTCAGGTGACCCGCGAGTATTACAACGCCGCCGCCCACACCGAGCTCGCCAAGATTGCGGATGGCGAGGCGGTGCGCCACCGCATGGGTGATCTCGGCTATTTTGATGAGCAGGGCCGCCTGTGGTTCTGCGGCCGCAAGAGCCAGCGGGTCCGTACTGCTGAAGAAACCCTCTTCACGGTTCCCTGCGAGTCGGTTTTCAATACCCACCCCGAGGTCTTCCGAACAGCGTTGGTGGGAGTGGGGGAGGACGAGGCCAAAGTGCCGGTCCTCTGCGTAGAGTTGGAAGATGGGGTGGGCCGTGGCCAACACCAGCGCATGCGAACCGAGCTTCTCGATCTCGGCGCCGGGTTTGAACACACGAAGGGTATCCGCACGGTGCTCTTCCACCCGGCCTTTCCAGTCGACATCCGCCACAACGCCAAGATCGGCCGCGGAGCTTTGGCCGAGTGGGCGGCGTCGAAGGTGAAGAAATGAAAGCCCTGGTCACCGGTGGTGGAGGATTCCTCGGCGGCGCCATCGTGCGACGGCTCGTCGAACGGGAGTGGTCCGTTCGTGCGATGCAACGTGGTAACTACCCACAGCTCGAGAAGCTGGGCGTCGAGCAAATCCGGGGTGACATCGCCGACCTCGACCTCGTTTCGCGGGCGGCTGACGGCTGCGACATCGTCTTCCACGTTGCGGCGAAGGTCGACCCATGGGGGTCCTACAAGCCGTTCCATCAGACCAACGTGGTCGGCACCGAAAACGTGCTCACGGCGATGCGGCGCAGCGGAGTGCCGAAACTGATTTTCACGAGTACGCCGAGCGTCATCCACAGTGGCGGCGATCTTGCCGGGGTTGACGAGTCAGAGCCCTACCCGGAGCATTTCGAAGCCGCCTATCCGCAAACGAAGGCGATGGCGGAAATGGCGGTCCTGGCCGCCAACGACGACGAACTGTCGACGGTTGCGCTTCGGCCCAGACTCATCTGGGGCCCGGAGGACACCAACCTCGTGCCGCAGCTCATCGCGCGAGCCCGTTCCGGGCAGCTGCGCCTGGTCGGTGACGGCTCCAACCTGGTTGATACGGTCTACATCGATAACGTCGTCGACGCCCATCTTCTGGCTGCGGACCGTCTCGAGCCTGGCGCGCCATGCGCCGGTCGTCCCTACTTCATCTCAAATGGCGAACCGCGGCCGATGAAGCAGGTCATCAACGGCATCCTCGCCGCCGCCGGGCTGCCGCCGGTCGAGCGGTCGGTGCCGATCAAAGCAGCGGTCGCCGCGGGCGCAGTCTTCGAAAATCTCTACAAGGTCTTTCCTACAAAAGGCGGGCCGAGAATGACCCGCTTTGTCGCGCGAAATTTCGCCACCGCCCACTGGTTCGACATCTCGGCTGCCCGGCGGGACCTCGGGTACGAGCCCATGGTTTCTTTTGACGAGGGTCTCGATCGTTTGCGGTCGTGGTTCGAAGAGCAGGGCTGATTGGAGAGTAGGCGAATGGTATCGACTTCGATGGTGCTGATCGTCTGCGGGGCGGTGGTAGCTACCGCGTTGCTCACGGTGGCTCTTTTTGCAGGCCTGGGTTCACGCTTTCTCAGAGCTCGAATCGACGCAGCGGGTGATGAAGTGGCGTTGAAGGTTCGATCCGCAGCGACAGAGGCTGTCGAAGAGGCGCTCCCGAGGGTGCGAGAGGCGGTCGAAGGTGGAGTGCGCGACGCCGCCGATGGTTCTTTGCCGCGGATACGCGAGCAGGTGCGAGATGGTGTATCCGAGGCCATCGCTTCGGCGGTGACCGGGGGAGTTCTCGGCAAAACCGGCGAAGAGCTGGTGCGCAAGGGCGGCGGCGTACTCGACGCCCTCCTCGGCTCGCGAAGCGACGATAGCTAGTTGCATATTTGAGTGAGCTTTCAGGCATAAATTCCTGCTCCACATCAAGCCGCTGAAGTGCTATTCTTCTCCAGCGCGACGAACTCGTGCAATTTTTCACACGCCCGGCGCGCGGCCCCCAAAGGGGAGCACCGCGGTTCGCCGGAACCGGCATATAAGGAGGTCGGAGATGCTTAACAAAATCGGTCTGATCGGCGGCGGTTTTATCGGCGGAGTTCTTACCCAGGAGATCGCCCAGAGGCGGCTGGCACGAGAGGTCGGCCTCTCCGACCCGGCGCCTTTCGTCAATCCCGATGATCCGCCGGAGCGGCAGGAAGTTGCCGCCAAGCAATCGGTGGCCAAAGGTAAATGCCTGGACATTGCAGAGGGCTTGCCAACCATCCGCTCGGATGTGCGGTGTGTCGGCTCAAAGGACTACTCGGCCCTCGCCGGTTCGGATCTCGTGATCAACACCGCCGGCGTGCCGCGCAAGGCGCGTCCGGACGGCACGTTCCCGAGTCGAGAAGAGCTTCTGACCATCAACCTCAAGGTCTCGAAGCAGGTCGCAAAGGGCATCAAGGAGTTTTGCCCGAACGCCACCATCATCTCCATCGCCAATCCGCTGGACGCGATTGTCTACACCCTCGACAAGGCCCTGGCGCCGCCGAAGAACAAGCTGGTGGGCATGGCCGGGCAGCTCGACTCCGGCCGCTATTGCTATTTTGTTGCCGAGGCCGCCAACGTGTCGGTTGAGAACGTCAACGCCCTGGTCCTCGGCGGCCACGGCGACACCATGGTCCCGGTGCGCTCCTCGTGCACCGTCGGCGGTATCCCGGTTTCCAAGTTTGTTGACGACGAAACCCTTTCGGCGATCGAAAGCCGGACCCGCAAGGCGGGCGGCGAGGTCGTCGGTCTGCTCGGTTTCGGTTCGGCCTACGTGTCGCCGGCATGGGCGGCGCTCGAGATGGCCGAAGCCATCATCTTCGACAAACGCAAGATCATTCCGGTCTGCGCCAAGCTCGAGGGCGAGTACGGGGTCGATGGTCTGTTCGTCGGGGTACCCGCTATCATCGGCGCCAACGGCGTCGAGCAGGTGATCGAGGTCGATCTCACCGACAGCGAGAAAGCGGCCTTCGCTCATTCGGTCGAGGCGGTCTCCAAGACCTGCGGCGAAGTTGACGAAATGCTCGCCAACCTCTGATCGCAACTTCAATTCGACTGTCAACGGCCCCCTGCATCGCAGGGGGCTTTTTTCGCTGAATGCTCTAAGGTCCTGATCTTCAGATGTTTGAAAATTGAGGTGAGGGGCGTGATGAGTTAAACTTCATCGCAGTTTCGTTGGAGGTCGAGAATGGGACAGGCGATCAAACGGATTGCCGTGAACACTGGTGGCGGAGACGCCCCCGGCCTTAACGCGGTGATTCGGTCCATCGTGCTCTCCTCTCTTCGCAGGGGCTGGGAGGTTCTTGGAATCCACAAAGGATACGAGGGCCTCCTCGACACCTCGAAGATCCTCCAACTCGACCGCAATTCGGTTCGCGGCATCACACACCTCGGCGGTACGATCCTCGGCACGACCAATCGCAGCTCTCCCTTCGAGTATCCGGTAAAGCAGGCGGACGGCTCGACGGCCCTGATCGACCGTTCCGACGAGGTGGTGGAGAATTTCCACCGGCTCCAGATCGATGCGTTGATAGCGATCGGCGGCGACGGGTCGATGAAGATCGCCAATGGGCTTTTCGAAAAAGGTCTGCCAGTTGTAGGGGTGCCGAAGACCATCGACAATGACCTCTCGGGGACGGTCGTCACCTTTGGTTTCGACACCGCGGTCAGCGTCGCCACCGAGGCCATCGATCGGCTCCATTCGACCGCCGAGGCGCACGAGCGGGTCTTCGTTGTTGAAGTGATGGGTCGGTATGCGGGCTGGATCGCCCTCCATTCCGGCGTCTCCGCCACCGCGGACGTCGTTCTGATCCCCGAGATTCCCTACAATATCGCGGCGGTATGCGACAAGATCATGGATCGGGAGGCCCGCGGACGTCGCTTTTCGATCGTGGTGGCGGCCGAAGGCGCCAAGCCGATCGACGGCGGGATGGTGGGCACGGATCAGGGAGCCGGACGAGAGGTTCTGTTGGGCGGCATCGCCGAGCAGGTGGCCCAGGGGATCCAGGAGCGGACGGGCAAGGAGACTCGAACGGTGGTCCTCGGTCACCTCCAACGGGGCGGGAGTCCGACCACATTCGATCGCTTGCTGGCACTGCGGTTCGGCGCCGCTGCGGTACGGATGGTGGCCGGCCGGGAGTTCGGCGTCATGGTAGCGCTCGACCCACCGACCGTACTTGCGGTTCCACTCGAGGTGGCCACCGAACGCATGAAGTGCGTGCCGCTCGACAGCGATACGATGCTCACGGCGCGCGATCTCGGTATCAGCTTCGGTGATGAGGTTGGAGAAGAATAGGCGCAAGAGGCGGAAATGATTGTTTCTGGTTGGTATGACGGACACAGCACCTATGGACTCAGGGTCCTCGAGGCCAACGTGAGCCTCTATTTTCGACCCGAGTGGGAGACTGTCACCGTCTATCTGCCTGATGAGGCGGACCCGGTCGTCCTTCCGCTCACCGCCAGCTTCTGGGAGGGCTCACCTGAGCTCCGTTCGCCCCGTATCAAGTCGTTCTTCATCCGCTACGGGCTCACTCCCTGGGAAAAGAAGCAGCCGCCGAATTTCGAGCTGGTTCCGCTGGGTGAGGGAGTGTTCCGCCTCGAGTGGATCACACCACCGCGCGGGCAATCTGCGCTGCCGCTCTGAAGGCGCATTCCACCCGCTCGCCCTGTTTGCCCGCAGATCACGCAGATAACGCAGATCCTCCCGCCCCCCCAAAGAAACGCAAAGACGCAGAGGCGCAGAGAGAGCGATGCTGAACCTGTATTGCGATGCTGAGAATTGTTGGCAAAACGACAGGCGATCGGATCGCCTGTCGCCGGTGAGAAAATCGTCTGCACCGAACGCGAGCGTTCGTAGTCGCCGGTCTTCTCACCGGCCGACGTGCCTTTGGCACGCCGGTTCTGCCTCTCTTCTGTGTTGTTGTAATGGGGGGTCTCGCCAGAAGAAGTCAATCGATGTGTCCCTCCGCCCGAAGGCCGGGACCTCGCCAGACAACCGAAGCCGTTATGAACCTATCTGGGTCTATCTGTGTGATCTGTGGGCTTTATTTGTCGTTTGAATACTCGAGGGCGATGGCGAAAGCGGCGGTGCAGTCCAACTGGCAACACTATCTGCGTGATCTGCGGTTTCTCCTGGGCGGGTGTGTGGGCTTTGTGTCGTGGTGGTTGTGATGGAATTTGAAAATAACTCTGTGCGATCTCTGTGCCTCTGTGTCTCTGTGGTTTCTCGGGTGGGTGGGCTTGGTGTCCTTGGCGCCTTGGTGGTGAATCGACCGTCTAACGCTCTTCGGGTTCGGAGTGAGGCCGGCCGTCGGTCAGCGGGACCGGGGCGACGGTGCGGGGGTCGCCGCTCTTGCGATCGAGTACCGACCCGTAGATGGCGACGGGTGCGTTGGTTTCCAGGCGAACGAGAAAGCTCTCGACGCCGCCACACGGTGCTCCTTCGTCCTCGCTCGGGCCGAGACGGAATTGGCGCCATTTGCCGCCAGGAATTTCGACGCTGTGGGGAAGGAAGACCTCACGACCGTTGATCCGTACGGCCCGCCCGGACTCGTGCGGAATATCGAGGTTGACCACCACCGGGTCAAGCCCGGGGTTGGCAAAGCCGATGAACGTATCGAAGTCGGATCCATTGCATGGATTCCGGTGCCACATGAGGGCCGGCAGGAGGTGGCTGCCGGGCGCCGGAAGGCGCTTCCTCGGGATCGCCTCGAAAGCTTCACCGCGCCCCGAGAGCACGCCTGAGTCCTCATCTTCGTCCATCCCGGCCCGATTGACGAGCCGGCTCGTGACGTGGACCGGACCATCGGCACGCAGCACCAGACCGCCGCGAGCACTTTCTGCGCACCCGAGGTCGGTGGCGAGACCGGCTGCGGTCCACACGGTCGCCGAGTGGGGCGGCACGACGCGGGTCGGGGCCATGAAAAAATCGCAAGGTGTGGGTTTATGGATATTACCCGGGAGGAACCGGGCGATCTCCACCTGAACGGGTTGGTCGCCCGGGTTGGTGAGGTAGATCTCGGAACTCCAGAGATCGCCCGAACGACCTTCGAGGTTGAGAGCGAAAACCGGCAGAACCAGTTCAGTCGCTGCCACTGGCAGCGCGGTGAGCACGAGGATCATCCATAGGAGCAGGTATCGAAGAGTCATTCGGCGGGGTCCTTCCGGTCGGGAAAAATCCCGAACCTTTATTGTATACGTTGGCCGGTCTGAAGTCGTTGGGATTTGTGTAAACTTCCGCGGCAGGAAAAAGCAGGAGGCTTCGATGACTGAAATCACTGGTGGCATTGCTCCAGTTCCTACGCCCCTCAACGCCGACCTGGCTTTCGATCAGGAGGCCCAGGCGACTCATCTGAGATGGCTCGCATCCGAGGGATTGGAAGGCGCCCTCATTCTCGGTACCAACGGTGAATTTCCGTCGTTTTCGCTGAACGAACGTCGGGCGGTCGCCGAAGCAGCTGCCTCCGCTGATTCAGGGCTCGAGCTGATCCTCGGCGTCGGTTCCTGTGCTCTCCCGGAGGTCCTGGCGATGGTCGACGTGGCCTCGTCGTTGGGCTATCGAGCGGTGCTCTGCCCACCGCCCTTCTACTTTCGATCGGCCCCTGCAACCGGAATTGCCGCGTTTTTCCTCCAGGTCCTCGAGCGGTCCTCGCTGCCGGTCTTGCTCTACCACATACCGCAGGTCACCGGCGTGGCCATCTCGGACGAAGTCCTCGATCTGCTCGGCGGGCACCCGAGTCTCGCGGGTGTCAAGGACAGCACCGGTGATCCTGACGAGCTCCGGCGTCTCACCCATCGCTTTGCCGACGGGTGTTACCTGGTTGGCAACGACCGTCTGGTGAGTGCCTGCGTCGAAGCGGGCGGCAACGGCAGCATCAGCGCCGCCGCAAGTGTTGCTCCCTCCCTGGTGTGTGCCGTGCAGCGTGGTGAGGGCGAGCAGGAACATCTCGGCCGGGTACGAGCGCTGCTCGAGGAGTACGGTCTCGGGCCATCCGTCAAATCTCTTCTCAGACGTTTTGGCTTTGGAAGCTTCGCGACCCGTCCGCCCTTGGCTGGTATCGACGACGCTCGCGCGCCGTTACTGTGGGACGAATTTTGTGAGCTGATCCCGGCGGATCGGCGGCCATCCTAAGGCATCTTCAAGACGAGCTTGCCAAAGATCTCGCCCGCAGCGAGCAGCCGGTGAGCTTCAGCGACCTTCTCGAGCGGCAGGACACGGTCGACGATTGGACGGATCGCCCCGGTCACGAGATCTGGCCCGAATCGACGGATGAATGCCCCGATGATGCGGCCCTTCTCGTCGATCGGTCGAGCCCGGAGCGTCGATCCGGTGACGGTGAGGCGTTTTCGCATCAGGCGCCTCAGGTCGATCTCTGCCCGTGCTCCGCCCTGGAGGCCGATCACCACCAACCGACCGTCGAGAGCCAGCACATCGAGGTGGCGGTCCAAGTAATCGCCGCCGATGCAGTCCAAAACGATGTCGACCCCTCGCCCGTTGGTTGCATCGAGGGCGCGTGCCAGAAAGTCATCCTCCCGGTAGTTGAAGGCCGCATCCGCTCCGAGCTCGAGGCATGCGTGACAACGGTCCTCGGATCCGGCAGTCACAAAGACCTTCGCCCCGGCGCACTTCGCGAGTTGGATGCCGGCCGTACCGACCCCGCCACTTCCACCATGCACCAGGACGGTCGAGTCTGACTCCAGACCGCCGATCAGAAAGAGATTGAGGAAGGCGGTGATGAAGACCTCGGGAACCGCCGCGGCTTCGAGATCGGTGAGAAGCTGAGGCGTTCGCATCACGCAAACCGACGGCGCAACCGTCTCGGTGGCGTACCCACCGCCCGTGAGCAACGCCATCACCCGATCGCCAACCGCCAGATCACCAATGCCGGCGCCAATCTCGGTCAGCGTTCCGGCACACTCGAGTCCAATGATCTCCGATGCGCCGGGGGGTGGGGGATAGAGCCCGCGCCGCTGCAGAAGGTCGGCCCGGTTGATGCCCGCGCCGGCGATAGCGATTCGGACCTCGCCCTCTCCTAGATCAGGTGTGGGCACTGCCGCAACTCGGAGGACATCCTCGTCGCCCGGTTGGTCAAATATTACCGCTTGCATGGGTGGACTATAGCGAGTTAAGGGTTAAGAGTTAAGGGTTAAGGAGGGATGCGCAGAACTCTTCACTCTTCACTCTTTACTTGCTATGGAGGGGCACCTGGGGAGTTGAGCCTCAAAACCATGCCATTACGAATGCAACGCCCTCTTGTCCACCGCCAGCGCCGCTTCCTTGACGACCTCGGACAGCGTCGGGTGGGCGTGGCATGTGCGGGCGAGGTCCTCGGCGCTCGCCGAAAACTCCATCGCGACGGCGGCCTCGGCGATCAGCTCTGACACCCGCGGGCCGACCATGTGGACGCCGAGGATACGGTCCGTCTCTTTGTCGGCGAGGATCTTCACCATGCCGTCCTGCTTGCCGAGGCTCTTGGCTCGCCCGTTGGCCCGGAACATGAAGCGACCGCTCGAGAATTTGACACCGGCTTCCTTGAGCTCGGCCTCGGTGCGCCCGACCATCGCCAGCTCGGGTTCGGTGTAGACCACGTTGGGGATGACCTCGTAATTGACGTGGCCCGGCATTCCGGCCAGTTGTTCCGCGACGGCGACACCTTCGTCTTCCGCCTTGTGCGCCAGCATCGGTCCGCGCACCAGATCGCCGAGAGCGAAAATGCCGTCGATGTTGGTGCGGAGGTGATCGTCAACTGCCACCCGTCCCGCTTCGTCGAGGGCGACGCCGACGTTTCCGAGACCCGCGCCCTCGGTCAACGGCCGCCGGCCGATCGCCACCAGCACCTTGTCGCAGCTGATCTCTTCCTCTTCGCCCTTGGCATTCTCGACCGTAAGTTTGACGCCTTTCTTGAGGACCTTGCCGGCGGTGACCTTCGATTCGAGGCGGAACTCCATGCCCTGGTCCGCGAGACTGCGTTGGAGTGCCTTGGCCATAGCCTTGTCGGCAAAAGGCGTGATCGTCGGCAGCATCTCGACAACCGTGACCTCGGCGCCGAGACGGCGCCACACGCTGCCGAGCTCGAGCCCGACCGCTCCAGCCCCGATGACCACCAGGCTTTTTGGGACCGAGCCGAAGTCGAGGGCCTCGGTGGAGGAAACGATACGCTCGCCGTCAAAGGGCAGGAAGGGCAGCTCGATCGCCTCGGATCCCATTGCCAGGCAGATGTTGCGCGCTTCGATCTCGGTGTCACCGGCGGCGCCCGACACCGTGACCTTGCCGGGCCCGGTAACGGTCCCTTGGCCATTGAAGACAGTGACCTTGTTCTTCTTCATCAGCATGGCCACACCGTCGGTGAGCTCTTTGACGATGCCACCCTTGCGGGCGAGCATCGCCTCGAGGTCGAGCTTGACTTCTGAGAGTACGATCCCGTGGTCCGCCGTGTGTTTTTGGGCGGCCTCAAAGAGCTCCGACGATTCCAGGAGCGCTTTGGACGGGATGCAGCCGACGTTGAGGCAGGTGCCGCCGAGGGCGTGTCTCTTTTCAACCAGTGCTGTCTTGAGGCCGAGCTGGGCGGCGCGGATGGCGCACACGTATCCGCCGGGCCCGGCTCCGATGATGACGAGGTCGTAGCTGTCGCTCATTCAGATCTCCAACAACATGCGCTCGGGGTCTTCGATGCACTCGCAAATGCGCTTCAAGAAGGTAACGGCCTCGCGTCCATCGATGATCCGGTGATCGTAGGACATGGCGAGGTACATCATCGGTCGGATGGCGATTTCATCGCCGACCGCGACCGGGCGTTTCTGGATCGTGTGCATGCCGAGGATGGCGCTGCCCGGGGGGTTGAGGATTGGCGTCGACAGGAGCGAACCGAAGACGCCTCCGTTTGAGATCGTGAACACCGCCCCCGTCAGGTCGGACAGTTCGAGGCGTCGCTCTTGCGCGCGCCGCGCGAGGTCGGCAATGCTGGCCTCGATTTCTGCCATCGTCAGACGGTCGGCATCTCGGACCACCGGCACGACCAATCCCTTGTCGGTGCTGACCGCGACGCCGATGTCGAAGTAATGGTTGGTGACGATTTCCTCGCCATCGATGTAGGCATTGACACCAGGGACGGCCTTGAGCGCGTTGACCGTCGCCTTGACAAAGAACGACATGAAACCGAGACCGATCCCGTGCTTTTTCTTGAACTCCTCTTTGTACTCGGACCGCAGCGCCATCACCCGGCTCATGTCGGCCTCGTTGAACGTGGTGAGGATCGCGGCTGTCTGCTGCACCTCGACCAGGCGCTCGGCGAGTCGCTGCCTGAGCCGTGACATCGGCGCACGGGTCTGGCGTTGATCGGGGAGGGCTACCGGCTGAGGCCGTGGCCGCTCGGGTTCTGCTGCTGTGGGAGCCGGAGGAGGAATGGGCGTCGGAGCGTCTGTCGTACGAGTTTCGAGGTAGCGAATCACATCGCCTTTGAGAATCCGCCCGCCCTTGCCGGACCCCTCGATGGTTGCCGGATCCAGGTCGTGCTCGAGTACAAGCCGTTGGACGGCCGGCGAAAGACCGCTGTGATCAGGGGCGGCGGCAGGAGCTGGAACAGCCGGCCGAGGCGCTTCGGCCGGGGGTTCTTTCACAGCTTCAGGCGCGGGCGCTGCGGCGGGCTTGGCAGGCGCTGGCGCGTCCTTGACATCGGTGTCGATCGTCGCCACGACCTGACCCACTTCGACCGTTTCGCCCTCGGCGACCATGATCGTGAGCTTGCCGGCGTGCTCTGCGTTGACGGTCATCGTGATTTTGTCGGTTTCGAGAACGAGCAGCGGATCTTCGACGGCGACCATCCCCCCGTCGGGTTGTGACCACTCGGCGAGAAAGCCCTCGGTGATGGACTCTCCGACCTCCGGGATTTTGACTTCTAAGGCCATTCGGGCGTGCTCCTTACTTTCGATTCTCAGTCCGACGAGATCTCGAGCGCTTCGCGAACGAGTTCGGCCTGTTGCTTTCTGTGGATGCTCGACGAGCCCGTCGCCGGGCTGGCGCTCGGCTCGCGGCCCACGTATTGAACCGGACGATCCGGGAAGAGTTCCAGCAACCTCGGCATCATAAAGTTCCAACCACCGCGATTGCGGGTTTCCTCCTGCGCCCAGACAACGTCGGCGGCGCCACGGTACGGGGCCACGACGCGTTCGAAGAGCTCGGTGTGGAAGGGATAGAACTGCTCGACGCGGACAATGGCGACATCGTCGATTCCCCGCTCTTCGCGGCCCGCGACGAGGTCGTAATAGACCTTGCCGCTGCACAGCACGAGACGTCGCGGTTTCTCCGGCGTGAGCGGGTCTTCCAGGAACTCCTGGAATCTCCCGACCACCAGATCTTCAAGCGGCGACACCGCTTGCTTGTGACGGAGCAGACTCTTTGGCGCCATGACGACAAGCGGCCGCCGGAAGTTTGCCAAGATTTGCCGCCTGAGGGCGTGGAAGAGCTGGGCGGGGGTGGTGAGGTTGCAGACCTGCATGTTCTCTTCGGCGCAGGCCATCAGGTAGCGCTCGAGGTAGGCGTTGGAGTGCTCCGGCCCCTGCCCCTCGTAGCCGTGGGGGAGGAGCATGACCAGACCGCTGACGCGGTGCCATTTGTCGTACGCGGCCGAGATGAACTGGTCGATGATGACCTGGGCGCCGTTGGCGAAGTCGCCGAACTGCGCCTCCCAGATTACGAGCATGTTGGGCTCGACGAGGGAGTATCCGTAGTCGAACCCGAGGACCGCGGCCTCGGAGAGCATGCTGTTGTAGACGCAGAACCGTGCCTGGTCCGGTTCGATGTTATTGAGGGGAATGTAAATCTCTTGGGTTTTTGTTTCGAACCAGGCGGCGTGGCGGTGCGAGAAGGTTCCCCTCATGCTGTCCTGACCGCTGAGGCGGACCGGTGTCCCCTCGATCAGGAGGCTCCCGAAGGCCAGGAGCTCTCCAAGCGCCCAGTCCACGGAGCCCTTGCTCTCAACCGCGTCAAGATGCGTCGGTAATCGCCGACCAACCTTGCGGTTGAGCTGAAAACCCTCGGGAACAGTTGTCAATGCTCTGGCGACCTTGAGCAGTTCGTCGTAATCGACGCCGGTCTCGGTGCAGTCAAAGCAGTGCTCGTGGTCGAACCCGCTCCAGATGCCGGCGAAGGCGCTGCCATCTCTCTCATCCAGGAGGCACGCTTCCTTGACGCTGGTGAACGCTTCGAGCAGCCGTTGCTGGAGCGAGTTCGTGAGGGCCTCGCTCTCTTCGAGGGTGATGTCGTGCGAGCCCTCGAGCTGGAGCTGATAGACGGCACGGGTGGAAGGCCGGTTCTGGATCTTTTGGTACATCAACGGTTGGGTGAAGGCGGGCTCGTCGCCTTCGTTGTGGCCGTGTTTGCGATAGCAGACCATGTCCACCACGACGTCTTGATTGAACTCCTGACGGAACCTCAGGGCGAGGTCCACCACATGCACGACCGCCTCGGGGTCGTCACCATTGACGTGGAGGATCGGTGCCTCGACCATTTTCGCGACATCGGTCGGGTAGCGGGTGGATCTGGCTTCGCCGGGGAGGGTGGTGAAGCCTATCTGATTGTTGACCACGATGTGGACGGTGCCGCCGGTCGAATAGCCCTTGAGCTGCGAGAGGTTGAAGGTCTCGGCGACGAGACCCTGGCCCGCGAAGGCGGCATCACCGTGGATCAGCACCGGCAGGACCTTCCTTCTCTCTGCGGTGTCGTTTCGGCTTCGTTGCTTTGCGCGTGTGCGACCTTCGACCACCGGGTCGACGGCCTCGAGGTGGCTGGGGTTTGCGGTCAGGCTGATATGAATCTCGGCGCCGGAGGCGGTCGCGTAGTCCGAGCTGAAACCGCGGTGGTATTTGACGTCGCCGTCGCCGCCGTACGGGTCCGGGCGGATGTTGTCCTCGAACTCGTTGAAGATCATCGCGTAGGGTTTTCGAAGAATGTTAGCGAGCACATTGAGTCGGCCGCGGTGGGCCATGCCCATCACGACCTCTTCGGCGCCGGTCTCGGCGGCGGTCTCGACAAACTGGTGGAGGGCTGGAATCAGCGACTCTGCGCCCTCGAGTGAAAAACGTTTCTGCCCCTGGTAGCGCCCGTGGGTGAAGCTTTCGAAGAGCTCCGCGTCGATCAACTGACCGAGGATGCGGTGCTTCTTTTCACGACCGATCTCCGGGCGATTTCTGTTCGGTTCCATTTCCTTTTGGAACCAGCGACGAACCACGGTGTCCTGGATGTGGAGATACTCGACGCCGATGGTCCGGCAATAGGTGTCTCTCAACACCTCGAGGATCTCGCGCAGGGTCGCCTGCTTCGGACCGCCCATGTGGCCGGTGTCATAGACCTCATCGAGGTTTTCCTCACTGAGGCCAAAGGTCTCCAGCTCGAGGAGGGGGTGGCTCTCGAGGTTGGCGCCCAGCGGGTCGAGGTCGGCAATCAGGTGACCGAGATTGCGGTAAGCGAAGATCAGGCTGACGACCTTTGACTGGTCGGATGCGCGCTCTGTCGCTATCGCCCCGGTCGGCCTCGCGGCAAGATCAAAGCCAGAGAAGAACAGTCGCCACTCTTCGCTCAACGAGGAAGGGTCTTCCTGCCACTGCTCATACATCTGATCGACGTAGTCGGAACTCGCGAGTAGCGCGATGCTCTCGGGCGTCGGTTTCGGGTGCGGATCAGAGGACAACTCGAATCCTTCCGGGTGCTCCGCGGTAGATCTCGAAGTAGAGCACTGTCAGCACATAACGTGGTGATGGATTATTGCATTTCCGTTGTGCGTAAGTCATCTCACAACCCGTGACCGCGACCGAGTCCGCGTCCGTGCCCGAAAAGGACCTTCAGGTTGGGTGCCCTGACAACAGGTGACAACGGGAATCATGGAAACCCCGGACAAATTAAACCAACATCTGGAAACTACCCTCAAAGAAGGAAGTACGGACGCGGACGCGGACGCGGGCGCGGACTCGGGATGATGCCCCTCGGTCACATGTAGAATATCCACTATGAAGTCCCTCTCCCAGGAGAAAGCGGAGTTTCTGCAAGTCTTGGCGGCTCGCATCGTGCCAGAAACCACCGAGCTCGATGTCGCTGGATTGGGCCGCTTCTTCGGCATCATCGACCAGGCGCTCCAGGACCGACCGCCATCGGTGAGGCGACAGTTCGGAACCTTTCTTGGCGTGTTGAGATGGGCGCCCTTCGCTCGCTACGGCAATCCCCTCGACAAGCTTCGAGCCGACCGCCAGGACGCAGTACTGCGCTGGTTCGAGGATTGTCCCGTGAGTCTCCTGCGCAAGGGATTCTGGGGGCTCAAAGCGATGATCTTCATGGGCTACTACGGTCAACCCGAGACCAACGAGCTCGTCGGCTATGCCCCCGATCTCGATGGAAGGGCCAGGCTCCATGCGTGAGATGGAGTACGACGTCGTCGTCATCGGCTCGGGTGCCGGCGGTGGTGTCGCGGCCCAGGAGCTCGCGCCCCTGTGTGCTGACGGCAAGAGGATCGCGGTCCTGGAGTGGGGCGCCAAGCTCGAGGATGATGAGTTCACCGGGCGCGAGGTCGACATGGCCTCGAAGCTCTTCTTCGACTCGGGCGGCACCTTCACCGAGGATCGCGCGATGACCCTCGCCTATGGCCGGGCCTACGGCGGCTCGACCGTGATCTACACCGGCACCTCTCTCACCATGCCCGAAGAAGTGGTCAAACAGTGGAATGTTCCGGGCCTCGAGTTCACCGACCTCCACCGGCGATCGATGAAGTACTTCGAGGAGAACAACGTCCACCTGTTGCCGGACGACGAGATCAACGACAACAATCGGCTCTTTCTGAAAGGCTGCCAGGAACTCGGATACAACGTCGAGCAATTCCCGATCAACGTCAAGGGTTGCAGGGGTTCGAGCCTCTGTAACCTCGGCTGTCCCAACCAGGCCAAACAGGGGACCGATCGTGTGCAGCTGCCGAAGGCGGAATCACAGGGTGTAGAAGTCATCACCAACTGTAGG
>Ga0316193_10001725_pt1 | contig 15003 bp, 12 predicted proteins | sample MerIslsedime2_MG_FD_207735 | JGI IMG/M metagenome (GOLD analysis project Ga0316193, IMG submission 207735) | Coastal sediment microbial communities from Maine, United States - Merrow Island sediment 2 | ecosystem: Environmental > Aquatic > Marine > Coastal > Sediment | place: USA: Maine...
CACTGCATGCTGCCGTCAGCGACCAGCCTGGCAATGTTTTCCACTATATGGGTCTGGGGTGTGATCGGATACGCTGCAACTACCTGCGGTCGGCAAAGCGCGACTGTTTGTGCAATCGCTTGCGAACCTTCCAGGGCTTTAAGCATTGGCAGTATCCTTCCACAGGTTTGCGTCTATTGTTTCCGCAGCAGCGTTAATCAGCTGGTTGTTCTTCTCCAGTATATCGCCGCTGAAACGCTCCTCAAGCGCGTGACTCAGGGCTGATCGAGGTAACAGGCCCGTCAGTGTCACGAACGCGGACAGCAAGGCGGTATTGGGCACCGGTCTGCCCAGGTGTTCCTGTGCCAGCCGTGTTGCCGGCATTGTAATCAGATGTTCGTTGTCTGTATCAAAGGTATCGGCATCGCTGCTCGAGTTCAGCAGGATGCGGCCGGATGCTTTCAAACCGTCGGTAATGCCAGTAACGTGCATCAGGGCTTCGTCCTGGATAATCAGAAAATCCGGTTCAGCCACCTGGCAGCGGCGACGTATCGGCTTGTCGTTAAGACGCACAAAGGCAACCACCGGCGCACCACGACGTTCAGCACCAAAGGCCGGGAAAGCCTGTGCGTGCCAGCCTTCCGTGAAGGCCGCCGTGGCCAGCAGGTAGGCGGCGACCACATTACCCTGTCCGCCGCGTCCGTGTATGCGTACTTCGATCATGCGCCGTTCCCCGGGTTCACAGTGACTGTGTGCCGGTTTGTGCTGAAGCGTCTGTCAGGGCGGCTTGAGCCGCCGCGAGCCTGGCTACCGGTACACGTGGCCCCGAACAAGAGACGTAATTCAGGCCGATGCAATGACAAAAACGGATCGAAGCCGGATGACCGCCGTGCTCGCCACAGATACCTACGCGGATGTCCGGCCGGGTCTCTTTGCCCCATTGTACCGCCAGCTCCATGAGTTTACCGACACCTTTGACGTCCAGGACTTCAAACGGGTTGTCCTGGAGGATGCCGTTTTCGTTATACAGGGGCAGAAACTTGTTTTCCGCATCTTCGCGGGAAAACGAGAATGTCGCCTGGGTCAGATCGTTGGTGCCGAATGAGAAAAACTCGGCTTCCTCTGCCAGGCTGCCGGCTCGCATGCATGCGCGTACTACTTCCATCATCGAACCAAACTTCAGATTGATCGGTACGCCGTACTGTTTTTCCACTGCGGAGTGTACCGCATCGACAGAAGTCTTTACTCGGCTGAGCTCCTGTGCGGTACACACCTGGGGCACCATGACTTCAGGATGGACATCAAAGCCTTCCTTGATACATTCAGCCGCTGCTTCAAGTATGGCGCGTATTTGCATGGAATAGATTTCCGGGAATGAAATGCCCAGACGTACGCCACGATGGCCCAGCATCGGATTGACTTCGTGTAACGAGCGCACCTTTTTCAGCATAACTTCCTTGCGGCCGATGGCTTCATCGACCAGGTGTGGATCAGTCGGTTGCTCGATATATGGCTGTTCACCTTCGCGGTACAGAACCTCTACGGTGTCGCGCAGTATATTCATGCCCAGCACGGTATCTTTAAGGTGCTTAAGCTGGTCGACTTCATCCATCAACTGTAGCTCACTCGGCAGAAATTCGTGAATAGGCGGGTCCAGCAGACGTATAGTCACCGGCCGCGGAGACATGGCCTTGAATATGCCCTTGAAGTCATTGCGCTGAATAGGCAGCAGTTTGTCCAGTGCCTTTTGCCGCTCTGCAGTTGATTCGGCCACAATCATTTCAATCACCACGGGTAAGCGGTCGCTGGCATTGAACATACGCTCGGTGCGGCACAGGCCGATACCCATGGCGCCGTATTTCAGCGCGCGCTCGGCATCGTTGGGCGTATCAGCATTGGCCATGACTTTCAGGGTTGACGCCTCATCGGCCCATTGCAGCAGCGTTTCCAGTTCCGAGGAGAATTCAGCCTCTATCATCGGCACTTCCCCAAGGTAGACATCGCCGCTGGTGCCATCGACAGTAATCAGGTCACCTTCGCTGATGAGGTGTTCGCCGACCGTTGCCTCGCGTTTACTGACATCAACATTAATGCCTTCGGCGCCCGCAACACAGGGCTTCCCCATACCCCGGGCGACTACAGCGGCGTGTGATGTTTTGCCGCCGCGGGCAGTGAGAATCCCCTGGGAGGCAAAAAAGCCATGAATGTCCTCAGGCTTGGTTTCTTCGCGCACCAGAATGACGCGTTCCCCGTGCCGGCCGAGTAATTCCGCCCGATCGGCATCAAACACAGCATTACCGACAGCGGCACCTGGTGAAGCGGGCAGGCCGCGTGCAACCGGTGAGGCCTTGGCCTTGGGGTCGAGGCGCGGGAATAACAGTTGTTCCAGAGACTCGGGTTGTATACGCAGCAGTGCCTGTTGTTTGTCGATCAGTCCGTCACGAACCATGTCGACTGAACTGCGCACCAGGGCAGCGGCGTTCATTTTGCCGTTACGTGTTTGCAGGCAATAGAAGCGGCCGTTTTCTATAGTGAATTCGAAGTCCTGTACTTCTTTATAATGCGATTCCAGGCGCTCGCACAGGGTAAGCAGTTCCTGGTACATGGCCGGCATTTCCTCTTCCAGCACATCGATCGTTCGAGGCGTGCGGATGCCGGCGACCACGTCCTCGCCCTGGGCGTTAATCAGGTATTCGCCGAACAGCTTGTTGGCCCCGGTATCCGGGTAGCGGGTGAAACCCACGCCGGTGGCGCTGTCATCGCCCAGATTTCCGAATACCATGGTCTGAACATTGACTGCAGTACCGTTAGCCATGTCAGGGGTGATGTTGAACTCGCGCCGGTAGTCCACCGCGCGTTTGCCGAGCCAGGAGTTGAATACGGCCTTGATGGCCAGTTCCAGTTGCTCCATCGGATCATCGGGGAAGGATTTGCCTGTTTCGCTTTCCACGACTTCCATGAAACGATCTGCAATTTCGCGCAGGTCACGGGCTGTTAGCGCCATATCTTCCGTAACGCCCGCTTTTTCCTTGACGGCTGAGAATTCTGTATCGAATGCCTCATCGCTGATGCCCAGAGCCACTTTGCCGAACAGCTGAACAAAGCGCCGGTAGGCATCCCAGCCAAAACGCTCGTTCCGGGTCTGCGCGATCAAGCCTTTCAGGGTCTCGATGTTGAGGCCAAGATTCAGAATAGTATCCATCATGCCGGGCATTGACATGGCAGAGCCCGAGCGCACCGAGACTAAAAGCGGGTTGTCGCCCCCACCAAAGACCTTGCCGGTCCTTTTCTCAAGGTCCTGCATCTGTGCGCGTACCTCGTCCATGACCCCGGCGGGCAGTTCGCGGTCCTTGTTGCCGAGATAGTCCAGGCAGCTTCTGGTGGAAATGACAAATCCGGGGGGGACGTTGATACCGATCTGGGTCATTTCGCAAAGGTTTGCACCTTTTCCGCCCAGCAGCATTTTGTCTTTACCGTCTCCGTCCTGAAATGAGAATACGTAGTTACCCGGGGTTGTCATAGAAAGCCTCTCCTGACGAGCAGCAGCATCGTGTATTAAAAAGTGCAGGAATTAATCGTGTGTTTGGAATCTGAGTCGGATCTCGAGTGGGCATTCTAGTTCAGGAAGCAAAGTTTAGATTTGATCTGGCTCAGGTAAACGGTTTGCTTATTATATCCCCGTTAGTTTTAAGGTGTAGTGGTTCAGGTCATAATGGAGCCAGGAACCACGGGGCACAGGCAATGCAAGGTCAGACTCTTATCGAAAATATGCTTAATCCAGCGGTCTATGCGCATGAGACTCGCAATATCCGCCTGGTTGAAACCCATTGCGCCTGGGTGCTGTTGACCGGGGACTTTGTGTACAAAATCAAGAAACCGGTAAATTTCGGTTTCCTGGATTTTTCCACGCTGGAGAAAAGACGGCATTTCTGTGAAGAGGAAGTCCGCCTTAATCGCCGCTTTGCCCCCGACATTTATTTAAAAGTTGTTACCCTCACAGGAACGGCTGAGCACCCCGAACTTTCGGGGCAGGGCGATGTGCTCGATTACGCAGTGCTTATGCGCCAGTTTTCTGATGGCGGGCTGCTAAGCGATCTTGCAGCGAATGGCGAGCTGCTGGCCTGGCATATTGATCAGTTGGTTCCGTGCATTGCCGGGTTTCATGAGCAGGCACCGCGCGCTCAGGCGGCTGACCCTTTTGGTGATCCATCTGACATCCATCGCTGGGTTCTGGAAAATTACCAACATATACAGCCATTGTTACGGCCTGATGACGATCACGCCCGGGTAGAGCAAATGCGTTCATGGTCGGAGAATGAATATCGGCATCTTGCCCCATTATTGGGCAGGCGTAAGAACGATGGGGCAGTTCGCGAGTGTCACGGGGACCTTCACCTCGGCAATATTACCCTGATAGACGGGCAGGTGACGCCCTTTGATTGTATTGAGTTCAACCCTCAATTGCGCTGGATCGATGTGATCAGCGAGGTTGCCTTTCTTTTAATGGATCTGGATGCCTGTGGTCAGAGTGGTTTTGCCTGGCGTTTTCTGAATGGATATCTTCAGTATGCTGGTGATTACACGGGTTTACGCGTGCTTCGCTATTACATGGTGTATCGGGCAATGGTGAGAGCCAAGGTGGCTGTGCTGCGTCGCCAGCAATTGGCTGAAGCCGGGGATGCCTGTGCAAGGGCAACTGACGAGTATCTTCAGTATCTTCATCTGGCAGAAGCCTACGTGTCGAGCGGTCCGGTTAGCCTGGTAATCACCCATGGTCTGTCAGGCTCGGGGAAATCGACCGTTGCGCGAGAGCTTGCCGAGCGCATGGGTTTTATTCAGCTGCGCTCGGATGTCGAGCGTAAACGGCTGGCTGGCCTCGGGAGTAATGATAGTAGTCGATCTGGTACGGGAACGGGATTGTATACCGCTGACCAGACCAGTATGACTTATCACCGTTTGAGCGAATTGGCGGAGACAGTGCTTGAAGCAGGTTACAGTGTGATTGTCGATGCGACCTTCCTGAAGCGTGAATATCGTGACCACTTCCGGGGTTTGGCGGAAAAACTTGATGTGCCATTTCTGCTGCTTGATTGCGCCGCAGAAGAGCACGAGCTTGAAAGAAGAATCCAGTCCCGGGCAGACCGTAAGACTGATGCGTCGGAGGCAACCATTGAGGTCTTACTCGCGCAGAGAACAAGCCAGGAAGCGTTGACCGAGAGCGAGAATCAACGCGCTGTCCGAGTAGATACCGGCCGGACGGTTATGGAAGAAGTCGAGGCCGCGTTGACGAATAGACTCGGTGGGTTCGCTGCTACCTGAGGGTGCTGAATACCTGAAGGCGCCCGGTGACGAATGTGTTACTCCTCACCGGGCCCTTTTTTATAGCAAGGCTTTAAACTTTAAACTCGTTCACCAGTGACTGTAGCTGGCGCGCAACCTGCAGCAATTCGTGGCTGCTTGAGGCTGTCTGCTGGATGCTTGTTGCGGAGTCGTTGGAAATATCCCGAATTGCTACCACGTTGCGGTTGATCTCCTCGGCGACCGCACTTTGTTCTTCTGCGGCGCTGGCAATCTGGGTATTCATGTCGCTAATTTCCACTACGGCAGAATCAATCGCATTAAGTGCTTCCCGGGCTTCCCCTGACTTGGCCACACTGTCTTCCGACTTGCTCTGCCCGGCTTCCATTGCAGCCACGGCGTTACGGCTGCCCTGCTGCAGTCGATCGATCATGGCATGTATCTCTTCGGTTGACTGTTGTGTGCGGCTCGCCAGGGTGCGGACTTCGTCAGCAACTACAGCAAAACCGCGGCCCTGTTCGCCCGCACGTGCGGCCTCGATGGCAGCGTTGAGCGCCAGCAGGTTGGTCTGTTCGGCGATGCCGCGTATGACATCCAGCACGGTACCGATATTTTCACTTTCACTTTCCAGTTCACGGATGATGTCTGTCGCCTGGTTGACTTCGCCGGAGAGGCTCTGTATCGAACTGGCAACTTCATGGACCACAGAACCACCATTATTTGTAGCGTTGTTGGCACGCTCGGCGGCCTCTGCCGCAGCGGCCGCATTACGCGCAACTTCCTGCACGGTAGCCGACATCTCTTCGATAGCGGTGGCGACCTGATCAATTTCCTGGTTCTGCTGTTGAATGCCGCTGTTCGACTGGTTCATGGTGACCGCTGACTGTTCCGCATTATTGCTGACCTGGGTGGTCGCGCTGATGACTTGTGAAACCAGGGCGTTCATTTTCTCGATCATCAGGGCAGTCTGATTGGTGATCGCGCCGAGCTCGTCGTTGCTGGAGCTGCTGGGCTGTTCTGTCAGGTCACCATCTGCAAAATGGGCTATAGAATCACCGAGTTGCTCCAGGGCGGTTCGCGTCGAGAAATAGAAACCGGCAAACAGATAGGCGAGCATGCCGATTGCCAGCGTTGCCAGCAGAATCAGCTCCAGTTCCTCGTACCTGGTATGCGCAATGCGGTCCTCAAGCTGCGCGACCAACTCGGCTGTGAGACGATCGTGCAGGTGAAAAACTTTTTCGATAGCTGCGGTGCCATTCTCAAAGTAGGTGCCGGCATCAAGTGACAACTGCCCGGTGTCGGTGATGCCCGTACGGGCGACGTTCAGATATTCGCTGATAGTGTGATCCATGGCTTCGAAGGATGATGAGAGTTGATCCTTCAGCGTGTTGTGAGCGGCAAAGATTTCATGGAAATTGGTTTCCAGGTAATGCAGATCGCTGGCAGCGCGCCCTGCAGATACCTCAAGTAAAGTCCGTTGACGCTCATCAGCATGGCCGGCCATCAGAATGTCAGCTCCCTGGGCGCGCATGTGGCCAAGCGATTTGGCAAGATCCGGAAGGCGAAGGGCGAGGCTGTCAACAAAGTAAAAGTTATCGGCGTCGTTATACAGGCCGGTTTTTTGTCCGGTGCGTTCCATCAGGCCGATCAGTTCATCGACAATAGCCGTGTATTTATCGAACACGCTGGATGCAGGACTGTCAAAGGCTGAAGCGTTGGTGTTGTTCCACGCGTCCTGCAAGTGTCTTGTCGACAGGGCGTCGAACTCCGAAGCCAGTGTGCTTTCCAGCTCAGCCAGTTGCCTGAACGACTGATCGACCAGCTTGCGTGCCGACATAATCCGGCTTTCGACTTCCGTGTTGCCTTTCAAAAACATGCCCGTCAGATCGCGTGTTTTGGCGACATTCTCGATCATGGGCCGGATGGCTGTAAGATAATCTAGTCCGACGCGTTCCTGTTCGGAATGGCGAACTGTTTCAGCGCGCTCCATATAGAGGACGCCTGTCAGGAATAATAACGGGATCGAAATGATGATTCCGATTAGCATGAACTTCTTGCCGAAATTCATACGGTTGAGGAGTGTGGCAGCTGGAATCATCAGCGCAGGTATTGATTTTGTCATCGTCACTTCCTTTGGTGTAGCGCCGGGCAAACTGCCAATTTATTGGCTGCTGTATTTTCCCCGTGTTTTCAGTCGGTTATTCCTTTTGCTGGTCTCTGGCCCCGTCCATGGAGCGGATATACGGAAAGGAAGCAAATTGCGAGCCAGCGGAGGGCTACTGTCGATACCAGCGTTTACCCAGGGCTTTGTAGACCCGCTGTGGGTACCACACTTTGCCAACGCTGCCGTTGTAGCGGGCCAGTGCTTTGGTGCGGTTACCGCGTTCGCGGTCCAGGTAGAGTTTGAGGATGGTGCAGCCGAAGCGCAGGTTGGTGTGAATATCGAACAGGTCGTCGCCCGGTCGGCCGATTTCGTTCAGCCAGAATGGCATGACTTGCATCAGGCCGCGGGCGCCAGCATGAGAGATGGCAAAACGGTCAAAGTTGCTTTCAATGTCGATCAGTGCAAGTACGAGCTCCGGGGGCAGGTCGGCACGCGTGGCTTCGTAATGCGCCGTTTTCAGGATCAGGAACCGCTCCTCTGGGTCTTTAACCTTACGTTTCAATCGGTTGGACATGTCGCTGAGCCAGACTTCCGCTTCAAACCGGTCGCTGAAGCTGTCCGAGGCGCTTATGGATTCGAGCAGGAGTTCGCGCATTTCGGAATCAGGTCGCTCAGTGGTTGCGGCCTGCAGGGCAGCGGAAACAATGCATCCGCTCATTAATAACAAGAGCGAAAGGGGTCGCAGGGTTTTTAAAATCCCTGTGACCCCTTGTTGTCTACCGGTTCTGCAGGAAGGCGATAATCTCGCCACGGGCGATATCCTGGTTCTCGCCACCGCGGCGAGCCTTGTATTCGACCAGTCCTTTGTCCAGGTTTTTTTCACCAATTACTACTCTATGTGGGATACCAATTAACTCCATATCGGCAAACATGACCCCAGGCCTTACATCTCTGTTGTCCCAGAGGACGTCAATGCCCGCAGCCTGCAGTTCGGCATAGAGTTCTCCACATGCTTCGCGCACCCGTTGGGATTTCTTCTGATTCATTCCCAGCAGGGCAACCTGGAAAGGTGCCAGTGCATCGGGCCAAACAACGCCGCTGTCATCGTGGTTTTGTTCAATGGCGGCGGCAACCACGCGAGAAACGCCAATGCCATAGCAGCCCATGGTCATTACGGTTTCCTTGCCGTTTTCGTCGAGTACCGTGGCCTTCATGGCCGTGCTGTATTTGTCGCCCAGCTGGAATATATGGCCAACCTCGATGCCACGAGCGATGCGTACTTCACCCTGGCCATCCGGACTGGGGTCGCCGGCTTCGAGATTGCGGATATCGGCAACTTCGGGTTCCCCGCAGTCGCGTGCCCAGTTGACGCCGGTAAAGTGTTTGCCGTCCTGGTTGGCGCCACAGACGAAATCGCCCAGCTGGGCAGCTGCACGATCCGCGATGACCGGAATGTCCAGTCCGACTGGTCCGAGAGAGCCGGGCTTGCAGCCGGCAGCAGCCTGAATACGCGCTTCACTGGCAAAGCAAAGCGGTTGCGCAACCTGTTCCAGTTTCTCGGCCTTGATGTCATTGAGTGTGTGGTCACCACGCAGGCAGAGTGCAACGATGCTGTCATCAACGCCTTCGACCAGTAGTGTTTTAACGCACTGTTCCGGTTTGACACTCAATGCAGAGGCCACGTCCTCGATACTGTGCTGGTTGGGCGTGTCGACCAGTTGTTTATCCTGCGTGGCCGCAGGGCGTTCGCCTGCGGGAGCCAGTGCTTCGGCCATTTCCAGATTGGCTGCATAGTCGCTTTGCGTGGAAAACACGATGGCGTCTTCACCTGAATCAGCCAGCACGTGGAATTCGTGGGAGTGTGCACCGCCGATAGCGCCACTGTCAGCGCGTACGGCACGAAATTCCAGACCAAGGCGAGTGAAGATGCGCGTATAGGTGTCATACATTGCCTGGTAGGTTTCATCGAGTGATGCCTGGTTCAGATGAAACGAGTATGCGTCCTTCATCAGAAACTCACGGGCGCGCATCACGCCGAAGCGTGGCCGGATTTCGTCGCGGAACTTGGTCTGTATCTGGTAGTAGTTAACAGGTAACTGCTTGTAGCTGCGCACATCGCGCCGCACCAGGTCGGTTATGATTTCCTCGTGGGTGGGTCCGAAGCAGAATTCACGATTATGTCGGTCGGTGATGCGCAGCAGTTCCGGACCATATTGATCCCAGCGGCCGGATTCTTCCCAGAGTTCTGCTGGCTGTATGGCGGGCATCAGCAACTCCAGGGCACCGGCGAGGTTCATTTCTTCACGCACCACTGCTTCGGCTTTTCTCAAAACGCGCAGTCCGAGCGGTTGCCAGCTATAGATGCCGGCAGCGATCTTTTTGATCATGCCAGTGCGCATCATCAGCTGGTGACTGATGATTTCAGCGTCGGCTGGGGTTTCTTTGACTGTGTTAAGCGGGAACTGGGAGACTTTCATTATGTTTTATACGTGGCTTGGCGTTGGGCGGCGAATTGTAGCATTTGCGGATCAGGCTTGCGTAGGTATGCGCCACAGTGGCCACGCCAGACTGCTGGCCTAAACGAAGAGCAAATTCTGCGTCATAGAGATCGCAGGGGTGTCAGCGATCACATTTGCCTGGTCAGAATGTGCCGCCGTTCCAGCCCCACATGTTGCGCGCAGCATCGGCGAATTCGATATACACCCGGTCAGCAGGAAGTCCCAGCTGTTCTTCCAGCAGGTTCGCCAGCCGGGCGGAAAACTCGCTGGTCTGGCTATCTGGCAGACCGATGCTTTTCAGTTCGAGGTAGGCCAACGGTGCGTCGCTACCGCCAAACAGCATTGACGGGTTTTCCTCGATACTGACCATGACATACCGTTCGGGCTTGCCCAGCAATTCGGCTACTGTGGCTGAGGCAAGTGATGCCAGTGCTTTCCTGTTTTCTTCGGCGACAGGAGTGTTGGTCTGAATCTTAAGCATTGGCATGGTGCGGCACCTTCAGTCACAAAACTCTTTGACAGCTTTTTCGTTTTTACTGATCAGGTCCTGCTGCTGTTTTTCCTCAAGGCGCTCATAGCTGCCATCGGGCATCCTGGTAAGCCGGTGCCCCCCCATGCGGAGTTGTTCCAGATTGTTTTTTGCATTTGTACAGTTGATCTTGCGGTTCTCGGCATCCTGTTTTTTTTGTTCGGTTTCTGCTTTCTGTTCGGCTTCCGTGGCCAGACGCTTATCCAGTGCATCTACCTGCTGCTGCAGAGAGGGGGCGGCCGGCGTACTGGCGGGTTCCGGTGCGGCCTTGATGTGTTCTGCACCAGCACCGGCAGGCGGGTGCTCGCCGTATTGCACGTTGCCGTTCGCATCGGTCCATTTGAACATTGCGGCATTGGCCGGGCTCATGGCCACTAGCAGGAGGATGGAAAAAACAGTTGTATGACGCATTGTTATGTCCTTTTATTGAACTGATGCTGGATATTTATCACGGTGCCGGGTCTGACCTCAAGTGTATAGCTCCCAAATTGTGCGCTATGACACCTAATAATAGATACTGGATTCCGCACCGCATCAGTGGCAGTATTAGCCAGTTCTAACCCTGCGCTTTGCGCATGTGCCCGAATATACGGGCTTTTTTTCTGGTTTTTATCCGGCACCCGGGAGACACAGGTGGAGCTGACTGGCGCTGATATCTTTGCACGCTGCCTTGCGGAAGAAGGAGTCGAATATGTGTTCGGCTATCCGGGCGGTGCTGTGCTGCCGATTTACGATGCCCTGTACCAGCAGGACAAGGTAAAACACATTCTGGTGCGGCATGAGCAGGCTGCCACACACGCGGCGGACGGCTACGCCCGCGCCACCGGAAGGCCTGGTGTTGTGCTGGTCACCTCGGGGCCGGGTGCGACCAATGCTGTGACCGGCATTGCGACGGCATACATGGACTCGATTCCCATGGTGGCGTTCACTGGCCAGGTGCCTACTGCCATGATCGGCAACGATGCCTTTCAGGAAGTCGATAATGTCGGCATTACGCGCCCCTGTGTGAAACACAATTTTATGGTCAAGGATGTCAATGACCTTGCAGAAACCATAAGGAAGGCATTCTATGTCGCAACCACCGGCCGTCCCGGGCCCGTGGTCGTGGATATCCCCAAGGACGTCACTGTTCATAAGGCCGAGTACAAGTACCCGAAACGCGTCAATATGCGTTCCTACAACCCGGTCACCAAGGGACATCCGCGTCAGATAAAGAAAGCTATTGACCTGATGCTGACTGCCAAGAGGCCCATGCTCTATACCGGTGGTGGTGTGGTGCTCTCCAATGGAAGCAGGGCGTTGATCGATATTACGCGCCTGCTGGGGTATCCGATTACCAACACACTTATGGGGCTCGGAGCTTACCCGGCAACGGACAGGCAATTCCTCGGCATGCTTGGCATGCACGGCACCTATGAAGCCAATATGGCCATGCATAACTGTGACGTGTTGATTGCCATTGGCGCGCGGTTTGATGACCGCGTGGTTGGCAATGTCGAGAAGTTCTGCCCGACGGCGAAGATCGTTCATATTGATATCGATCCGGCGAGTATCTCCAAGACCGTCAAGGTTGACGTGCCGATTGTCGGTCCGGTCGATCAGGTGTTGAAAGAAATGCTCAAGGTGCTCAAAGAGAGCAAGGCCACGCCGGATGCGGCAGCGCTTAAAGCCTGGTGGGAGCAGATCGAGGAGTGGCGTGCCATGGACTGCCTTAAATACGAGCAGGACAGTGAAACGATCAAGCCGCAGTATGTTGTAGAGAGTCTTTACAATGTAACCAAGGGTAAGGCGTTCGTGACTTCGGACGTTGGCCAGCACCAGATGTTTGCGGCCCAGTTTTACAAGTTCGACAAGCCCAATCGCTGGATCAACTCCGGTGGCCTCGGCACTATGGGATTTGGTTTTCCGGCTGCGATGGGCGTTCAGTTGGCCCACCCGAAAGAAACCGTCGCCTGTATTACCGGTGAGGGCAGTATTCAAATGTGCATCCAGGAGATGTCGACCTGTCGTCAGTACGGGCTGCCGCTGAAAATCATTAACCTGAATAATGGTTGTCTTGGTATGGTTCGCCAGTGGCAGGAGTTTTTCTACCAGGGGCGTTATGCCATGTCATACATGGAATCGTTGCCTGATTTCGTCAAGCTGGCGGAAAGTTACGGTCACGTCGGCATGCAGATCACCAAACCGGAAGATGTCGAGCCTGCGCTGCAGGAAGCCATGAAAATGAAAGATCGCCTGGTATTCATGGACTTTCTGACTGACAGCAAGGAAAACGTCTATCCAATGGTCCCGGCCGGTGCCGGCCAGAACGAGATGATCCTGGTGTAAATACATGAGACATATCATTTCGATTTTGATGGAAAATGAAGCTGGTGCACTGTCACGGGTGGCGGGTTTGTTTTCTGCACGTGGCTACAATATTGAGTCACTCACCGTAGCGCCCACAGAGGATGAATCGCTGTCGCGCATGACGCTGGTGACTAGCGGTACGGCAGATGTTATCGAGCAGATCACCAAACAGCTCAACAAGCTTATCGATGTGGTCAAGCTGATGGACATGTATGAGTGCGCACATATCGAGCGTGAAATGATGTTGATCAAGGTACGTGCCGCAAATGGCGGTCGTGAGGAAGTTAAACGCCTGGCGGAGATTTTCCGCGGCAGCATTATTGATGTGACAAACACAATTTTCACGATTGAAGTCACAGGAACCAGCGACAAGCTGGACGCCTTTGTAAATGCGGTCGACCAGGCTGACATCATCGAAGTGGTGCGGTCGGGTGTAACCGGTATTGCGCGCGGCGAAAAAGCGTTGCACGTGTAAAACGAATTTGAAGATCAGTTAAGGTACAGACTTATGGCACTGAATATGTATTACGACAAGGATGCTGACCTGTCGATTGTTAAAGGGTTGAAAATCACCATTATCGGCTATGGTTCCCAGGGGCATGCCCATGCCCTGAATCTCAAGGACTCCGGTGCGGATGTCACCGTGGCTCTGCGTGAAGGTTCATCGTCTGCCAGGAAGGCCGAGGGTGAGGGCCTGAAGGTTACAGGTATCGCTGAAGGCGTGAAGAGTGCCGATCTGGTGATGGTGCTGGCGCCTGACGAGAATCAGAAAGTCCTGTACGACGACATCATCAAGCCTAACCTGAAGCAGGGAGGCGTGCTCGCGTTCGCCCATGGTTTCTGCATTCATTACGGACAGATCAAGCCGCGTGCCGACCTCGACGTCATTATGATTGCGCCGAAAGCGCCTGGCCACACAGTTCGCAGTGAGTTTGTTCGCGGTGGAGGCATTCCCGATCTGATTGCCATTCACCAGGATGCATCCGGCAAGGCCAGGAATATTGCGCTTTCCTACGCTTCCGCCATCGGCGGCGGCCGTACCGGTATTATCGAAACCACGTTCCGTGATGAAACCGAAACGGATCTGTTTGGCGAGCAGGCGGTGCTCTGTGGTGGTGCTGTTGAGCTGGTCAAGGCAGGCTTTGAAACGTTGACTGAAGCCGGTTATGCGCCGGAGATGGCCTACTTTGAGTGTCTGCATGAACTCAAGTTGATCGTTGACCTGATGTTCGAAGGTGGCATTGCCAACATGAACTACTCCATTTCCAATAATGCCGAGTATGGTGAGTATGTCACCGGGAACAAGGTCATCAACGACGAAAGCCGCAAGGCGATGAAGGAAGCGCTGGCGAATATCCAGAATGGTGATTACGCCAAACGTTTCATTCTCGAGGGTGCAACCGATTATCCGGAAATGACCGCACGCCGGCGCCTGAACGCAGAGCATCCTATTGAACAGACGGGTGAGAAACTGCGCAGCATGATGCCCTGGATCAACAAGATTGTGGACAAGGAAGTAAACTGAGAATGGAAGGGGTCGCATACGCGGCCCCTTTTTTATTGAACTTTATTGAACATGGCCGATAGCCGTTACCCCTATTTCTCACGCGTAGGCTGGTTGCCTTTCCTGGTAAGTGCCGGGCTGGGTGTTGCGCTGGGACAAGGCCTGGGTTGGGCCTGGTCGTTGCCGTTCTGGCTGGTTTGCGGCGTTATCGTTTATGTCTTCCGTGATCCGGAGCGGGAGATCCCGTCCAGTCCGCTGGCGGTGGTCAGTCCTGCAGACGGGCAGGTCGTGGCCATCGAACGAGTACAGGATCCCTATCTGGATCGCGAGGCGATTCGTCTGGATATCCAGATGAGCCATGCCGGTGTTTACAGCACCCGCAGCCCTGTCGAAGGAAAGGTCCTTGAACCGCGGAACTCCGTTGATGGTGTTCAGCGGCCGCACGGTGTCTGGCTGAAAACCGATGAAGATGATGACCTGGTCATCGCAATGCATCGTGGTCCTTTGAATAATCTACCGCGTTGTTATGTACGTATCGGCGAGCGCGTCGGGCAGGGGCAGCGTTGTGGTCACATACAGATGGGCGGCCGGGTGGAGGTCTATTTACCACCCAACAGCCGGGTTCAGGTGAACGACGGTTCGCAGGTCAAGGCCGGATCTGATGTAATAGCCACACTAGTCCACAAGTAGGTTCACCCATGGACGAAGAACAAGAACAGAATTCCCACCGCCGCCGCGGCAT
>Ga0316193_10001726_pt1 | contig 15003 bp, 12 predicted proteins | sample MerIslsedime2_MG_FD_207735 | JGI IMG/M metagenome (GOLD analysis project Ga0316193, IMG submission 207735) | Coastal sediment microbial communities from Maine, United States - Merrow Island sediment 2 | ecosystem: Environmental > Aquatic > Marine > Coastal > Sediment | place: USA: Maine...
TGTTATAATTGGCATGATTCAAAATATTATGAGTAAATCTACTAAATACTCATTATTTGACCCAACAAAAGAAATGGCATACATTCCATTGGATCAAGAATCTAAAGTAAAAGGTAAAGCTGCGATTGATGTTGTAGGAGCTCGACTTGGTAAATCAGGTGGATCTTTACTTCAAATGATCCTGATTACAACACTTGGATCAGTTTCAGCAATTATTCCATATGTTGGAGTAATCCTTTTTGGTATCATTGCTGCTTGGATTATCGCTGTTAATGCACTTAGCAAGCGTTTCTCAGAAGCTCAAGCTATTAAAGAAGCTGAAGTTAAGGCGCCTGAAGTTGCAAGCAAAACTGCAACAAAAAAGGTCGCTACGACAGCTAAGAAAAAAACAGCTGCTGCTAAAAAAGAAGCTACACCTGCTTCTTAGTAAATAATATTATTATTTATACAAGCCCACAGTGTTTTAAATACTGTGGGCTTTTTTTATCTAAAAAACTTTATCCATTCCTAAAAAATCAATTTCAACATTCAAAGTTGCAACTCTTGCAAAGATCACAGGGAAAAAAGTAAACTCTTTTCATAGGACTAAAATTCAAAGCTACATGAGCAAACACAAAAAAGAATTAATAAGAAACTTTTCAATTATCGCACACATTGACCATGGAAAATCAACTCTGGCTGACAGGTTTCTAGAGATAACAAAAACTGTTTCATCAAGAGAAATGAAACAGCAGTATTTAGATACAATGGAGTTAGAAAGAGAAAGAGGCATTACAATAAAAGCACGGCCCGTCACGATGTATTACCACTCAGAAGATGGTAATACTTATCAAATTAATCTTATAGATACGCCTGGGCATGTTGACTTTTCATATGAAGTATCAAGATCACTTTCAGCCTGCGAAGGCGCTTTACTTGTAGTAGATGCCACTCAAGGAGTACAGGCACAGACTTTAGCAAATGTTCACCTAGCACTCGAAAGAGATCTAGAGATTATTCCAGTATTAAATAAAGTTGACCTACCTGCTTCAAACCCTGCTTTAGTCAGAAAACAAATCGAAGATGTTATTGGGATCCCGGCTGAAAATGCCTTGGAAATTTCGGCAAAAACTGGACAAGGTGTCAAAGACGTTTTGGAAATGTTAATAAAACTAGTCCCCCCTCCATTAAACTCAGCTTCAGACGATTTAAAAGCCTTAATTTTTGATTCTCAATATGATTCTTATAGAGGTGTAATTGTATATGTTAGAGTTGTCAGTGGCGAGATTGAAAGAGGTATGTCAGTTAAAACAATGGCCACCAACAAAAATTATCAAATTGAAAAAATGGGTATTTTTTCTCCAAATGAAAAAGATGTCGATTCTCTAAAAGCTGGAGAAGTTGGCTTTATAGTAGCTGGAATAAAAAATACGGCTGATATTAAAGTCGGCGATACAATTACGCTTTCAAAAAAGCCCGCGAGTACACCATTAGCCGGCTTTAAGCTTATATCACCTGTCGTTTATGCCGGCATATATCCAATTGACTCCCCTGAATTTGAAAACTTAAGGGATGCTTTAGTCAAGTTACAGTTAAATGACTCGGCATTAAAAGTTGAACAGGAATCATCGCTTGCATTAGGGTTTGGGTTCAGATGTGGTTTTTTAGGCCTTTTACACCTTGAAATAGTTTTTGAAAGACTTCAAAGAGAATTTAACTTAGATATAATTACCACCTCACCTTCTGTTATTTATAAGTTTACACTAACAAATGATCAGTCCATTGAAATAGATAATCCAGCACTTTACCCAGACTCTGCAAAAATAAATTATGTAGAGGAGCCTTGGGTCATATGTAGAATTATGGCTCCTGCCGATTATCTAGGTCCTATTATGAATTTATCCATGGATAAAAGAGGTGAACTTGTTAATACCGAAACTATGGGTAGTAATCATCTGCTTTTAACTTACCGCTTTCCTCTAAACGAAATCATCACGGATTTTAATGATAAACTAAAGTCTGTAACAAAAGGTTTTGGTTCCTTTGACTATGAATTCAATACCTATGAAATTAGCGATATCATTAAGTTAGAAATAAGAGTAAATGAAGAGCCTGTCGATGCTTTTTCTTTACTTGTCCATAAAACTAAAGCTGAGAGCAAAGGAAGAGCAATTTGTAAAAAATTAAAAGAAGTCATCCCTCCTCAGCTTTTTAAAGTACCAATTCAAGCTGCCATTGGAGGCAAAATCATAGCCAGAGAGACCATTGGCGCGGTTTCTAAAAATGTAACAGCAAAGTGTTACGGAGGAGATATTTCTAGAAAACGAAAACTTTGGGAAAAGCAAAAAAAGGGAAAGAAAAAAATGAAAGAAATTGGAAAAGTCAACATCCCCCAAAGCGCCTTTATGGAAGTATTAAAAGCCGAATAGCCTTTATACATTGTAAGTTTTTGAACTATATTCTTTCTTGTCTTTTAACCAATCAAAATGAAAGTGTATTCCCCTTTTTTCATCAATCCTTTCATAAGTATGGGCGCCAAAAAAGTCTCTTTGAGCTTGAATCAAATTAGCTGGTAAATTAGCTCTTGTATAGCCATCAAAAAAAGAAAGTGCTGCACTTAAACATGGAATTCCGATTCCTATTAAAGCTGCTTCAGACACTACTTTTCTTAATCCCGCTTCAGCATTTTTAATAGCTTCTTTGAAAAAATCATCAAGAAGCAAATTTTTTAAGTCCTTATTTTTGTCATAAGCTTTTTTGATATCTGCTAAAAATTTAGAACGAATAATACAGCCACCTCTCCACATTAGTGCTATAGATCCAAAATCAAGGTTCCAGTTGAATTCTTCAGATGCTTTTCTCATCAGCATAAACCCTTGTGCATAGCTCATAATTTTAGATGCATATAAGGCACTTTCTAAATGATTAATAAATGAACTATCTTCAATTTTTTCAGTTTTCTTATTATATGCCTTATTAGCGATCTGACGCTCTTCTTTAAATGATGACAAGTTCCTTGCATAAACAGCTTCTGCGATCAGAGTAAGTGGCATATCCTTGTCTAATGCGCTAATAGCGGTCCATTTTCCTGTCCCCTTTTGTCCAGCTACATCCAAAATTTGATCGATCATATATTTTCCACTGCTGTCTTTTGTCAATAAAATTTTAGCGGTTATTTCAATTAAATAACTGCCCAAAACACCTTTGTTATACTTATCAAAGACATGAGATAGCATGTCTAACTCCAATCCTGATCCATACCGTAAAAGATCATAAGCTTCTGAAATTAGCTGCATATCACCATACTCAATTCCGTTATGAACCATTTTCACATAGTGGCCAGCACCCCCTTCTCCGACCCAGTTACAACAAGGATCGCCATCTTCTGATTTAGCAGCAATTTTCTGAAAGATCTCTTTAATATGAGGCCACGCATCAGGGTGCCCTCCCGGCATAATTGAAGGGCCATGCCTTGCCCCTTCTTCTCCTCCAGAAATTCCTGTTCCTATAAATAAAATCTTATTTTCCTTCAATTTTTCATATCTTCTTTGAGTATCAGTAAACTTGCTGTTCCCTCCATCAATAATGATGTCTCCAGCTTCTAACAAAGGCACTATTTTATCTATAAACTGATCAACTGCTTCCCCTGCTTTTACCATCAGCATCACTTTTCTTGGCCTTTTCAGGCTCTTTATAAACTCTTCTAATGTATGAGCCCCGATCACAGAAAAGCCTTTAGCAGGCCCTTGAATAAAATCATCTACTTTTGAAACTGTACGGTTGAAAACAGCCACTTTATAGCCATTATCAGCTATATTTAAAACCAAGTTCTGACCCATTACTGCAAGACCTATTAATCCAAAATCTGCCTGACTCATAGCACCTCTTTTTTTCTACAAAGTATTAAAAGTAAAATAAATCCGCAATTATAACTTGTCGATCTTTTGATAAATAAGCTAAAATGTTTGCTTATCTGTCCCCGTAGCTCAGCTGGATAGAGCGATTGCCTCCTAAGCAATAGGTCGTGCGTTCGAATCGCGCCGGGGACGATTTTCTTCTGGAAGCATTTATTAAATAAAAAACCACAAAGTCAAATTGATTTGAAATATCTGTCAACCCCATCAGCCACACCTTTGGCTATTTTTTCTAAGTACTGCCGGTTTTTAAGCTTGCTCCTTTCTTGATCGTTGGAGATAAATCCGCCCTCTAAAAGAACTGCTGGCATTTTGGTTTCCCTGATAACATAAAAACTTGCTTGCTTAACTCCTCTAGACCTGGCTTTAGTTCTAATAATTACATTATCTAAAACCTTTGCGGCTAGTTTTTTTGAGGAGCTTGCCCTTTGCTTGCCATTTTTTGTAGGACAGAAGAAAATTTCAATTCCATGAGCTTTCTTATTTGGAGAAGAGTTATAGTGAAGCGACACAAACAAAGTAGAATTAGACTTATTAGCAGTGTCAACCCTTTTAGAAAGAGGGATAAATGCATCAGTGGATCTTGTCAGAATTACTTTATAACCTAACTGATCCAGATATTGCTTTGTCAGGATTGCAGTAGTAAGCGCTGCCCTCTTCTCTTCAAGGTATGGCTTGTTTTCCCTTGTGCCAATATCAAGCCCCCCATGGCCCGCATCAATTACAATTACTTTTTTTAAAGAAGTTTTTGTAACGCTATTTTTTTGAGCAAAAACATCCTTAGGAGAAAAAAAAATAAAAGAGCAAAGAGTTAAAAATATTAAACGCATACGTCTATCTTTAAAGTGTCTTTAAAGTGTCTTTTACGACCTTAACATCATCAAAATTTTTTGTTGCATGAGCAAAAAGCTGCTTTGTCTCATGTCCTTTTCCTGCTATTAATACAATACTGTTTTTATTTGAAACTCTGATTGCATATTCGATAGCTTTAGCTCGATCTAAAATAACATCATATGAAGATTTGGATTTAAATCCTGCAATAATTTCATCTGCTATTTTTTGGGGATCTTCATTTCTCGGATTATCATCCGTTATAATAACCTTGTCTGAGTACTTTTCAGCAATCGCTGCCATCATAGGTCTTTTTTTCTTATCTCTATTACCCCCACAACCAAAAATTGTGATAATTTGTCCCTTTTTTATTTCCGAAAGTGTTTTCAAACAATTCTCTAAAGCATTTGGAGTATGGGCAAAATCGATAAATACATCAAATAAAGGAGCCTTTATTTTTTCCATCCGGCCTCTGACAGTTCCAAAATCAGACATAAATAAAGCTAGCTTTTCTAAAGAGACACCAATAAAAATCCCATAACAGATAGCGGCTAGAATATTATAAACATTAAACCGACCAACTAAACCCGTACTGAACTTCTGCTGAGTTTGTTGATATTTTAATGTAAAATCACACCCTTTACTGCTCAATTTTATATCAGTTGCCTTAACATCGGCATCACTTGTTATTCCATAGGTAATATGTGGCACATTTAAATCAGCAATCATAAGCTTGTGCCACGAACAGTCACTATTAATAATCGCTATTTTTTTTTGCTTTAAACTGCTTTCAAGCAACTTGAAAAGCTTTTTTTTAGCCTCTGCATATTCATGCATTGACCTATGATAATCTAAATGCTCTTCGGTCAAATTAGTATAAATTGCTGCATCAAAATTTAATGAGTCACACCTTCTTTGCAAAAGTCCATGAGAAGAGGTCTCCATAACAGCAAAATCACAGCCACTATTGCGCATTTCTTTCAAAAACTTTGCAGTAACTTCAAGTGGCGGGGTTGTAAAATAAGAGGGATATATACTAGTTCCTATATGGTATTCATTAGTACCGACCAAGCCGCATTTTTTATTTGTTTTCTCAATGATATGTTTGATTAAAAATGAGGTTGTTGTTTTGCCATTTGTTCCAGTTACAGCAACAAGATTTAAATCAGTAGATGGAGATTGATAGAGAGTTTCTACGCAATCAATTAAAACTTCATATGGACTGTCTGTAATAATCTGTACCACATCTTTCAAAAATGGATCATATAAGTCGGTAACAATAGCTACAGCTCCATTTGATATTGCTTCGTAAATATAGGCCGCACCGTCGTGTTCTGCTCCTTTAAATGCGAAAAAAATATTTTTAGGATATACTTTTTTGGAGTCTGTACAAATTCCACTGATATCAATATCTTTTGAGCCCTTTATGACTAAGTTAGGAATATTTTGTAGTAACTTCTTTAATTTCATTGGTTCCAATCATTATATAGATTAATTAACATCTGCGATTCGTCTTTTGTTTCATTTGCCAAATCATCTGGCTCAACACCAAGATAGGCAAGTGCTCTTTGCGCAACTTCCTTGAATATAGGAGCTGCACATACTCCCCCAAGAGTGTTTTTGCCGGCTCCTTTAATCCACTTTACCTTAGGTTCATCAATTGAGATCAAAAGCACAAACCTCGGATTATATGATGGCGCAAACCCTAAAAAAGAGGAAATATTTTGGTTTTTAGAGTATTTTCCATTAATCACTTTTTCTGAGGTTCCACTTTTTCCTCCCTGGGAATATCCATCTAAATCAGCTAACGGTGAAGTTCCTCTATATTTAGTGACACATCTTAAAGATTTTAGAATTCTATCTGTAGAATTTTTTGACATAATTTTGTAGATAATTTTTTTATTTTTCCGATGATCATACAATACTTTCCCACCTTGTACGATTTTACGACAAATAGTGGGTTCAATTAGGTAACCACCATTTGCAATAGCTGCCGCAGCTCGGGCCATTTGTAGGCTTGTTACTAAAATATTATGTCCGATGGCAATGGAATAAGGGGTTGGCTTTGACCACTCTAATTTTCCATTTGGATGCAATTTTCCCGGAGTTGGAACAAGGCCAAAAGACTCTGACGGAATTTGCACATTTGCCTTCCTTCCAAATCCAAATTGAAGCAATTTCTCTCGGTACCAGTTATCCCCAAGCCTATCAGTAATTCTCTTCACCAGTTCTGCAAAATATATATTTGAAGACTTTTGCATAGCCATATCTAAATTTAAAAATTTATGTAGTCTTCCATCCTTTAAAGGAAGAACCCTTCCGGGAAAGAAACCATTTGTTGTCCTCATTTTTTCATCAGGAGAAAATAGCGGATCTTCCCCCTTTCTTTCGAGTTCTTCATTCGCCATAAAAGCAATTGAGGCTGTTATCATTTTAAAAATAGACCCAGGTTCAAAAACGTCACAAGCAGATTTGATTTTGACGTGCTCTGTCATTTCAGGATTATTGAAGTAGTCTTTATACTTTTCAGGGTTGAAAAAAGGATATTGGGCAAGAGCTAAAATATGACCATTTTTAGGGTCAAGCATAATAGCCCACCCTCCTTTTGCTTCAGCATTTATCACTCCTTTTTTAAGCTCTGCCTCAGCGATGGCCTGCAAGTAATGATTGATAGTTAAATAAATATCAGCGCCATCAACCGGTGGATCGATAACTTTTCCACTATCTATAGGATTTAAAGGTGATCTTAAAATTTGCCTTTTACCAGATTTTCCTTTTAAATATTTATTAAATGATAATTCCAATCCTCCAATAGGTATTGCTTGCATCGTGGTCTGGTCTTTTTCTTCTTGAACAGTTTGCAAAACCTGACCTAGCAAAGTTTTAAATGGATATGATCTTTGGTAATCTTTTTGAAAAAAAATAGCATTAGATGGAATTTTGTTTTGTTTTGCATAGTCTTTCCACCAACTTTGAATTTGCTCTTTAACACTTTTTTCTAACCATGTGGAAATTTTTCTTGATCTACTCTTTCTATAAAATTCTTTGGTTATTCTTTCCTTATTTTCATTTTCAATTGCTAAAAACTGCAGTATTTTTTTAGCAGCTTCAGCCTTATGTTTTTTAGGAATAGACTCAGGATCTATAAAAAGATGAAACTTCATAATATCCAAAACAAACGGTTGATCTTCCTCTGGATGACCTTTTTTTATCGACGTGTTTGAATAAAAAGAGCCTCTTCTAAATGACTCTTTAAGTGTAGTTTGGTGTTGTGCTAATGCATACTGGGTCCATTTAGTTCCCTGTATAATTTGAATTCTGTAAAATTGGATAATTAATAAGACATATAAACTTAACAAGAAGATAGCAATGATAGCTAGGCGCTTTCTATCAGTGTGGTCTGTCTTCATTACCTCTTTCCGATAGGCAATGCAACAATTTTTGTATTAGCTTTTTCTTCTTTTTTTAAAGTAAGTGCAAAACCTTCGGGAACAGTCTTGATATCTTTAAGATATGGATGTTTCAAGTGACTAAAATCTGGGTGGCAAGCAAGATCCATTAGTCTGTCAGGACTTTCAAATTGGTCTACCTCATATTGCAAATGAGATATCTCATCATTAATTGCTAGGAGTTGTTTTTCTATTTTTGGGATTTGAATTTTCAATCTTGTAACAGCATTTTGCAAAAATACATAAGAAAAAATAGATGTCATGCAAACAGTCAATGAAAGCACCATTCTGATAATTGATTTAATATTCATGCTATCTCCTCAATAACTTTTCTAGCTAACCTTAACTTGGAGCTTCTGCTCCTAGGATTACTCTTAATTTCTTCCATAGATGGCCTAATAGGCTTTTTAGTTATAATTTCTAGATTCTTAGATGATCTAAAAAGGTTTTTTACTATTCGATCTTCTAAACTATGAAAACTTATAACTGCTATCTTTCCGCCATTACACAGCTTTTCAATTGCCTTGTGAACACCTATTTCAATAGACTCTAATTCCTTATTAACAAAAATACGCAAAGCCTGAAAAACAAGCGTAGCCGGATGAATCCGTTTTCTTTTCCTGCGCAAACTAGGCGTTATAACCTGTATTAAGTCCACTGTTGTCTTAATCCTTTTTTTTCTTCGTGCAATTGCAATTGCTTTTGCTATTTGTTTATACTGAAACTCTTCACCATATTTCTGAAAAATTTCAGCCAACATTTTTTCGGAATATTCATTTACAACTTTTTCTGCAGTAAGCTCTTTTCTTCTGTCCATTCTCATATCCAAAGGAGCCTCATGCATAAAACTAAATCCCCTTTCCTTGCTTTCTAGCTGCATAGAAGAAACTCCCAAATCCAAGAGGACCCCGTCAGCACAGCTAATATTTTCTTCAGCTAAAAACTCATCAATCTTAGCGAAATCCCCATGTTTAAATTTAATTCTGTCTTTAAAAGGCTGAAGTTCTTTTTCAGCAATTTCTAAGGCTTTTGTATCTTTATCACAACCAATATAGAGCTTTATTTCAGGATGATTTTCTAAAATTTTTTTCGCATGTCCGGCAGCTCCCATTGTTCCATCTACAAAATAATGTAGTTTTCCTTCACTGAAAAATTCTAAAATTTCCTGTACTAACACGGGAATATGAGGCAACTTGTTCACTGATTTACTAAATCCTGCGCCTTTTTAATATGCGATTCGTTTATTTTTTCCATTTCAGCTTCATCATGCATAAGAGCAAAAACCTCTTCAGACATCTCTAGCATTTCGTTCGAGTCTGTTTGACTAAGAAGATCTTCCATATTTTTGTCATATACTTCTTTAGGCCAAAGTTCGATTTTATCTAATACACCAGCTACAACTATTTCCTTTTGAAGGTTCACAAGTTTTTTTAATTGAGGCGGAAGAGTAACTCTTCCGATTTTATCACATGTTGTGTGGAACAAAGTGGAAAAAAACAGAGTGAAAAACTTTTGATAACGTGCAATATGTTGTTTTTCTTTAAATTTCTTAGCGATTTTTTCAATATCCTTTTTCTTATATATGTTTAAACAGCCTCCCATTCCAAGGCAAATAGTAAACTCACAGGCACCAGCCTCAACTAAGCCATAACGCATAGATTGAGGTAAGACAAAACGGTTTTTATCGTCTATCTTGGCTGTTGATGATCCACTAAAATAAAAGTCAGACACTGTTTTTCTCTTTTCCCACATTTTCCCACATAGTATCAGTCAAGGCAGCAACTTAGCAAATATTTTTTCTTATCAGCTCAGTTAAAAAAATTAAATACCCAGACAATAATCTAAATATGAACAACTTAAGATCGAATTTTTTTTTGTGGGAAATTGTGGAAACATTGTTAAAAACTTTACTATTATGCAAATTTAAATTCAGGGAACTTTCTACTTAAGCGACTGCTAATTAATAATTTATATATATCCCCCTACCCGATATTTTTTTTTGTTCATAACTCAATTTGCAAAAATGAATAAGCATTGATAGAATAAATGTAAAAAGAGCATAAAATTTAATGGCAGAAACTGTAACTGTAAACAACCTTGGAGCAAGAGCATCAGAAAGGTTTGCACAAGACCAAGAGTTAATAAAGGCCAACCCTGATTTAAATAATCCTCATATAATAGGTCTATCTGCTTCCGCAGCAGCAATATCTTCTACAAGCCCAACGCCTCAAAGCGATTTTGATGAATTGTTAAATACTGCTACTACTAAATCTTCATGGGCAGGATTCAACCCGCCGGAAAATTTCAATAAAAGTAACTCTATTTTTTCATATTATCTTTTGCCAAATATAGGCCCTGCTGAAGAATATAGAATAGCAAATGAAAAAATAATGCAAATAACCGCTAAAAACAATGAAACTGATAAAGAAAAAAGCAAGCGGTTGTTAAGTCTTATTGATGTTCTTAAAGAAAAAACTGATGACCATGACCATGTTTCTGCTAAACGTAATGAGTATCAAAAAGGATGAATTGGAAAGAAGCATTAAATTGGAATGATGATGTTTTACAGGATATTAGATTTGTAGGTTATGCCTATATAAAAGAAGGTCATTATGAAATTGCCTTAAAAATTTTTGATGGGTTATTAGTGCTTTCGGAAGATAATTCATATGACCTAAAAACATTAGGCGCTCTTCATTTGCAAATTGGCAATCCTTTATTAGCACTTCAATATTTGGACAAATCACTAAAAAAAGACCCTAAAGATCTGCAAGTTCAGTTAAATCGAGCAAAAGCGCTTTTTACTTTGGGATATAGAAAACAAGGAATCTATGAAGTCAGAAGATTAAGCACCTCGAGTGATTCAGCAATCGCTAAAAATGCAAGTGCTCTTCTCTTAGCTTTTCCGTCTCAAAAGCTTGCCTAAACCCAAATTCATTTTCTTATTTTTTTTATCATCATGTTTTTTTTGATCCTCAATGAGTTACGTAATATATGATTTTGTAACTATATTTATTTTGTTGCATCGTTTCATTTTAACATGTTAATTTTTCACCATAAACGCCTTTAGTTTTTTATCTTTTTGAAGGCTTATCAGGAAAAAAATGACGGTAACTTGTGAACTAAAAGACTCTTGGAAACAATTCTTAGAATTAGTTGAAAAAAAATGTTCTTCTACGGAGTTTCATAACTGGTTCTCACCAATTAAAGTGATTCCTAAAGAAGGAGATATACTGCATCTTGAAGTGCCAAATATCTTTGTGCAGGAATATTTAATTGATAATTACCGTGAAGATCTAGCCTTATTCTTTCCAAACTTAGAAAATGGAAAACTCCCTATTGAGTTTCATGTTAAATTAGATAAGAAAACTCCAAAAAAACAGCCACCTAAACTTATCAAAAAAACTACAACCTTTTTGCTTAACAAAAACTATACCTTTGAAAACTTTATTGAAGGTCCCTCTAATCAGTTTGTTAAGTCCGCTGCAATAGGAGTTGCTGTTCATCCGGGTAAATCCTACAACCCCTTGTTTATTCATGGTGGTGTTGGACTTGGAAAAACACACCTTTTACATGGAATTGGCCATTCAATTAAAAATGGTTCTAAAAATATAAAAATTCAATGTATTACAACTGAAGGTTTCATTAATGACTTAATAGACAACCTTAAGAGCAAGTCTGTTGATAAAATGAAAAGGTATTATCGAAGTCTAGATATACTGCTAGTTGACGATATTCAATTTTTACAAAACCGCTTAAATTTTGAAGATGAATTCTGCAATACCTTTGAGTCATTAATCAATCAACACAAGCAAATCGTTATCACAAGTGATAAACCTCCTTCTCAATTAAACTTATCTGAAAGAATGATAGCTAGAATGGAGTGGGGTCTTGTAGCTAATGTAGGCATTCCAGATTTAGAAACAAGAGTTGCTATAATTCAACATAAAGCAGACCAAAAAGCCCTATTTATACCAAACGATATTGCTTTTTACATTGCTGAACATATCTATTTAAATGTTCGCCAAATTGAAGGTGCTATAAACCGTCTTTGTGCTTTTTGCCGATTGATGAATCTTAAAATTACTCAAGACATTGTGGAAAGAGTCTTAGCTGAGCTTATTCACAAAAACCCCTTAATAAGGGTAACTATAGATGGAATACTAAAGTCAGTATCAAACTTATTTGAAGTAAAAGCATCAGATATTAAAGGTAATTCAAGAATGAAAAACATTGCCTTAGCCAGACAAATTGCTATGTATTTAGCTAAAGAATTAATGGATGATTCTCTTCAAAAAATAGCTTCTTCATTCGGAGGAAAAACTCATTCTACTTTACTTCACTCCTGGAAAAAAATAACTAAAGAAATAAAAGAAAATGAAAAGCTACATAGACAAATACAAATAATTAAAAGAAATTTAAAAGGTTAAATCTTACTTAATTTAAATAATAGTAAGCTTAATAATACTGCCATCTTTTAAATGAAAAAATATCAGCTCTTCTTTTTCAAGTTTTTTTCTACGAAAAATACTTAAATCTCTTTTAAAGGAACATTTCAATAGCCGCGCTGTATTTTTTGCTGTTAAATTAGCTAACATATTTTTGGAAGAAGAAATGCAAACAGGATATTTTTTAAAAAGCCTAAAATATTTCACAACAGCAAATGAGGCTAATACCTTAATATGTTTTGTTGGTAAATAGTTTCTAATAAATTTTAAATACGTAACTGCTATCGGATTTTCTTCCAAAATATAAAGGACGCTGTCATCCATCTCTAATATTAAATAGCTTGAACATGTCTCACAAAAAATATCTTTAAATTCTATTTTACATGAGCAAAAAATGCAAAAAGATGGATAGATAAAATCTAATAGACGTTTCATTTGGAAAACAGAGTCTTTTTTTTCTTTAGACTAAACTTTGGATCACCTAAGTTGCCCTCAATAGATAAAATAAAGGACTCTGTAAAAGTAAAAAGGACATAGTGCTTCATCTGAATATGAATACTTAAATCACCGCTAAGATCTAATGTGTGTGGAGATGCTTTGCTAGCCAAAAAGAATTTAGATCTATCCCCTTCACTGTATGAATTTTCTAAAGCAGAAAAATAAACTTTACCATCTTTAAGTTCAATATCAGCTCTGCCCTTAACCGGAATTAAAAGCTCCATATCCAGTCCAAATATTCTCCCAAAAAAATCAGAAGGAACATCAAACACGCTGTGATCTCTTTTAAAAGAATTGATAAAAGATAACTGACCATATCCTTTATAGGTTTTTTTGTCTTCGAGTTCTCCATTGATATCCAGCAAGGAAATTTCACGGAATACAAGTGGCTTTATCTCATCTTTTGATTTTCCTATCTTCTGCAACAAAGAAGGCCTAAACTCATTCATTTTGAACTCAGGAATTGAAAATAACCACTTACCTTTTTCTTTAAAAATATCCAATTGATTTATCTTGAAAATCCCTGATTTATCACTAACTTTTAAATCAGTTATTCCAATTGATTTTGAATCAAGTAAAATATCTGACATTAGCGTTTGATAAATGCAACCGCCAAATTCAATATTTTTTCCTGTAAAAGTTCCCTTAAATTGATAACTGTTATTAGATAAAAAAAGCTTACCACGAAATTCATAACCATCCCCCATATTCAATTCATCAAAAAATTCAGCAACCATTGGGAACATATAATCTTTAACTTTTTTAAAATCACACTTTACACTAGCAATAAAACCAAGTCTATCATCTCTTTGGACCCTTGCACTTATCCCATGAAATCTTCCAACAATAGAGTGGATTTGAAAACCGTCTTTAAAATCAAATTCAACCCTCATCGGTCGAGCCTCATTTTCCTCTCTTAAAATAATCCTACCGTGAACGCTCTCATCATAATAAACCTTAAGGTTGAGAGGAAACTCAAATAAGGATGAGATATATTTTGAGTTAATAACCAAAAACTCAGATGTTACTGTAACATTGATATTACGGAATAAATATGGTGTATCATCATGGTCTACCTGATGCTCTTTAACATGACAAGTTAACTTTGAAGCATCAACGTCAAGCTCCCCAAAAGCACTAATTTCTTTGTTTGAAAGCACTTCTTTACCAATTTTCATAAATTCATGGTTAGAGAAAAACTTGCTTTGCCAATTAATCTTACTAAATAAGTCTTCAAAGAAAAATAGATGGGCATCTTCATAAATATACTTCTTTTCAGATGGTTGATATAGAAGTTTCCCAATTTTACAGCTTAAACAATTAAGCTTTTTATCAACATTTACAACATCAAAAGCTAAACCATCTAGAATCCAGCCATCACTATACGAAAAGTAAACTCTTATAGAGTTCTTACTATCAAATGAAAAATCATGAAAGAGTAAATTTGAAGTTTGAAGATTTAGGTCAGATTCAATTTGAAGCTTCTGTAGATGATTTGGAAGATCAACAGAAAACCTCCCATCACCTACAACTTTCCCGATAAAGTTAAGTTCTTTGTCAGTTATCCAATCTAAGATAGATGCATCTAATTCAATATAATCAAGATAACCATTTAGTTGCAGTGTAGAATGCAAATCAAAACTCAATTTAAATAGGAAAAAATCTTTTAATTCTGCTTTGACACCTCTAAATTCCAAATGATCATTTAAAATACTACATGAAAAACTGCTCTTAATATCATTGATGTTCAATTGAGATACGTCAATATTGTTATCCTTAAACTCCGCTCTTAAATCAAAATCCTGAATTAGAACATGATCATAATTCAATCCTTTTCCACTAATCTCAATTAATGACTTTTTGTTTTTTAAATAATCAAGCTTA
>Ga0316193_10001727_pt1 | contig 15002 bp, 13 predicted proteins | sample MerIslsedime2_MG_FD_207735 | JGI IMG/M metagenome (GOLD analysis project Ga0316193, IMG submission 207735) | Coastal sediment microbial communities from Maine, United States - Merrow Island sediment 2 | ecosystem: Environmental > Aquatic > Marine > Coastal > Sediment | place: USA: Maine...
CGTCCATGGGCCAGGGAATCGTCTTCGATCTGCGACGCCAGCTGTTCGGGCACGTGCAGCAAATGTCGCTCGGGTTCTTCACCAACACCCGGACGGGCGAATTGATGTCGCGCCTGAACACGGATGTTCAGGGAGCCCAGCAGGCGGTCACGTCGAGCTTTCTCAGCGTCGTGTCGGCGCTCATCGCGGCGTCGACGACGCTGCTCGTGATGCTGAATCTCGAGTGGCGACTCACGCTGCTGTCGGTCGCGATCCTGCCAATGTTCATCTTTTCGTCGCAGAAGGTCGGAAAGCGGCTGCGGGTCCTGCGCCGGGCGCAGATGGAGGAGAATGCGGGCCTGAGCTCGATCATGCAGGAGACCCTCAGCGTATCCGGCGCGATGCTGTCGAAGCTGTTCGGCCGTGCGGCGGACGAGAATCAGCGGTTCTCAGAGCGGGCAGCGCGCGTCCGGGACCTCGCCGTCAGGCAGGCCACGATCGCCCGCTGGTTCTTCATGACCCTGGGAATCGTGCGAGCACTCGGCACGGCGCTCGTCTTCTGGCTCGGCGCCCTGATGGTGATCCGGGGCTCATTGACGATCGGAACGATCGTCGCCCTGTCCGCCTACCTCGGCCGGTTGTACGGCCCGCTGTCGCAGTTGGCGAACGCCCGGGTGGAATTCGCACAATCTCTCGTGTCATTCGAGCGGGTATTCGAGCTGCTCGACATGCCGAGCGCGATCGTCGAGAGAGAGGATCCGAAGCGGATCGCGTCGTTCGCGGGACGCGTCACGTTCGAGGACGTGTCATTCTCCTATGCCGAGTCAGGCGGCAAAGGGCTGGAGAGCGTGCGCCGATTCGGCCGCGGCGGCGTCACGGGCGAGGAGGACGCGCCGAGCCGGGTGCCGACGGGCTGGGCCCTGAGTGAGGTGTCAGTCGAGATCGAGCCTGGTGAGACAGTTGCTCTCGTCGGCCCGAGCGGAGCCGGCAAGTCGACGTTTACCACGCTCGTGCCCCGCCTGTACGACCCGACCAGAGGTGCAGTTCGGGTGGATGGTCACGACCTGCGTGACCTGGCGTTCAGCTCGATCTCATCCTGCATGGGTGTCGTAACGCAGGAAGCCTATCTGTTCCACGATTCGATCGGCGCGAACATCAGATACGGACGGCCGGAAGCAACGACAGATGAAGTCCGGGCCGCCGCCGCGGCCGCGCACATCGACGAATTCGTCATGGGCCTGCCGGAGGGCTATGACACGGTGGTCGGCGAACGTGGCTTTCGTCTGTCGGGTGGAGAGAAACAGCGCGTGGCCCTGGCGCGCGTGATTCTCGAAGACCCGTCCATCCTGATTCTCGACGAGGCTACGGCGCACCTCGATGCACGATCGGAAGCCCTGATCCAGGACGCGCTCGAGACGATCATGGCGGATCGAACGTCCATCGTCATCGCCCACCGATTGTCGACGATCCTCAGCGCCGATCGCATTCTCGTGCTGGACGGCGGAAGTCTGGTGGAAGAGGGAACGCATGCAGAGCTATTGAAACGGGGTGGGCTCTATGCAAAGCTGTATCAGACCCAATTCCGAAATGCTCAGCCGGAGACAACGTTCCTTTCCTGAAACGAACGCCCGGCGACGTGCGCGATCTCCCGGAACCATGCCGCTCCCACTGCCAGCACCCCCTCATCGAACTCGAATCGGCTGGAGTGCGCCGGGAATCCCTCCCGGCCCTCCAGCCTCGCGCCGAGGCGGATATAGCAGCCCGGCACATGTGGCAAATACCAGCTGAAATCCTCGCCGCCCATGTTCGCTCCCCTGACCCTGGTCCTCACGTGCTCCGCACCTACGACAGCCTCACCCGCCCGGCGGGCGAGATCGGCCATGTCGGATTCGTTGATCAGGGCCGGGGTTCCCTGCTCGAAGCTCAAGGCGATATGCGCCATGTGAAGCTGCGCAACGGAATCGCACACTCGATGGAGAGAAGTGCGAAGGTGCTCCCGCACCTCCGGTTCATGGGCTCGGATTGTCCCCGCCATTACCGCTTGGCCGGCAATCACGTTGTGGGCTGAGCCGGCATCGAACCGTCCGACGGATACCACCGATGGATGAGCCGGATCGATTTCCCGGGAGACGATCGTCTGGATGGCCATCACGATCAGGCTTCCCACCACGACCGCGTCTACGGCCTCGTGCGGTTTGGCAGCGTGCGCCTCCTGGCCGGTGATCACGATCCGAAATTCATCGGTGGTCGCGTTCACGATTCCCTCGGCGATGACAAGCGTACCGGTGGGATAATGCCTGTCGACGTGTCCACCGAAGATCGCTCCTACGCCGTCCAGGACTCCGTCTTCCACCAGAGCTGCCGCACCGGTTGCCAATTCCTCAGCCGGCTGGAAGATCAGGCGGACGGGCGCGGGGAGTTCGGTATCCTCAACGAGGAGCGCGGCTGCGCCCAGTACCATGCCCGCGTGCGCATCGTGGCCGCAGGCGTGCATGATCCCGTTGTTGACCGAGGCGTAGGGAAGTCCCGTTTCTTCCTGGATCGGAAGCGCGTCGGTATCGGCACGCAGGGCCACCATTCGAACACCCTCCGGACCCGCGAGATCCGCGACGACACCAGTGTCGCGCACCCGGCGAGGCTCCAGGCCGAGCTGCTGGAGGGCGGACTCGATCTTCGACGCAGTCCTGAACTCCTGCCAGCCGAGCTCCGGGTGTTGATGCAGGTCCCGGCGAATCTGGATCATCCAGTCAAGCAGGCGCGGCTCCATGGACTCGATCATCGCTCGTGCTCCGTGTAGCGTTTTCTGCACACTCGGGAAGTATAGCCGCGCGAGGTGGGCCGCGGCATGGGAGTCGCTCGGCGATCGAAGTCCTTCAAATGCGACGGTGTTGTTGTCTATCAGTTGACCTGCATGTGCATTCCCAAAGTGGGCAATTGGGAAGAGTCCGGCAGGGCGCTTGAGGGAATATCACCGGCAGGGTCCGCTCAGAAGGGACCGGTGTTCTCCGTGGCTGCGAGCTCGTCCTCGCACAACTCGAAGAAGTTGCAGCTGGCGCACCAGCGACGGTTGTCGGTGAGTGGAAACTCACTCATCGGCCTGGCAGCATTTCGCAGGGGCTCGGCGAGATATGATCGCATGTTCTCGATGCTGTCCTGGATCGCGCGTCGTTCCTCCGCGATGTCACGGTCAGTGATCGGGACGCTGATCGACTCGCCGTCCGACAGGTATTCCAGCCGGCCAATAATCGGCCCGGCCGGAAGATCCGAACGCTCACGAAGATAGACTGCATATGTGCGGAGCTGAGCGGAGTGTCCGGCGGCCCGCCCCCCCGTCTTCCAGTCCACGATCCGCCAGGCGTCGCCGAGTCTGTAGAGCAGGTCCGGCCGAGCATACAGTTTGACTCCACCCAGGTCGAGATAGTCCAGCCGATCGACCTCCTTTACCTCTACCAGTGGCGACTCCACCGCTTCCCTGAAACTCTCAGAGGCCGGGAGATTCCGCAGACAGGCATACAGCCGCTCCCGGATCTTCACGACCAGGTCCTGTGACGGACCCGTGCCTCGATAGAATTCCATCATCATCGGGTGACGACCCGGATTGCGCTCCCACTCCTCTCGCTGCCGGGACTGCTGCCACGCCCGGTTCATTCGGGACCGTCCGGCTTCGATCAGCTCAGGACCGGACGGCACATCTCCCCCGCCCCGCACCCGCTGAATCGCTTCGGCCGCGACATCGTGCACCACATTGCCCAGCGTCATGTGAAGATTCGAAATCTTCTTCAGCCGCCAGGCGGCGCGGGCCTCCGCGGGAGCCTCTCGCAGCCAGCCGTTGTGTGAACCGTAGTAGGTCCAGAAGTACTTTCGCGGACACTCTCGAAACGTCGAGCGCCTGCTCTGGGACCAGGAGAATTCCGGATAGGGGTGGACCTCGAACGCCATCAGTCCACCCCTGAAGACGAGGGAAATACCTGCGCCACGACGAAGCCGGTGAACCGGATCACGTCGCCTGCGCCACCCATTCATTGTCGTCCCGGTCGATGTCGGCAAACCACCCATCCGGATCGACCACGACCTTCGTCACCTCGTCGTCCGTGAACAGACCGAACACGAACTCCTTCTCGTTCCCCCGCCAGACATCGACCGGCAGATCGATACGCTCCACCGTGCCGTCCTCGAACGTCACGTCCATCTGGACCGGCGTCACGAGACCGCCCTCGTTCTGCAGCTTAATCCGGTAGTAGTAGCGCCCGCGCTCCGCCGAGCCGAGCAGCTCTTCCGTGCTCTGCCGGGTGACATCCGCGACTTTCTGGTCGTTGGCATGCGTGGTGTAGAACCAGCCGCGCCACATCCAGGCCATGTCCTCACCCGCGCCCTCTTCCATCGACCGGAAGAAGTCGGACGGCTGCGGCTTCTTGAACGCCCAGCGCTGCGCGTATCCGCTGAACGCGTCGTCGAACACCTCCGGGCCGAGCACCGCCTCGCGCAGCATCGTGAGACCGGCGGCGGGCTTCGCGTAGCCGTTGTTGCCGAAGTCCTTGGCGATCAAGTCCGAGTGCGTCATGATCGGGAACTGGTCGGGATCCCGCATGTACTCCACGATCGACTGCGGGGACCCCCGCCAGCGCGGAAACTCCGGATCGAGTTCGACCTCGGCGTAGTGCTGCAAGAACGTGTTCAGACCCTCGTCCATCCACGTCCACTTCCGCTCGTCCGAGTTCACGATCATCGGGAACCAATTGTGCCCGACTTCATGAATCGTCACGCCGATCAGCGCCCACTTCACGCCGTCGGAGTAGCCCTGCGCGATCTCGGCCTCGGTCGCGTTGTCACCCAGCGGACGCGGACGCGCCCCGCAGAAAGCGAGCATCGGATATTCCATCCCGCCCGCGGGTCCGTTCACGTTGGACGCCTTCGGATACGGATACTCGAATGCCATGCGCCCGTAGGTCTTCAGCGTCTGAATCGTCGAGATCGTTGAGATGTCGTACCACAGCGGCATCGCGTCCCGCGGGTACAACGAGTGCACCGCGATCGGCTGCTGATCCGGCCGATACTGGTATCCTGCTGCGTCCCACACGAAGGTCTTGGAGGACGCCCACGCGAAGTCGCGCACGTTCTCGGCCACGTAGTGCCACGTGAGCGTTCCATCCTGCTTCGGACGGCTGGCGGCGGTCATGACTTCGTCGGGCTCGACGATGTACACTGGCGTCTGGCTGGTATAGGCCGCTCTCAGCCTGTCGCGCTGCGTGGACGTCAGTACGTCCTCCGGATTCTGCAGGACCCCGGTCGCCTCGACGATGTGATTCGCCGGCACCGTAATCTGGACGTCGTAGTCGCCGAACTCGAGATAGAACTCACCCCGGCCGAGGAACTGGTCAGTCTGCCAGCCATTCACGTCATCATATACGGACAAACGCGGGAACCACTGGGCAAGCTCGTAGATCCAGCCGTCGCTCACCTCTTCTTTGCCACCCCGGCCGAAGTCCGCCACCGGGAAGCTCCAGTCGATCTCCAGCTCGGTGGATTCACCGGGCATGACGGGTTGCGGGAGCGAGACCTTCATCAGCGTACTGTTGATCCGGTAGGCCGCATCAGCCAGTTGGCCATCCTCTCCGACCACCTGGACCCGCTTGATGTCGTAGCCACCGTCGAACGGGTCCACTCCGAGCCACCGTCGGGCACGAGGGTCGATCTCCTCCGGCAGGGCACCACGAAGTTTGTAAGTTCGGCTGTGCTCGAGCGAACGCACGTTCTGGTCGAGCTGCACCCACAGGTAATCCAGCACGTCCGGCGAGTTGTTGTGATACGTGATGTGCTCCGAGCCGGAAACGCTGTGGGTCACGGTGTCGATCGACGTCTCGATCCGGTAGTCCACTTTCTGCTGCCAGTACCGGCTGCCCGGCGCGCCGGAGCCGGTCCGGTAGTCGTTGGGCGCCGGCCAGTCCTCGAGCGGTCGGAAGATCGACTGGTTGGTGCGTCCGGCCGAGTCCGGGTGAAGCCAGTTCTGGGCCTGGGCCACCGGAGCCGTAGCCAGGAGAAGTCCCACGGCACACGCCGCTGAGGCTCCGAGCCGCTGCATCCACTTCCTGTTCATCGTTGTCCTCTTCCTCGGGGAAAGTCCGCGCCGACCGGTTTCAGGTCGGAAATTGAATTCTCTGCACCAGGAGCACGAGGGCCATGCCTCCCGTGATCGCCGAAACTCCAAGCACCCAGGCCCGGCGCGTCAGCCCCAGGCCACGTATCAACAGGACCGCGATCAGCGAAAGAACCGCGACGATCGCCAGCTGACCGATCTCGAGACCGACGTTGAACGACAACAACGGCAGGAGAATATTCTCTTCCCACCCGAGGGCCGCGCGCAGGAAGGTCGAGAAACCGAGACCATGAATCAACCCGAATCCAACCGCGAGCAGGTAGCGGACTCGGGTCTCTGGTTCGACGACTTCGTCGGTGCTGGTATCCTCGACCAATTCCGCCTTCTGCCTCATGCCCCACGAGATCGCGTTGACCGCAGCAGTAGCCAGAATCGTCAAGGGAATCAGAATCTCGACCAGCGAGATATCGACCCTGACGAGATCCAGAGTCGCCAGCGCCAGCGTAACCGAGTGACCGACCGTGAACGCCGTCACCAGCCAGAACAGGCGACGGACCCGTCCGAGATCCGAAGCCGTCAGGGCGGCAACGAACAACAGGTGGTCGTACCCTCCCGGATCCGTGATGTGCTCGAAGCCCAGCCTGAGATAGACGAGGAACTCGGATATCATTCCTTGCGTCGCGTTTCGTCATGAGTTCCGCCCTGCGCAGTCGCTCCAACACCATCCAATAACAGACGAGACGGACGGAAAGTTGCACGTCGACTGAACGGCCGGTCACGGTTGGATTCGGGCAGTCGGCCCGGTAGATTGGTTGCTACCCCCTCTTTCTCTGCGACGTTCTACCACGCGAGGAGGATCTCGATGTCGTCAAACCACCTCGGCCGCGCTGCCCTTCTCATCCTCGTCCCGGCGATCCTCGGGCTGGCCTGCGGCGATTCGACGGAGCCAGAGCCTGAAAATCAACAACCGCCGACAAGTACTCTCACGGGTTCCTGGACCTTCGAGGTAACGATCACGAACGAGACCGGGGACTGCGCCGGGAACAACGAACCTCCCTGGGAGGCGACCGTCCAGATCACGCAGACCGGGAACCAGGTTACCGCTACGAGTGACTGGAATTCGGATCCCGGCACCGGGCCGCACGAGTTCGGGGGCACACTGACGGACGACAACCTCGTGCTCGACGGCTCCTACCCGGAGGGCGCTGGGACCACGCTGGCCCTGTATCAGCTTTCTGTCGCCGCGGACCGAAACAGCATGAACGGAACTGAGACTTGGAGCTGGTTCGGTGAAGATGCACTGTGCCACGACAGCGGGTCCACTGTACAGGCAACCCGTATCCCCCCGGACTGAGTCCGTCTTTCCCGGTCCGAAATACAAAAGGGCCTGACCGCGTTAACGGCCAGGCCCTTAGGTGGCGCTTTAGAAGGATTTGTCCCCGTTCCGACGGCGCGCCTTCAATCTGCAGCGTCAAATCCGCACCAGCCGACCGCACCCGGGGGAGAGACGGCGGGACGCGGAGTGATCAAGCAGGAAGCGTGCCCAAATCTGGAACTCGCGCCGATGGGCACCGACGCCATAATTCATTATTTTACAAGGTGTTATAAAACCACAAACAGTGCTGCTCTGTTGCAACACTTTTCAGGAAGGAAAAACCGTCGCCGGCGCGCTACACCTTCTCGTCTCGCTGCCGCAACGAATCCGGCCCCGGAGACTCCTCCCAGATGCCCCTGAGAATCCTGAAACCAGCCCGCCGTGACGGCCAGGAGACGGCCAGGCCGCAGTCTTGATTCAGGCCCCTCTCACGCCGTCCGGGAGGATGAAATGTCAAATCAGGGCTTTCGCAGGCAGGGATCGCGAACGCTCGCCTTCCTCGCAGCAACGCTCGGATTCGCCGCATGCGGAGATTCCTCGACGGCGCCGGACGGACCTCAACTCATTGAAGTAGAATTCGAAGCTTCCGGAGTCGTGGAGCACGAGGGGCAGCCGGTGTGCGGAGCGAAGATCGTCCTGATGCGCTGCGACAGGATGGGTGTTGACGGGTGCGTCGACGAAACGGCGATCGCGATCGCGATGACGAACCCCGACGGCGAGTATGCGCTCCGATATACATGCGTGTGCGACCCCTCGCAGGATATGCCGCAGCACTCACTGCACATCGAGATGCCGGCCGTCGTCAGTTGGGACCGTTTGGCGGGCGAGCGGGAATCACGACTTGCCAGCCTGGTGGGAGACCCGGGTGATAACGGCGGTCAAGGCGTCGGCCACGGAGAAGAAAGACGCGGTCACTTCACCATCGACCCCGAATGTGTCGACCGGCTGATCGTCAACCACGACTTCTCGCTGGACGACTAGCCCCGCAGCCTGGGAGGCGAGGCCAGAGAGGATCCGGCCTCGCCATTCCCGACGCCTATTCCTCGCAGCTTGGTCTGACCGAGCAGACGAGTACCGAACCGCACCGCTTGCATTCGTAGGTTTCTTGCGTGTCGATCGCGGCCTGTGAAGCGATCTTGTCGTAGAACGCGATTACGACGGTCAGGTCAGTGCCTGCCAACGCATCCACGTGCACCCGGTTCAACTTGCCCTCGGGCCCCGCCGACACGGCCATCCCGACCGTCTCGTTGTCAACGGAAAGGAACTGCTGATTCGCGCGATCCGCGCGTACGCTCCAGCCCGGCGGAATTCTTCCTTTCTTCCCTGCTCCGTGCTCGTTGTCGCCAACCTTCACGTTACGGCCCTGGCCCACGGTTACAGTCGTCGGCACCTCCTGCTGGGCGCGCGCCAGTTCCGGCGTCAACAAAGAAGCTGCACCAAGTACCGCGATCGCCAGAAGCAATCGATTCTGCATGCGGATGACCTCCTTCGCGAGTTCGAATCAGGGCGCTTGTTCAGCCGTCTCGGCAGCGAGTCGGACGGCCGGAGCGAGTGTCGCCTCGGCCGACCGCCACAGCCGCGCGGCTTCCCGCGACGACTCGGCGGCAGCCTTCCTGTCACCGATTGACTGACGAGCGAGCCCCTGAAACAGATGACTTTGAGTCCGCAGTCCCCACGCAAGGTCTACCGAATCGAGCCCCAGCGGGCAAGCTGGCACACGGCCGAACAGGTCCGCTGCCAGAGAGTCGTGCCCCGTCCGGGCGGCAAGCGTCCCGGTAAGAAACAGGCGTGTCGCACTGACCCGGTCGGAGGTCTCCAGCTCCACGATCGTGCTGTCGAGCCAGTCGGACGCCGACGAGGTCCCTGCCTGGGCGGCAGCGAGACCGATCAGTTCAGCCGGCACCTCCAGGCCCGCAGCCAGCCACTCCCCGACCCATCGCTGCAGCACCGCAGGAGTCGCAGCCAGGGCCGGACCGATTCCCAGGTGAAGCGTCGCGTGGCTGAGTTCCGCTCGCTGCCTCGGCGAGTAGTCTGGCTCGGACCACACGTCCTCGATGAAGCCGAACAGGCTGTCCAGAGATGTTCCGGTCACGCCAGCCGCAGCGTACACCAGCAGTCGCCCGAACTGAGGCTCTACGGGACCCGCCATGAGCACCGCATCGGCTTCTTCGGGGTCCATGGTCCCGAACGTCCGCTCGTCCCAGATCGGACTGAGGATCGCATGCGCCCGACCGGGGCGGCCCGTGGCCAGGTACAGGTCGGCCGCGGCGGTCGGCGCCGGCGGCCCGTTCGGCGACATCGGGGCGTACACACCGAGTGCGGACTCCATGAGCTGATCGGCCCCCGCTATGTCATCCGCGGCAAGACGCATTATCGCCAGGCGCACACGGTCCTCGGGAGTCGTGTCCCCACGCAGCTCGAGCGCGCGCTCAGTGTGCCTCAGCGCGAGCGCGGTCAGACTGTCGACGCGGTGCGGATCAGACGTGCAATCGGCCAGGTCCCGTTCCCAGAGTGTGAAGTCTGCCCATTCCTCGTGCGGCCTCGCCTGGTCCGGTCGAACCGCGATCCAGCGTTCCAGGAGGGTCGAGGTTGCGGCGAGCATCGCTCGCGTGCTCTGGAGATGTCGGGCTCGATCGGATCTTGCATAGTCGTCCAGCGGGATCCAGCGAATCGAATCCTCCGGGACCGGACAGAATGCGACTTGATCCTCGGCCACCCGGTTCGCAAACGGAGGGAACGGATCCCCCCCGGGCCGCTCGTACGCATAGCACTCTCCCCGGATGACCGCTTCGGCGACGAACCTGTCGATCTCGAACAGGTGCCCGTAGCTCAGCGGCAATTCTGGCGCCAGGCGGGCGGCCGTTTCGAAGGAAGTCCTGGCGAGGTTCAGGCTCTTGCGTGGCCGCAGCGAACCGTCCTCGAGTTCGACGAGCCACGGATCCTCAAATTCCACCGCGCCGAGTAGAAGCCACGCCTCTACATCCGTGGAATCGGACTGGAGGATCGCCCTGTACTCGTCCCGCGCCCCGTCGTAGTCACCTTCCCAGAACGCGCGGAAGGCAGAAACATGGTCTCGCAGTCCGGGCCGCAGGCCCCGTTCGGCGGCCAGAGCTTCCGCGGATCGCGTGAGGCGATCGATCTCCGGGCCCATGTCGACGATTCGCTCCGGATTCCTGGACGTCGTCCAGTAGAGCGTGAGCCCGAGATAGTGAACCGGAAGCGCGAATGTGGAGTCCGCGGCTATCGCCTCCCGGAAGTGCTCTTCCGCCTCGGCGAGGCGCCACGCGTAGAGCGCGTCCAGCCCGGCCTGGAACTCCCTGTGCGCATGCGGACTCGATGATTCCGCCAGCAGGGTCTCCAGCGGGACCTGGAGATCACGGAGCTGCAGGATCTCCTGCGTGACGGGAGCGACCAACCCGTCGATATCCGCCACCGGCGCCGTGACCTGGATCGGCCGCCTGACCTCGTGTCCTCCGGCGACGTCGTACAACAGCGCCTCGAGCATTGCCGTGTCCCCGTGGATCTCGGTCGTCAAGGCGAGCATCGTGCCCACGCGCTGGGCCCGCGCGACTTGCAGACCGACCTCGAGGGACGGAAGAACCGGCGAATCGACTTCGAGGTCGTGCATCACGCCCGCCAGTGCGTAGTCGGGAACCACGCGCACCGACTCCCAGCCTCTGAGCTGCCGCGCCAGTCGGGACGCTGCCTGCTCGGCCAGGGCCCGCTCCTGAGGAGTTTCCGCCCGGTGCTCGAACGGCAGGACAACGTACGATCCGAGCGGGTCCTCGACCGCGTATGCCTCCCGCGGAATCGTATGTTCGAGCCACCCCAGTCGGTCGGCCGCCGTCCAGGCAGCCGCCAGGAACAGCCCGCTTCCCACGAGGGCCAGGACCCCCGCCGGCCATCTCGTCCGTGCGGGCTGTGCGACGATATCGTCGAGGTCCTGGGTGCGGGCGGGATCGGTGCGGCGGACTCCCCCCGGGGTGATGTCGAACACCCAGGACAGGACCACAGCGATCGGAAAGCCTGCCAGAACGAGGACGGTGAGGACACTTCTGGATGCCGACGGGATCGGAATCCCGCTGGAGATCAGGTCGACCGCCTCGAGCACAGCGAACGCGGATCCCCCGTACACCGCCATGACGCGAAACACGCGGCGGCGCTTCAACTCGGCGAAGAAGCGCTTCCAGGCCTGTGGGGAGCGGGTTCCATCAGTGTCGGACATGAGCGAATCTCGCGAGACAGCGCCTCGCCCGGCAAGCCACCGTCACCGCAGCAAAGCCTCGCTCAGGAATCCGTGTCGAACAGCTTCCCCTCCAGGGATGGATCCTTGTCCGTGCGCGTGGCGATCTTCACGTACGATACGAGGCGCACGACGCCCTCGGAGTGAAGCGTCTCGTGGATCGTGCGCACGGCCTCGAGAATATCTTCCAGTTCACCCTCGACGGCAGTCCCGTTGGGATGCAGTGTGGCATTGAGTCCGGCGTGCTCCAGGATCGCGTGGGCGCGCTTCACTTCCGCACGCACCGAGACCCCGGAGCCGATCGGGATGCACTGGATGTCGCCTGTAGCCTTCATCTGGTCAGTTCTTTCGTGTCGTTCAGGCGTCAACGCCGTCTGAGCCGCGCGTAGATTCCGGCCGGCTCATCCTGCTTCAGACGCTCGTAGTCGAATACCCAGATCAGGGTTCGCCCGTCTTTGCGCGTCGCGTTGTGCTCTACGACATCGAACGGCGTCTCGAGCCGGAACGTAACGCTCAAGTCCTTCATCATATTGTCGATCATCCGTTCCGACACCATCGGGCTGTCCGACATGTCGTCGATCGGGTCGATCGGCTCGTTCCGGACGATCACTTCGTTCCCCCGCTCGATGATCTCCAGCCCCTCGAACGGCCGCGAATGGTCGACTCCCGGTACATAATCATCGTCGGCGTCATCCCGCATCTCGAACTCGCGCAGCCGGTCGACGTGATCGAAGGCAAACCCGAGGCGGACCACCTGCTTCAGTTCGTCTCGCTCCTGCTTCGCGTACCGGAGCGTCATTCCGTCCGGAAGATCCTCCTCGATTTCGGCCCGCATATCACTTTCGTCAAATTTTTCTTCCGAGTCCATTTCGCTAAGGATCTTCTGACGAGCAGCGTCTATCTGTTCCTCCGTCGGGGGCTCTCCGGTGCCCTCGAAAGCAGCCTGGATCATCGCGGCGGAGTAGGCAATGCGGTCGAGGTCTATCGTCATGTCGAGGTCTGTCGTTCCGGAAAGGTCATCCTCGAGCACGATTCCATAGTCGACCTGCATGCAACCGACGGCCATCAGTGTCAGGCCCAGCAGGCCGCTCCATTTCATGATACGCATTTCCGGCTCCTTGCCCGCGTCTGGAATACGTGAGTGTACAGGAGGCCGTACGGTGGGTCGTGGGCGGAAGATTCGGTGCGTCAGACTCCGTCGAGCTTGACCCGGAGACGTCTGCGGATCTCCGCCCGGAGGGGATCGTCGGCGGGCACTTCCGGCACCAGCCGACCGACGCAGCTCAGCAGGGACCGGTCCTCACGCCGTCGCAGGCGTTCACGGGACGGCATGCGCCTGAGCGTCTCCATCAGGGCCTCGGCCAGGCTCCGATCGATATCGTCCCACTCGCACTCGAGGTACGTCGCGAGCGAGCGCTTGGCCTGGACGGCCTGTGCGGCGCCCGCGAGCAGGCCATCGGTATCGGTCATCCAGTAGCGACGTTCATCCATTTCCGCGGGCCGTTCGGGTTCGAGTCGTGGGCGCCGGATCGGCCGGCGTCCGCAGCCGACAACCATGCAGACCACATGCCCCGTTCTAACGTCTTGAATTGTATGACCTTGCCGTGACGGACCGGCGAGCGCGTTGCCAGCGGGCCACAACTTCAGCCGTTCGTCAGTCGTTGGGATCTTCGAGGTTGATGTAGGCTTCAGGAATGAACGGGGGCGTGCAAATACAGAAGAAGATGAGATCCGAGCTACCTGTATTCGTGATGCGTTGGGACACTCCTGCCGGAATGAATACGAAGTCACCAGCCTGGACCGGAGTCGGCTCTTCGGTAGCGACCTCCACCAGTCCAAACCCCTCTACGATCAAGTAGCGTTCGTCGATTCCGTCTAATGCGTGCAGCTGTGTGGTGGTTCCTGATTCCACTCGAGCCCGTGCCACGGAAAGGGCTCGGTCGGCCTCCTCGTTCCACGTCTCACAAATGCGGCAACGCTCGGGAGTCCCAAATTCCTGCTCCAAGTCCTGCCTCTTGATCACTGCTTCCATGAGCTACGCCCCCTGGCCAAGGTCCCGGCGTGCCGCCGCAGGCGTTCGAGCCTTGGCGAGACAACCGGACGCTGGCGGTTACTTGACGGCCAATGCCTTGAGATGTGGCCGCTACGCCCCGCCGACCGAATCGCCACACCTCGAGGCAGCCCTTTCTGCCATAGGTATTGCCAACAAATACGCCAACATTTTTGAGGACGGTTCCGCTAACCCCTCACAGGACAACAAGATCACAGCACGGTCCCGCAGTACTTGCAGTGACTCGCATCCGCGTCGTGACCTTCTGCCGAGCAGGTCTGGCAGGACCGGGTCGAGAAAGTCCGTCGGTCCAGCTGGTCTTCTCTGACGAGCTCCCGGGTCACGATGCCCGTTGGCACCGCGATGATCCCGTAACCCAGGATCATCACACACATCGCCAGGAACTGTCCGAGCGGAGTGCCTGGTGCAATGTCGCCGTATCCCACTGTCGTGAGCGTGACCACCGCCCAGTAGATCGCCCGCGGAATGCTGTCGAACCCGTGCTCCGGCCCCTCGATCAGGTACATCAGGGATCCGACGATCACCACGACCATCAGCACCGCGAACAGGAATACGAAGATCTTCTTCCACGAAGCGCGGAGCGCGTTGTTGAGTGTTCGCGCCTCGGACACGTACTGCACGAGCTTGAGTACTCGGAATACACGGAGCAGGCGAAGCACCCGGACCACGGTCAGTGCCTGGGTTCCCGGCACCAGGACGCTGATATAGGTGGGCAGAATGGCCAGCAGATCCACGATTCCGAAGAAGCTGGTCGCGTAGGACAGCGGTCGCTCGACGCACAGCAGCCTGAGGACGTACTCGATGGTGAACAGGATCGTGATCACCCACTCAGCCGCCCGTAGCTCGGAGCCGTAGCGAAGTCGAATCTCGGGAACGCTCTCGAGACACACGACGACGATGCTGATCAGGATCGTCAGGATGAGAACAACGTCGAACAGCTTCCCGGCCGGTGTGTCGGCCTCGAAGATGATCTCGTGAACCTTCGCTCTCCACCCGTGAAGGCGGGACGGTTCTGCCGGGGAAGCCGTCTGATCGGTCATCGGAGCTCAGCCTGCCCAGTTCCGGGAGAAGAACATCGCACTGAACAACAGCCACAATGAAAACGAGCCGGTCAGCAGAACTCGGGCCGCCACAACGATGATGAGCGCTACACGCAAGCTATCCCGGGCGGTCCCCTGCCCCTGCATAGTCATCCGCGAGGAGACATCTCCCACAGCACGTTCACGATCTTCCACTCCCC
>Ga0316193_10001732_pt1 | contig 14979 bp, 11 predicted proteins | sample MerIslsedime2_MG_FD_207735 | JGI IMG/M metagenome (GOLD analysis project Ga0316193, IMG submission 207735) | Coastal sediment microbial communities from Maine, United States - Merrow Island sediment 2 | ecosystem: Environmental > Aquatic > Marine > Coastal > Sediment | place: USA: Maine...
GCCGCCAGGTCAAAGGGCCGGCCTTTGACGCCGCTGTAAATGTGAGAGTAAATAGGAACGTAGACGGTCTGACCCGCGGATAGCTGGATGTCTTCAGCGAAAATGTCTACAGGAACCAGAATCCCTGCCAAACTAATCAGCAGACCTAAGCAGATCAAAGTTAGTAATTCTTTGTTCCTCTTCATGACAATAACCTCCTATGGGTTTTTATTCTACTGCGGGACGAAGACGGGTCCTCTGATTTCTGTCATCCGTCATCTGTCATCTGTCTTCCGTCCTCTGTTGCATCTTCCAGGGCCTGGTAGACGTGTTCGGCAAAACCAAACCCGGCCTGGGCATAGATATTATAGGCGACATGGGCGCCGGCCTGCTTTAACTCTTCAACTTCATCGTCATACTTGGCCGCTGCGGCGATCTTCCCGGCAAACTGCCTCCGGGTTAGCTCTTCCAGGGCATTCATATTGGCGTTATGCTCGGGCATTGCAAGAATAACCGTGCGGAGCTTTTGAGGGCCACCGGCGATGGCCCTTTCCCAGAAATCCATGTCAGCGGCATCGCCGACGATGACATTGCGACCGGCTTGGCAGTGCTTCTCTACCTCTTCAAAGTTAAAATCAATGCCGATGACAATTTCTCCATATTTTTCGCGCATATCATCATATAAAGCAGTCCCGATCCTCCCGATGCCAAAAACGGCAATTTCAGCATCACCGGAATCGAGAGGTTGATCATCGGGATGCCGGGTTTTGGATTCAAACGGTTTCAAGCGCTTGGACCAGCGTTCATAAATACGATGGGCAGCGGTATTCAACGGTGAGGCCACAATAAAAGAAATGGACAGGGCGATGGCAATTGTGACGAGCCACTCGGGACCAATCCAGCCGTTTTTTACGCCGATGGCCGCAACTAACAGTCCGAATTCACTGTAATTGGCAAGGCTCAGGGTGGCCAGCAGCGAGGTGCGGGCCCGCAGCTTGAAGCGTGACAGAAGTAAAAAAAACAACCCGACTTTAAAAACCACCGCCACAGTTAGAATGACAGCAATTCCAATGGACTGAAGGGTCGGTGCGCCGGCCAGGCCGATGGTTAGAAAAAATCCGACCAGAAATAGATCTTTGATGCTCAACAGGGCATCTGACATCTCTTCTGTCTTGGGGTGGCCCGCCAGCAGGACCCCCATGAACAATGCGCCGAGATCAGGTTTCAATCTTACAAAATCGAATCCGGCGGCGCCCAGTCCCAATGCCAGAAAAATGCTGAAGAGCAGGAGCAACTCCCGGTGACCGACCCGGTTTAACATGGCAATCAAAAGCGGCCTGGCCGCAATAAGGCCGCCCACCAGCGCAATCGCCCAGGGTGAAGGGATTTTGCCGGTCGAAAAGGTTAGAAAAAGAACGGCAAATATATCCTGTATTATCAGGATGCCGATGGAAATCCGGCCGTGCAGAGAGGCCATCTCCCCCCTGTCTTCCAGAGCCTTGACCGCAAAGACAGTGCTGGAAAAACTCAAGGCAAAGGCCACCAGCAAGGACAGCTTGAAATCCAGCCCTGCGAATGCCGTAAAACCGGCCAAACCCAGCGCGAATATGGCGGCCCCAAATACCATCACCGTGACGAACATATGGATGGAGGCACCGGCCCAGATTTCCGGGCGCGCCAGGGATTTGAGCTTCAGTTTCAAGCCGATGGTGAACAACAGCAGCATGACACCCATGTCGGCGATGGTTTCAAGGTTTTCTCCACCTTGAATCCCAAGGGCCTGGAGCACAAATCCTGCAATCAGATATCCGACCAGCGGTGGCAATCCGACACGGTAAACTCCAAAACCAAAGACAAAGGCGATAAGGATTAACAGAGGATCCATGCAATTTCTCCTTTTGAATTAGCACATCATTTTCGGGATGGTCGGACAAATGCAGCGGGCTGATGAATCATCAACGGCATAAGGAAGACGCGAGACGATTGGATGGTACCCTTTAAGTAAATTCATATATAGCAATAATATAATTCTTCGAAGCATAAGAATCAACAGGATTTTGTTGACATAATTTAGAGCTTGTCTTAATTTACAAAATGACCGGCACAAAAGTGTTTTGACCGTTTTCGATAGAAGTAATATGCCAACAACGCCAAGCCTGAACTGTCTGAATTGGAGACAATTTTACGGAGGTACAGGATGTATAAAAAGCTTTTATGGGGTGCGATATTTATTTCGTTGGTTGTGGCCGGATGTGCCAAGGAGCAGATTTACCAAAGCAAGCCTGGGATGCAAACCGTGAGCACCCGGGATTACGAGGTCAAGCTGGAGCCGTTGCGTGCCGAAGGCTACAAATATTACAACCAATTCCGTTATTCGTTTACCAACAAAACCAGCGGAGATCTTATTATTGACTGGTCGGAAACATTTTATCTGCAAAACGGCAAAAAATACGGCCATTTCGGGTGGGTCGGTCTGACCTTTGAAGAGCTGAGGGACATCAAAGAGCAGTCGGACATTACCGTTGCCACGGGGAAAACCGAAACAGGTGTTCTTTTTCCACTAAAATTGATCGGTTGGAAGGAAGAGGGCGTCAGTCTGAAAGCGACGACACCCGAAGCGGGCTTCACCAACGGGATCATTCCGGCCGGGGAAAACGGCATGAGCCTAGCTGTTATGAAAGACGGCAAAGTCTTGCGTAAAAAAATCCTTGTGACGATTACACAGGAATAAGCTCTTAACTTTAATCCCTTAATTCCTCCTTCTTTTCATTTCCGGTTGCTTTAGATGAATCTTCTGCTTTTTTGGCATCCGAAGATGAGCCTTTTATGCTTGTGGTCCCCAACGCCACAGCACAGGGGTTCTGCTTGCCCACGGATACATCCGCAAAAAAGGCTGCTATACCAATCGGACCCAGCGCCACAGCGCCGGCCATTTTACCGATCACGAAAGCCGTTCGGCCGGCATCGATAGCAAGGTGGGGATGGGCGAGGGTTCCACCCAGTCGAAACGGTTGGGACAATTCCCTGAAGCTGAAGCTGATAGTCGCAGGCATGGCGCCTTTTTTAGGTGTCGGCTTGATGCCCAAATCCAGGCGCTCGGTTTTCAAGTTAACATCACCGAGGCCGAAAATGCTCGTGTGGTCGGTATCCAGCAATATCTTTACATCTGCCAAACCATCTTTAATTTCGTTTGTATTGACGAAGCAATTAACCGGCGTGTATTCTCTTTTTTCCTGAAAAGGATTGAGCATTCGCAGGACCCCGCTGCCAAGATACTTCTCGAGCAGTTCAAGTTGTGCGCTGGCCGCGCGCCCGTCGCGCATGGCGATACGAGTCTTACCGTTGAGACCGGCCATCAAGGCTGCAATCGAGTCGCCGGAGCCATCCAGATTAAAAGCCGCATCCAGATTGCCTTCGACGCTGCGCTGGTATCCCAGCTTATCGAGCATCGGGCCTATCTCCAACTGCTCGATATCCAGGGCCGCTGTCAGCGCGGCGGGTTTTTCCTGGGACCGCAGAGCGAACTGGACGTCTGCTTTACCCCCCCCAATTGAAAATTTAAACGGCTTTATCTCCAGATGGCCGTTTTTAAGCAGGACATCCACGATTACGTCATCGAGTGCCAGATTAGGAAGCAAAACCTGCTTGTTCCGAAATTTTAGATCGACGTCATTTGCCTGAAGCCTCTCCAACTGGAGCGGCTGTGCTGAAAAAACCTTGGCATTATGAACATCGGATTTTGAAGACTTCGTCTTTGCTTTCGATTTTTTTTCTTTTTGGGGAACGGGCTCAATTGATTGGGTTTTCACGCCGTTTTTCTTTTTTCCCTGGGCGAAAAGTGGGCGTAGGTCTAATTTGTCCGATGACAGCTCGCCCTTTAAAAATGGCCGTTCGGCGGATAAATCCAGCTCCAGCCAACCACTTTGATTGTTTTCTCCCACGGCAGCATTGAAAGAAGGAATTTTGTAGACTTTCGGCGCGGGATCGATAAACTGAGCCGTAACATTAAAGGCTCCCTTAAACGGTATTTCCGGTCCCCCCAGTTTTTTAAAGTTGGACATATCGCTGCCCTTGGCGATGAATTCCAGCTTCATGCCCTGTACCGCTGCCAGATCGCTGATTGTTCCCTTTAGCAATACTTCTACTAGATTTTCACGACCCAAATTAAGATCCAGATTGTCGAGGGCAAATTTTTTATCGACGCCGGCCAGATTGAATGCCAGTTTCAGCGGCCCAAGATCCTCGATGCGGGAGAGTGTTTCCAGGGCCGGGAGGGTTACCGGCTGCAGGGTAAATCTGGGGGCCGCGAGATCGGCTGCCAGACGCAGCTGTTGGCCGCTTAAATTCAAATCGAGTGTGCCGCTGATGTCGTTTGCCCCTAGCTTGAGCTTCAGGTCACTGAGCTTGTATTTTTTTTGAGCCAGATCCGTCAGTTTGCCCGACAGACCATAGACCCCCTTGAGGGGGATGGATTGGCCTGTTATTTTTTTTAAGTTGGCAATTTCGGTTCCCCGAATACTAAAATTTAGATCGATGCCGGTTTGCTTTTTTAAACTCTTGATCGAACCTTTAACATCGACCGCAGCCAGCTGCTCGCTGCCGGCCTGCAGGTCCAGTTGCTTAAGATATAAACCTTCCTTGCCGACGGATACCTTCGAGTATATTTTTAACGGCCCCAGGTCATCTATTTGGTTTAGGTGGGCGTAGGCGGCTTCCTTGGGAATTGGAAACGGTTTCATGTTGAATTTTAGGGCAGATAAGTCCACCTCGTATTGAGGCGGTTGGGCGGCCAGGTTAATATCCACCCAGCCGGTCAGCTCAGTGCCTGCCAATACAAATTTTAAATCGCTGATCTTAAAATCATTGGTCGTTGGATCACTGATTTTGCCGGAGATGGCATACGCTCCCTGGCCCGGTAACGGGGTGAAGAGGTAAGGTTGGGCGATGATTTCATGGAGTTTTTTCAACTCATGGCCCTGCACGGAGAATTTAAGATCGATGCCGCGCTGGTCCACGAGGTTTTGAACCGAACCGCTCAGGCGCAACGCGGCCGATGCTAAAGATCCTGCCTGCAAGTCGACCTTTTTGACTGCCATCTCCTTGTCAAAACCGTCCAGCGTGACGTCCAGCTTGACGGGACGAACCTGTCCCAGACCCTTGGCCCACCCCTGCCTGGCAAGCTCGGGCAGTAGAACACTTGGCAGGTCCAGTTTCGGCGATGCCAATATGGCTCTCAGCTGCGGTTGGTCAGCGCTTAAATCCAAATCCAAGGATCCGGTGATATTATTTTTTCCGACGGTGATCTTCAGATCGGGGATCCGTAGATTTTTTTGGACCGGGACGAGAACCTTGCCGGCGGCGCTGAAGGCACCGCGAAGCGGAAGCGGTTGCCCGGTCAGCTTCTCCAAATTGGCCAGATCTTTGCCGCTGGCCTGAAATTTGATAACAACCCCCTGAAGTTCCATCAGGTCATCAACGGCACCATTTAAGCCAACCTTGGCCAGTTCCTCGGTACCGAACTTGAGATCGAGCTTTTTGACGGCCGGTTTTTTAATCGGGCCGGTTAGGTGGAGATCCAAACTGGCCGGAGCCAATTCAAAGGTTTGGGACGACAATTCAGCCGTCAAAAAAGGCACCTGTTCCGCCATGTTTAATTTCACCCGACCGGTGATCTCATTTGCGCCCAGGGCGATGTTCAGGCTGTCGATCGATAACACGTTTGTTTCAGGATCGGTCACCTTGGCCGTTAGTTTAAATGCACCCAATTCCGGTAAGTCCGTCACGCCAACCAACCTGGCGATGTCGGCCGATGAAGCGCCATCGGCGGCGATGGTGAATGCCAGATTTTTGAAATGGGTCGGATCGCGCATCTCGCCGTTGACCTGGGCGGTTGCGCCGCCCGCCGCGATGGTAATATCCACGGGCAATTCATAGCCGGGCTCGACCCAGGCCCAAATGGGCCCGACAGTGCCATTGAGCGTAAAGGGTATATCATCAAAGGCGCCTTTAAATTCCAACTGCAGGGATTTATCAAAGCCGGGGATCTCCGCTGTCAGGCGGTCGATGCGGATGCTAAATTTGAAATCCGATTGTGCGTCCTGGAAGGTAAAATGCCCTTTTTCAATTCGTATATCACCGAATATCAGGGGCGGCGGGGGTATCTTGGTTTCAGCCTGTTCTTCACCGGAGGTATCAAATGAAAAATTGGAGGTTCCCGCACTATCAAATTCCACGATTACAGCCGGTTCGATAAGAACAAGGTGGGGGAAATCAAATTTTCCGATGATCAGGGGTAAAATTGCGATCTGAACTTCCATCCGTTTGACCTGAGCCAGATCCGGTGTTGCGCTCCAGGAGGCATTCTGAAAACTCACATCTTCAACGATCAGGGTCGGCCTGATGCCAAGCTCAAACTCGATATTACCTGCCATCGTCAGTTCGCGACCGGTGGCATTCTTGACGGCCTGCGCAATCATGGGCTTGAACTTGTTAAAATCGTAAGCCAGTAAGAACGCATACAGCGCCACGATCAAGACAACGATCAGCAGGGCAGCGGATATAAGTATCTTTTTCCAACGCATAAACATAAGACCTTATTTTCAAGTAAACAGACAGATTTTGCAGTCCCGGGCATATTTCATGAAGTCTTCAGCCGTCCACACCGGTATGTCTTCAATCAGCTGGTCTTCTTTGATTTCCATCATCTCAACCGTCATATGACAGGCCACCAGTCCAACCCCTTCCAACTGGGCCATCTCCTGCATGTCCGCCAGGCTGGGGATGTTGGCCTGCTCGATTTTCCTTTTCATCATGCCGGTGGCCAGGGAAGACATGCCGGGAATGGCCCCCATGGCTCCGGGGGGGAAGAATTTGGCTCGGTCAACCCCGCCCTTGAGGACCAGGTTCAATCCCATGAATGAATAGAAAACTTTGGTCTCCATACCCATGCGAGCTGCATTGATCCCCAGAACCAGTGAAGGATAGGCACCGTCCAGGGTGTCCTTGGTACAGATAAAAGCGGCCTTTTCTTTCTGTTCGTTCATCATATACCTCCTTTTTTGAGAGTTGTCCAACCACTGGTAGGTTTTTTCAATAGGCACATGATCGCCAATATCGCTGCCGTGATAGGCCACCTGAACAATTAACTCGGGGCCGATCAGAAAATCAGCGGGCACCATCGATTTTTATTTCATCTTTTCCATCAGATTGTCAACAAGAACGACCAGCTCGGCCAGCCCTTCACCCCCTTCGGGATGCTCGACAATGCCCACAATTATGTACTCGTTTTTGCGGTGCACAACCACACCGCCATCGGCATGGAAATTTTTCCAGGTGCCGGATTTGCGGTAAATTTCCGTATCCTTTTTGTCCTTGAGCCCTTTTACGAACTTGTGCTTGATGACCGGATTGCCCATGATATCGGCCATTGCCGGGGTTGTAAAGCAGATGGCCACCAGAATAATTATAGTAAATTGTATTAATAGTTTCATCAGAGCACCTCCGTGGTGGGGGTATCCGGAACGAAGGCGGGTTGCCCCTAATCGGCTAGAAAAAAAAGAAGCAATAAAGGGTTTGGATCACCAAGGGAGGATAGGGCCAGCACGATATCGCCGGAAGTTTTTATCCATATACTCTAAGCACGGAATCTCAAAAACTCAAGTATCTGAATTAATTGTGGCGCTGTGTATAAAGCGATGCCGTCAAATATCGAAACCCGATTTATCTTCTTCGGACAACCCGCTCTTGCTGCGCTCAAATTCAGCGATAACCTGGGCTCCCAGCAGCAGGATGATCACTGCAATCTCGATACTCAACAAAGCGACCACCGCCGTTGCCATAGAACCATAGATCACATTGACGAGGGAAATTGTCGAATAGTACCAGACAAGTATATGCCGGATGATCTCCCAGAGTATGGTGGCAGTGATTCCTCCGGCGAGGGCATAACGAAAGGCGATTCGTCCGACCGGCATCACCAGGTATAAGGAAGTCAGCATCATGACCATACCGAACATCCCCGAGAAGTAAAGGGCGATTCGGGAGGGCGCCGCCAGGCTCAGGTCAAAACCAAATAAAATGATGTGCTGGTCGGCCAGGGCACCCAATGCTCCGGCGACTAAGGTGACCAGCAGAAGCCCGATTCCCAGCAAAAAAATGTAGGCGTAAGGGATAATGGCCGAAATGAGGAAATGACGGCGGTGTTTCCTGACGCGGTGAGAGAATATAATGGCCATGGCGCTTTCAAGCACGGTGAAGGCCATGGAACTGAAGAACAGCATCACCAGAATTCCGACGACCCCGACCAGTTGCCGCCGGGCAAGAAAGCCCCACACCTGGCCGGCCAACTTTTCGGCATGGGCCGGAATGACAAGTTTTAAGTTGGTCAGGATCGTGCCATAGATCTGTTGCTCATCAATGAAATGCGACAGGCCGACCAGGATCAGTGCCAGCATGGGTATGACCGACAGGAGGGTGTAATAAGCAACCCCTCCGGCCAGCAACAATCCCTGATTGCGCCTAAAGCCGGTTAATACCCTCAAAAGGAATTTTCCCGGACGGCGCAGAATTTCCGAGGTATGTCGGGTGGCGGGATCCATATCCGTAGTTATTTTCCTACTTGCTAAATTATTTCCGCATATTATTTGGTTTTTACACCATTTTTACAGAGGACAGATGACAGTGGAGAGCATTCTGAATTGTCAATCTGTCTTCTATAGTTAGCTTGGATGCTGAGAATGACCTCACTGGCAATTTTTGTCGTCGAACACACTCTATTTCAACTTTAGATTTTTTAGTGCGTCAAATTTACCGGCCGGAGGTGAACGATCGCAATCGCATTTTTCGGTATTTAAATCAGCACCGCATTTGGGGCACAGCCCTCTGCAGTCCGGCTTGCATAGCGCTTTGAGAGGTAATGCCAATACCACCTGCTCCTGGATTTCATTTTTGAGGCTGATTTCTTTGCCCTGGTAGTAGATCAGTCCCATGTCTTCGGCTGTTAACTCGAGTTCTTCCTGATGGGCGTCACTCTGCTCTGGGGCCGGCTCCCTTTGGCTGTATGTCCAAGTGAAGCTGGACTCTATAGGCATTTGAAATGATTGCAGGCAGCGTCCGCAATCCACACGAACCGCCGTGGAGATGTTGCCCTCGATCTCCACTATATCACCGATCTGTTGCGCTCTCAAGGCAGCCTTGAGCGGGGCCAGAAATTCGCAGACACCGCTGTCGACCATCTCTGTAAGGACCGGAAAGGTCCCCGGCGGTTCTTCAAATTCTAGACGAAGCGTCCCCTCCTTTAATTCTTCTAAACGAATGCGCATGGTTTCAGAAGTTCCTTATTCTTATATTGATCAATGTATATTTGAATATAATAATGCAATTTTTCGGAAAAGGAAATATCCGATTAGTTTCTGTGGGGCGCCCCTTGGTTTTTCACCAGTTTTATATATTAATTCAAATGAACTATTGCCTCCGGGCTTTAATTCTGTTTAAAAAACAGTTTGCACAGCGGATAGCTTTTTGGTTTATACCGCTTTTCATAAAAACATTCCGGCTGGTATAAGTGGTTGTAGAAAAAAACGCTCAAAAAGCAGATCGTTTTTTTAACAACCGCTTTATACCGCTTTTCATAAAAACATTCCGGCTGGTATAAGTGTTTGTAGGAAAAAACGTTTGAATAACGGAACGTTTTTTTGACAACCACTATAAGCTCAGAAAGTGTAAATTATGATTGATCAAGCTCGCTCTATTCTGAAAAAGGTTTTCGGATACGATGAATTCAGGCCGCTTCAGTCCGATATTATAGCCAATATTCTGGCCAAGACCGATGCGCTGGTGGTAATGCCCACCGGAGGCGGTAAATCCCTATGTTATCAAATCCCGGCCCTGTTATTCGAGGGCCTGACCATCGTCATCTCGCCCTTGATTTCATTGATGAAAGATCAGGTGGAACAGTTGACGCAATCCGGAGTAGCGGCGGCTGTTTTAAACAGTTCGCTGTCACCGGAGGCTTATCGCCGCAACATCCGATTAGTGAAGCAGAAAGAAGCCAAATTACTTTACCTGGCCCCGGAAGCCCTGCTGAAATCCAATATGCTGGAGCTGCTGTCTGCTGTCAATATCGAGTGTCTGGCCATTGATGAGGCCCACTGTATTTCTCAATGGGGCCACGATTTTCGACCGGAATACCGCCGGTTGGCGGAGGTCCGTGATCATTTCAGCGATGCTGTCTGTGTGGCCTTAACGGCCACAGCCACCCCTAAGGTTCGCGAGGATATAAAAACCAGTCTTCACATGGACCGTGGCCGGGAATTTATGGCCAGTTTTAACCGGGAGAACCTGTTTATCCGAATGCTTCCAAAAGAAAACCCGGTGGACCAAACGATTCAATTTATCCGAAAATTTCCCGATCAATCCGGGATCATTTACTGTTATTCGCGCAAACAGGTAGAAGATCTCAATGCGGTCCTGGAAAATGAAGGATTTTCCGTAAGACCTTACCATGCCGGCCTTCCAGACCTGGATCGGCACCGCAACCAGGAAGCTTTCATTCGTGATGATTTACAAATTATCGTCGCTACCATTGCATTCGGAATGGGGATCGACAAACCCAATGTCCGGTTTGTAGTCCATTTTGATTTGCCTCAGAATATTGAAAGCTATTACCAGGAGATCGGACGGGCCGGCAGGGATGGATTAAAATCCCATTGCCTGTTGCTATTCAGCTACGGCGATGTTCAAAAGATCAAATACTTTATCGATCAGAAAAATGATCATGAAAAGCGGGTGGCCAATATCCACCTCAGCTCCCTGATACGATTGGCAGAGACCGAGGTTTGCCGCCGGATTCCACTGCTTCATTATTTCGGAGAAGACTATACCATCGAAAAATGCAACATGTGCGACAACTGTTTGTCGGAAAAAAAAGAGCGGGTGGACATAACCGTCGATGCCCAGAAATTTCTTTCATGTGTTAAAAGAACCGGCGAAAAATTCGGCAGCAATCATCTTATTGATGTTCTTCGCGGTTCCCAGGCCAAAAGGGTGCTGCAGTTCGGACACCATAAATTGTCAACCTACGGCATCGGTGAAGGCTATTCAAAAAAACAGTGGCAGCAGTTGTCGCGTCAATTCCTCCACAAGGGACTGATAGCTCAGGACATGGAGTTTGGCAGTTTGAAATTGACCGCTAAAGGGTGGGATGTTCTCAAAGGTGATTTGGAGATTTGGGGGGAACTGGAACAAAAAGCTGCCGCAGCGTTATCCGCCCCGGAAACGGCCAGACTGGATGATTTGGACTACGACCGGGAGTTGTTTGAAATCTTGCGCAAAACCCGTAAAGAGCTCGCAGATGAATCCGGGGTCCCCCCGTTTGTCATTTTTGCGGACAAAACCCTGGTGGAAATGGCCACATTTTTTCCGCAGTCCAGCGACAATTTTTTGGATATTCACGGTATCGGCACGGTTAAAGCTGAAAAGTTCGGCACCCTATTCATGCAAGTCATTGGTTCCTATTGCCGGGAAAACCAGATTCAGGAACGACCTAAAAAACCCAACAAACTCTTATCAAGCAAAGAGAAGAAAAACGCCTCGGCAAAATCCGTCAAACCCAGATATCTAATTAAAAAAAATGGATACTAAAAAAATACACCCGCAAAGCCCTGCAAATGCCTCGATCGCTAAATCCGAAACGACCCAGAGCACCTGCATGTGCTGCGGTACCTGCTGTGAAAAGGGCGGACCCGGTTTTCATCAAGAAGATCGGATGCTGATTGAAAAAGGACGGATTCCTTTAAAATATCTTTATACGATCCGCAAAGGTGAGTTTGCCTATGATAATGTTAAGGGGTGTCTGATGCCGGTGGATTCGGATATCATCAAGATCAAAGGAAAAGAAGATACCTGGACTTGTATTTTTTTCGATGAGCAAAACAGGAAATGCTCAATTTATAACGACCGTCCTCTGGAGTGCCGCGCCCTTAAATGCTGGGATACGGTTGAGCTGGAGAAAATGTATGCCAAACACCGGTTGACCCGCGACGATTTGATCTCTGAAGTTGAAGGGCTGTGGGATTTGATTAAAGACCATCAGGAGCGCTGTGATTATGAGAAAATTAAAAAACTGATCAACGACCTCGATGGCCCCCACCAGGGCAGGGCACGCAAAAACATGCAGGAGATCATTCAATATGATGCTGAAATCCGTAAACTGGTGTTGGAAAAAGGCGGCCTGGATCGACCCATGCTTGATTTTTTATTCGGCCGCCCGTTGACGGAAACGTTGCCGGGTTATGGAATTAAAGTCCGGCAGGAGGGCAAAAAAACGATTATTAGTCGCACACAATAATCAGAAGACAGAGGTCAATAAATGTGGAAGTCGGAATGCGGAATGCGGAAATGGAAATTGCCGAATGTCTGATTTACATATTTTCCACATTCCGCATTCCGACTTCCGAATTCTTGAAGCCTTCAACCCCATGCCTGATTTTCAAAACTCGTAACTCGTGACTTGTAACTCGTAACTATCCCTTTTACGCTTCAGACAACTCATCCTCGCTGATCGCTTCGATGTTTTCCGAATTGGTGTTTTGCGGCTTCGCGCCTGATGCGGACTCAGCAAATGCGGATTCATCCCCTGCCTCCGCCCAGACGTGCTGTCCATATTTAATGTAGCCCAGCACATTATTGAGCCGTGGATCCAGGCCAGGGTCAAGGGGGAGAATGTTCCCCTTGATCTGGGGTTGGAGGTATTGGGCCAGTTCTCGGCAACCGCCGCCGGTTAAGATGATGGCATCCATGTCCCAGTCATCCGCCCAAAGCCGATCGATGTCGTTGGCGATGGAAGCGGCCAGCTGAGAGTAAACCTGATCTCTGATTTTAGCAAGATTGAACCCATGGCCCCGCATTTTGATAGAGCCTGTTTCGGCTGGGTTATACAGGCGGTATAGCTCAACGTTGACACCGCATTTTTCCCTCAGCTTGTTGGCGATGACACTAAATCCTTTGGAAATTCCGGTTTCCATGGTCCTGCTCCCGCGATCGATATAACGCAGATGATCAAGAATGGTAAAATCCGTCGTCCGGAACCCGATGTCAACGACGCCCACTTTTTGATTGGCGAGAGCCGTATTGATTATTCTACCATTATCGTCCATGAGAAGATTTAAGGCGCTGCCCAGAGGTTGCGGCAGCATTCGCACCTTATTGATATACAATTCTTTGGTGGTTTCGTGGCCATCGTGGGAGTGATAGGTGACCTTGTGATGACCGGACAACAGCTCGTTGAAGCGTTCGTGACTTTGCTTGAAAAATCCGATGGGAAGACCTGATACCACATTGATCGGAACATTGATCGGTCCGCCTTTATCCACAAACATACCCGCCACCGTCAATGTCAGAATTTTGACAAAATCGGTAAGCAATTTTTCCTGATCCAGGGTAAAGTGCAAGACACTCGACTGTTGCTCGGCCAGGTCCCCAATGAAATAGGACTTGCCGTCTATGGTAACATGAATGCGGTCTGTGGGGGTATCCTTGCCAAAGTCAGCCCAGAATTGTATGTCGGCTTCTTCGCCAAAAATAGATTTGAAAATGAAAGTTTTTTTTCCGTTGGTCGCTTTCGTAAATCCGAAACCGATATCGATTCCGAGAACTTGCATGGTGTTTACCTCCGTATTGCGTTCGGTAGTTAAATTTATATTATAACCTTACTAGTGAAAAGTCAAAAAAAGTCTGGTTTCTGGTCTCTGGCGGCTGGTCACTGGTCACTGGCCTCTGGCTCCTGGCAGTTGGTTGCCCTCCTTCGCCCTGCGGGCTTCGAAGGGCAGGCTGGCTAATGGCTTCTGGTCGCTGGATACTCGTTACTCGTAACTTGTCATTTGTAACTTTTTACTGAAAACTTGCGCCCTGAATACAATTTATATAAACTGATGGCACCTGATATCGCCTCGCAACCCAGTGGAGGGAAGAATAATGAAAGCAATCGTGGTTAAGTCGAAAAATGAGAAAATTCGGTTAGTGTGGGAGGACGTCCCGGATATTAAACCCAAGCCCGAGGAGGTGTTGGTCGATATAAAGGCAACGGCGGTGAACCGGGCCGATTTGCTGCAGGCCAAGGGCTTGTATCCACCGCCACCCGGTGAATCCGAAATTCTCGGTCTGGAAATGGCCGGTGTTGTATCTGCTGAAGGTGATCGAGTTGAAGGATGGCGAATCGGCGATCGGGTGATGGGGTTACTGTCCGGGGGAGGGTACGCCCAGCAGGTCGCTATTCATTCCGAAATGCTCCTTCCGATGCCGGATAGCTGGTCGTTTTCTCAGGGAGCAGCCGTCCCGGAAGTCTGGCTGACGGCTTTTAGCAATCTTTTTATGGAGGGTGGACTTAAATCCGGCCAAAAGGTAATGATCCATGCCGGCGGCAGCGGGGTCGGCACCGCCGGCATTCAAATGGCCCGTGAGGCCGGGGCTTTCGTGTATGTGACCGCCGGAACAGCGGCCAAGCTGGATCGATGTCGTGAATTGGGTGCATCGCTGGGCGTCAACTATAAGGAACAGGTTTTTGTCGAGGAAGTCATGGCGGCAACCCAGGGCCGGGGGGTTGATTTAATCCTGGACCCCATCGGCGGCGCCTACCTGAATCAAAACCTGGACCTTTTGAAGGAAAATGGACGATTGATCAATATTGGTTTGCTCGGCGGCAGAACTGCTGAAATAAACCTGGGTGCCGTATTGGGTAAAAGCCTGCGGATCATCGGCACCCGATTGCGCAGTCGACCACTGGCACAGAAAATAGAGATTACCCGGATGTTTGCAGACAGATTCTGGCCGATACTCCAGGCCGGAAGGTTACAACCGGTGATTGATACCGTCTTTCCAATAAAGGAAGCCCTGGCTGCCCACGATTATGTGAAACAAAATAAAAATATCGGCAAAGTCATTCTGAAAGTGGGAGATCTTGATTGATCATTCGAGCGTCCATTCAATCTTATAGGCATCCTGAGT
>Ga0316193_10001733_pt1 | contig 14974 bp, 21 predicted proteins | sample MerIslsedime2_MG_FD_207735 | JGI IMG/M metagenome (GOLD analysis project Ga0316193, IMG submission 207735) | Coastal sediment microbial communities from Maine, United States - Merrow Island sediment 2 | ecosystem: Environmental > Aquatic > Marine > Coastal > Sediment | place: USA: Maine...
TTCGCCGCGGAGATCAGAAAACGTCGTATTCAGACTCGATCATATTCGCACTGGCGTTGGCACCTGGACGAGGTCTTCGTCAGGATCAATGGAGAGACACATTATCTCTGGCGTGCGGCAGATCACGAAGGTGAGGTGCTTGAGGTCTTTGTGATGAAGCGCCGGGATCGCATGGCTGCGTTGAAGTTCTTGAAGCGTGCGATGAAACGGTATGGCTGGCCTAAGGCAATCGTGACGGACCGGCTTCGATCTTACGGCGCCGCGCTAAAGGTCATTGGGATTGTGGAGCGTCAGGAGTGCGGTCGCTGGCTCAACAATCGGGCCGAAAACTCACATCAGCCGTTCCGGCGAGGAGAGAGTGCTATGGCGAAGTTCAGGGACATGAAAATTCTCCAAAAGTTTGCCGCTGCGCACGCATCAATCCACAACCACTTCAACCTCGGCCGTCACCTCAACTTCCGCGACATCTTCAAACAGAACCGCTCTGGCGCCCTGGTTGAGTGGCGTCAACTCGCGGCGTGAGAGTCTTGACCGCCTCCGACTAGCCAGCTCATGAATAGTTAGTCTGACAACGCCTTTGCGACGCCTTGAGGCAGACACGTTCAGTCTTGCTGTCGGACGATTTCTCGGGAGCCGCTGTCTGAGCTTCGGGTTCAGCGGGAGCTTGCGCCTCATATGCTAGCGTGGGTTGTGGGACGGCCGCAAGCACTACAGCGTCGTTAGCTGCCTTGGCTGGTGCTTTGTCTCGGGCGGTGCGGAAGACCTTCAGGCGGCGGTGACGACCGAACTCCGTCATCTAGCGTACGGACTTAAGGTGCCGCGTGCCTTTGCCTCGCGGGAGGAGCGCCCACATGTCTTTTTGCTGGGGCGTTTGAGCCTTGTTCAACAACAATGTAGGAGATGCGAAGCATGAGAAAATCAGTCGCGACGAGTGTGTTTGGCACGAGTGTACTGGCTACCGGTCTCTTGGCCATCGGCCTCGCGGCGCCTGCCTCGGCGGCCGGGGAGAAATATTTCGTCACCATCGACACGGTCGGCATGTGCTCGGTCATCCTCGACACGCCGGGGACGGAACTGAGCGCCGGCAAGAAGGCCATCGCCAATACCGACGGCTATGCCACCATGGAGGACGCCAAGAAGGCCCTTACCGAGATCAAGGACGAAAAGTGTAAAGGGGTCGTCGTCGGCTAACGGCGCGGTCCTCGCGGGGCGCCCCGGGTGCACTCCCCCCGGGCGCCTCGCCTTAGCTCGCGAGAAGCTCGGTCTCGATAGCGGCCACGAAGGGGGAGATCGCGAGCAGCATGTTGCGCTTTGCCTTCGACCGCTCCCACTTGTCGGCTTGCGCGCGCAAAATCCGGTAGCAGTGGCAGGCGAGGCGTTCGAGGCTCGGCCGGTCGATGATGCGCACCACGCCTCGTTTTTTAGCGTAGATGCCGCCGGTTTCGAGATCCCTGAACGCGCACGAGACCGTCGGACGGCGCACGCCGAGGCTGCGTGCCAGGATATCCTGCGTGATGGGCAGCCGGTCGAGCCCGCTGCAGTCATGCGCCATGAGCAGCCAGCGCGCGAGACGCGGCAGGAAGGCGTGGCGGAGGCTGCACGCCGCACTTTGCGAGCTCTGCATCAAGGACACGTGCAGATAGCCTTTCAGCGCTTGGCAAAGGCCCGGCACTTCGAGCGCCACGCGATTGAGATCCTCGACGCTCAATCTCAGGGCGCTGCCACCGATCTGCACGAAATGGGTCAGGTCAGAGGTCTCTCCGCCGAGCAGGAGGGTGCAGCCGACCGCGCCGTCGCGGCCGATCAGCCACACGTCGGCGGCGCTACGCTCGTCCACCTTGGCGAGCACGGAGACGAGCCCGTCCTCGATAAAAAACAGATGCTCGATTGCGAGCCCGGCATGCTGCAATACCCGGCGGCGCACCAATGGCACGCGCTCGAGAAGGGGCATGAGCCGGGCGAGTTCGTGCGCCGGCAGAGATTGCAGGAGCGCGTTTCGCGGAGGCGAGGCCTTCTCACCCCGAAGCGCCAAAACCTTCTGTCCGGTCCACATCTAACCGATCCCTGCGACGTTGTTCCTAAAGCCAGAAAAACCGGGAAATCCTAGTAAGTCGTTGGGTTCCGCACCCTTTTTAGAAATAAGCACGCCCGGGCCTGGTTCAAGACATGCGTGTTAGTTGCCGCTTGGGAGGGCATGGTGCCTCGCGGCATCCATCATGATGCTGCAGACCTAGTGGCGTTGTCAGAGCAAAATTCTAAATACTTGGAGCGGCCATCGAACCGCTCAGATTGACCCGGAAAAATGCAGGAAAATCAATGGCCGCGAAATCCGGTTCTGACGGTTTGGCAAAGTAAACGAATTTGCTCTGACAATGCCCCGCGATGAGTTCCACCTCGCCGCCATCGTCCAGAACCTCAAGACAATGGCGCTGCAGATGCCTTGGCCTCCGCCAGACCTCGCCAGCGCGTCAGTTGCGTGAGTTCTGGTGCCAGTGGCTTCCGTAGCGTCGGTGCAGAGCCCTCGGCCCCGGATGGGGCGATGAACAAGAACTACCCAACTCAGCCCCGCACAGCCAGGGCAACTAGCCCGCTCGCGCCGACGACTTTATCGACAGTATCGACCCAAAGCGGACGACGTCTGATGGGCGTGATCGGGCTGGGGTCAAAACGCAGGGCTGCCAATAAATGCATAGTGCTCATCTATTAGATTGCACGGATTGCACTTTGTGCATCTGAACAATGTCCCTACTCTATGGTCGCCCATTTGGGCGACGGAGTAGGGGGGAATAGTTTCGCAACAGACGGAGCACGCCCCCGGGGCTAGTTTGACCGAGGGGGACATCATGAAGCTTCGTGCCAACGGTGCCGCGGTCACGTGCGCGCGCCCTGCTCGCTTTGGTCGGGAATCTCGACTAAGGCTGCTGGCCCTTTCGACGTCCGCCGCATTCTTGTTCTTCCCGGGCGAAATGGTCTGGGCGCAAGAGGCCTCAAACGGCATCGCTGAGGAAAGCGCGGAGGGTTCCGAGGCGGCTGGAGCCAACGGCGAAGCCCAAGCTGGCGCCGCCGCCAAGGGCACAGAGTCGAATGAGACGGTCAACGACGCAACCACTGACGAGGCCCTCCCACCAGTGATCGTGGAACAAGAGCAAGATCCGGAGCCGGCCTCGACTGTTACTACCACCGAATCCACGCCAGATCCTGAGCCACGGCCGACGCAACGACCGGTCTCATTAACGACTGCTAGTGCTCCATCGGTGGCGGCTTCAGCGAATGCCGTTGATGGCTTCTCGTCGCAGGAAGAGATCGACCAAGCAATCCTCGACCTTCCCGTCGAAGGTAGTGTGCTCAATCGCGGTTCTTTTGGCGTGGATGGCTACTACGCCGCAGGCACAAGCTCAGCGACGAAGACCAATACGTTGATCATGAATATTCCGGGAACAGTTTCGATAATTCCCGAAGAGTTGGCCGAGGATCAGGCCGCAAACAGTCTTGGGCAGGCGCTGCTCTATGTTCCCGGTATTACGGTGCAACAGGGCGAGGGCCACCGGGATCAGATAACTTTTCGTGGCCAAGAAACGACGGCGGATTTCTTCGTCGACGGCGTCCGCGACGACATCCAGACTTTCCGCGATCTCTACAACGTTCAGAGCATCGAGGTTCTCAAAGGACCGAACGCGATGATCTTTGGCCGCGGCGGAGGCGGCGGCGTGATCAATCGCGTTACTAAACGGGCTGATGGCGTTCCGATCTACGAAGGAACATTCCAGTTTGGAAGCTGGGGACGTGCGCGAGGTACAGCCGACGTAGGCCAGGCGATCTCGCCGAATGCTGCTATTCGCCTCAATGCAATGTACGAGGACTCAGAAACCTTTCGCGATTTCTCTTTTCTTGAGCGTTACGGGATCAACCCTACGCTCGGCTTTAGGCTCGGCGAGAGAACGACGCTGCACTTTAGCTACGAATATAAGAGTCACGACCAGAACGTCGACCGTGGCGGTCCTTCGATCGGGAACAGGCCGTTTGAGTATCCTATCGAGACCTTTTTCGGCCAGCCCAACGCCAGCTTTACCAACTTCGATGGTCACGTCGCCACAGCGACGCTGGAGCATGAGACCCTATTCGGACTGCAGGTTCGCAATCACACATTTTTCGGCGACTACGACAAACTGTACCAAAACATCTTCTCGGATTCTCCGGTCAACGGACCCGGGCCAGGGCTCGTCGAGCTCGATGGATATGAGAGCATTACCGGGCGACAGAACTTCGTGAATCAGACGGATTTCTCTTACGCCTTCGAGCAAGGCGAACATTTCAGACACAACTTGGTTGGTGGCCTGGAGTTTGTTGTGCAGAAGAACGACGAATTCCGCAATCTACCCGAGTTCGGCATGCCCGGCTCCGGCATCTTTGCGCTCAATGTGCCCGCAACGAATCCAACGGTCTTCACCCCGACGTTTTACAGTCGGCCAAGCCGGGCAAGGTTCACTGACCTCGATACAACAAGCCTGTTCATTCAGGATCAAGTTGAGATCGGGCGCTACTTTGAGCTTATCGGCGGCGTTCGGTTTGAGCGGTTTGATGTCGACTTCGTTGACAGGATCGGTGGCTTTAGGACGTCACGGGTTGACGAGGTGTGGTCCCCGCGTGCCGGCGCTGTCGTCAAGCCTTGGGAGGAATTCCACGTCTATGCGAGCTATTCCAAATCCTTCCTCCCGGCCAACGGAGACAACTTTGGAGCTCTGAGTGTGACGGCGTCGGAGCTTGAGCCTGAGGTTTTCCAGAACTACGAAACCGGCTTCAAATGGACGCTTCGTCCCCGATTGCTTCTGCAGGGCGCCGTCTACCAGCTTGACCGCGAGAACCAGCCCGTGACCATTGGCGCAGATACGTTTGCGCGAGGGCTGACACGCACCACAGGTGTTGAGCTTGAGATCAGCGGCTACATCACCGACAAGTGGCAAGTGTTTGGCGGCTACGCTCACACGAATTCTGAGATCTTGTCGGCGGGCGACAACTTGGCTCTCGTAGGGAACTCGGTGGAGTCAGTGCCCCTCGACACTTTCTCCATGTGGAACAGGTATCAGTTGACGGACAAATGGGGCTTTGGTCTCGGCATCATCCATCAAGCTGAATGGTTCCCCGCGGCTACCAATACCGTTACGGTTCCCGGCTATACCCGGTTCGATAGCGCCGTCTATTATGACCTCAACGAACACTGGTCGGCGCAGGTCAATGTTGAGAACATGTTCAACACGGAGTACTGGATCTCGTCGCACAACAACAACAACATCTCGTACGGCGCACCGACATCGGCCTTCGCGACGGTGAAGGCGCGGTGGTAGGAGGCCAGCGGGGTCCCCAGCAAGGCCGTGCGCCGTCTGGCGCGCCTTAGCATCGTTGTCGTCTGTCATTGGGAGCCTCCCTCATTGGCTCCCCCCGCGTGGTTACTGGGTCGCACGCCGCGAAGGTTTCCAAAAGCCAACCTAACGCGACACGTCCCGCGTGCACACTGTCGAAAGGCCATTCTGGCTATGGAGGTGCCCTACCAGCCCAGACGGCCGCCGTGTGTCCGACGTGGTCCGCCCACGTTCGAAGAGTCAGCGCTTAATTCGGGGGGGAGGGTCTTCTGATCTGGCCTAGACTGCCGCTTTTGCCGAGCGTTTGGGCTGGCGGGCCGGTCTATGTAGCCCCACTGTAGCCCCGTCCCTCACAGCTAACCCTATGGCTCTAGCTAAGTTTTTGATTTTGTTGGCTCCCCGGGCCGGACTCGAACCAGCGACCCAGCGGTTAACAGCCGCTTGCTCTACCAACTGAGCTACCGGGGAACAGGGCACAAAGCGTCATGAAAACGCGGCGCCGACGCAGCTTGATAGCAAAACCAAGACGCGCTTGCCAGAGCTTTACGCGCTATCGCCTTGCGGAAAATTGTCCGCCTTGCGTGACATGGTGTGAGGTCTTATCTCCGGCGTCCGGCTGGTACAAGCCGAATTCGCCCTTGAGCCCGCCTGACGCTCCCTCCAACACCGATTGCCCAAAGACCAATGGCCAGCAAGGTTCGTCTCCTAAACCGCCACTTTCATCTGCCGCGCTCGAAGCCGCTTCGCATTGGCTTCGGGGTGCTCCTCATCGGATGCGGGCTGCTGGGTTTCCTGCCGGTGTTGGGCTTTTGGATGCTTCCACTCGGCTTTCTGGTCCTGTCTGTGGACCTGCCAGCGGTGCGCCGCTGGCGGCGCCAACTCACCGTGTGGTGGCATCGGCGGTTCGGCGAAAAAGACAAAGCGTAAGCTGGAGATGCGATAAGGGCCGAAGACGCGTCGAGCACCAAAGGCGCCTAGAGCGCCTGCGAGGTCTTGCTGGTGGGTGCCGCCAAGGAAGTGGAGGCCACGCCCGGAATCGAACCGGGGTATACGAATTTGCAGTCCACTTACTTTCAAAACATATCAGTCACTTAGCTGTATAACGCCGCTGATTTCCCTGACGGCAAATCAATCGCTTATGGGGATTTCGCAAAATCCGGAGAGTCGTCAGGAATCCCCCGCTTGGGAGTAGAGAACCCCCTCGCTATTTGCCCACCAGAGCCCCAGAGAGGCCCGCAGACGGCTGAAAGCAGGCCAAAAAAACAAAACACCCCCCCGACCAACTCCGCTGAGGGGGTCTAGGCGGCCCAGAGGCCGGAGCCTTGTCTTGAAGCCGAGACGGGTAGGGGAGTTAAATACGAAAAGCACATTTATATCAGTGTGTTGTGCCAAACTATCGAGCTTTGCCGATGGCACCCAGTGGCCGTGCTTTGCTGGGTCGGATCAAGCGGTCGGTGCTAACCTTGTCGGCCATTGTGATCTTGGATCAGCGTAGCGCATGAAACGGTAACCGAGCGAGATAACGGAGACGACGCTTATGTATGCACGAGTTACGACATACCATTGTGATCCAGCCCGACTGGACGAAATGGAATCAAAACTTGAAGAAATCAAAGGACAGATCAAGTCCATAGCCGGGGTTGTAGACATCTACAGCACTTGGCGCTCTGATGGACACGGCGTCGGGATGGCGATCTACGAGAGCCAAGAGGCGGCCGAAGCTGCCAGCGAGCAAGTTCAGGCGATCTGGGGAGACCTGGCGAGTTTTCTCACGGCGGCACCCAGCGCCGAGGTATACGATAACGTAGCCCATCTCACAGGTTAGCTGGTACTGCGCAGCATGCTCGCTACAGACTTGGCCGCGAATGGCTTCCTAAGATTGCGGAGTGCTAATCTTCTCTCCGGGGAAGGAAGAGCCATGGCACAGAGACTGACCACTGGCATCGCATACCGCCTGGGGTGGACGCTTTACTGGATCGGCACCGCGCTTGCTGTTCTTTGGCTTGGCGGCTGGCTTTTGGTTGCTTGGTACGACAACTGGCAGGTGCTTAGGGCCCGAGGCGACCAAGGCAACCTTGTGCTTATAGGGGTCGTTATTGGCCTTCCGGCGCTCCTCGCCTACGGCCCAGGTCGTTTGCTCCGTTACGTTTTGGCGGACGAGTAGGCCTATGGAGCCGCGCAAGATTGCTCCCCCACAAACAGAGCCTAGCAAACTGTGGGCGTGCGCCAAGGTTAGAGCATCGCAAGAAAAAAGCCGGGCACGGGGGCCCGGCGCAAAAGCGTAAGCGGGGCTTGGGGGGCTTTGGCTAAGCGCTGCTGTCTTCGATGAACCCGGCAAACGGTTATTGGTTCTCCTGTGTCAGCAAGCTACCCAATCATTCAGCGTGGCCTTGTCAGAGCAGGGCCCATGTGGGGCCGTGAATGAATGCAATTAGGTTCTCGCTAAGTGGTCCGGCCGGGCCGGGGGCATGGGTCCCCTATCTCTTATATCCCCGTGGGTATCTCTGGGCTGGTTACCCTGTAGCTAAGTCTACTAAGACCATCATGCGGCAAACACATTGGCGACTCCCCCTCTGGGTCGCACAATCAAGGGGGAGTTAGTTCAGGAAGCCATTTATTTTCAGAGTCTTGTGGCAAAAGGCAGCGCGAGATGCCTGAGCACATGACGAAGATCATCAACTGCATCACGGATTCAAACCAAAAGATCGTTGGGCGCAGTGCGTCGGGTTACTCTGAGTTGACGACTCTTCCTGCGACGCGTCCCATCCGCGTGACGTATTCCTCACCTGGCGGAATGCTGACCAGGTCGGCATTGCAGCTTTCTATAAGCACTTGAAGCGCGGCGATGTTCGTTGCGATTGGGCTGTCGTCTGCTAGTGGTCCGCCAGGCTTCACGTGCTGATTCACTGCCGTAATGCCTGCCGCGTCGGCGGAGTCGCTTATCTCCTGAATGCTCTTCAGGTCGCTTTCCTGCTTGAGCCGCGCAAACTCATCACGAGCTGCGCGTTCCATTACGGCGATACGGGCCCATTTCAGGGTTTCACGCAGTTCATTGTCCCTTCTCGCCTGGGCTTCAGCCGAGGCTTCCTCCATGGCCGTCGTGCCTTTCGCGCGAGCAAGATTGACGAAGTCCATCGCACGCGCACGATCTATGTCCTGTCCTGCTGCGACGGACAGGAACGCACGCTCGGCGCGGGTGAGCGAAAGCCTTCGATGTATGGTGCGGATCGCCAAGAAGGACACGAGAACCACAAGCGCAACTATGAAGAATTGTGCGACTGTCATGAGAACCTACCTCTTCGCCAAAGAATGTAGATCTGTTTGTGGTTACCCATTTGGAACTGGTCTCTTCCAAAAGCAGTTCGGGAGCATTGGGTACTTCTACCCTCTCGATCATTAGGTCGTCGCGAATTTGAAAGCCGCGCGCTTCGGAATGAGTGACCACGCGCTCAAGCGCGTCTTGTGGCGGAAGTCTTATTACCTCGACGACATCTCCGACGAGCTGGTCGAGGCCGCGAAGCGAGGCGGGCGTATCGCGCACCTGCGTGCGGCTGAAATCCGGGACGCTGCCTCTAGAGCCCATCCGGATACACGGGCTGAGGCTGGCTCGGGGATGCAGGCTCACCTTTATGGGCCCCGCTCGGCGCATGGTCCGCGTAGTTTGTCGGCGCTTCGGCAGCGGGCTGCTCCGCTGCGTCATCGTCTTTCAATTTTTCGCAGGCCGTGAAGACACAAGCCGCCAGTAGAACCGAACCCAAACCCAAATACTTCATGACCGCCCCCGATCCCAAGATTTCGCGTTGGATTGGTCCGGGCACATCGTTTGCTCCACCGCGCGTCATGCACGCTGAGCACGTCAGTCTGCATCGTAGCGCAGACGGGGCCACTTTTCCACGTTGCGCCTCATCGAAGGTCAGCACCTTGGCAATGTCGGCTGCGGCTCTAGTCTCTCTCGCGTAGATGTGCGGCAATAATAGTTGGAGACGCCACGGCTTACGTATTTAGCCTAATCAGTCTAATACGCATGGTTAGATGATTTTAGCGCACATTAGCATGACTGTCGGCCACTTACTGCAAGGAGCAACCGCATGAAAGCGTTCCATACAGCTACCATGATTTCGATTGTCGCCATCATCCTTGCCTTGACAGGATGCGACAATCAGGATGATAGCCACGTGGATTTCAAGCAACTGCCAGGCCACATCGGCTTCAAAAATAAGGTTGGAGAATACCTTTGGGCTAACACAACTCTTACTAAAGCTGCGGGCACTAACGTAATCGGTAAAATGGATACTAGCGCCAGCATCAGCTGGCATGAAACAGGCGAAAAATATATATGATATCTTAAAAAGACTATTGATTCTGGCCGCCAACAAAAGTTCGTTGAAGTTGTTCTCGTAGATGGTAGGCCGATAACGTATCCTTCCATCATTAATCCTACCAAATATTCCAACGATAAAATCACTGGTGTTGCAGTAAATGTGGTCGAGATAACGCCAGATATGCTACAAAAGCTCAATCAAACGATGCACGACCTGGATAACTGAGGTGCATAGGGCTCCAAGTTTGAGGGGGGGCAGGCACAATGAAGCTGGCCGGTATCTCCTCAACTTGCCAGGGAGCCACGGACCTGCGTGATCTCATGGAAGCTTCCTTCGTTGCCTTTCCCCGCAGGTGTCTACACTGATTTCAAGCGTCCTTTGAAAGCTTGTAGCTAAGCGCGCCAGAGGGACACTGCTTGATCTGCTCGATGATCTTCGCGGTGGGCGCACCGTCCACATTGATCCATGGCTTTTTCACGATATCAAAGATGGACGGAAGACCTCGCACGCAGTCTCCGGCATGGATGCAAACCTTCGGATCGTAGAAGACGGTGAGGGCGTAGTCTTTGTATTTCTGCTTAGGCACCACAAAGCCTCCCTCATTGGCTCCCCCGCACGCCGCGGCATAGCAGCTTGGGGTCATGCGCCAAGCGAGGGCTATTCTTTGATCCGTCAAGCTTTCGATCTTAAACGTTGATCTGTTTTGGGAACGGGTACATCAGTGTCTTCCAGGGCAGACTGGAATAACCATCGGAGATACAAATGATTGCGAGAGGTCTTTCCGCGCTGGCCTTTTTCATCGTGTTGCTTGTGATGGTCGTGCCTTCTGTCGCTAAATATTCGGAGGTAGTGAAGGGTGCCTGTAAGAACGACTACAAGCGGTTTTGCTCGGTCTACGCGCTCGATGATCCAGGCCTGCGGAAGTGCATGGATAAAGCTGGACCGAGTTTATCGCGGACATGTGTTGTCGCCCTCGTTAATTCGGGCGAGGTGGGCTACCAGCGTGCTACCCAGCGATGGGGGCACAAGCTCGAAAAAGCTCAATAATCTCTCGACAAGAATATGTCAGCATTAGCGCACCACCGCTCGCATCGACTGAAGCCCATAACGCCAAATCAACCGCGACGGCTACGGCAATTATCTCATCACATGCAAACGCCTTCTAGGCCACTCTTGATACACTCCCCTCCCATACCGCATTCAATATCGAAGGAGCATGTGTTGCCCTTCCGGCCCGTCATATCCATTGGATCACGGTAGGGCTTTCGATCATAGCTGTTGCTGGGTTTCATCCCGCCCGCACAGATGCCATTGAAGTTCCCAGCCTGCTTGATGCACTTGCTCCCAAGGGAACAATCAAAAGCAGAGCCACAAGCGAGTGCGGGTGAGATGAGGAACATTGAAAATAGAACGAGAAGGACTTTCATTTTTGAGCCTCCTTGCGGGGGCCTCTATCGAGAACACGGAAATGTCGCCTCATACGCGGTCACTGCAAACAAAGCTGCTGGCTTAGGAAGTCCTTCGATGCATGACGCCGCTTAACCCTGATGTTGCCTCCAATTTTGTTTGCACATCTTTTTCCAGGAACGACGCGTCTTGCCGTCGTCAGGATACTTCGCCATTGCAGCGTCTTTGCAAGTCATGCCACGCATGCCAACGGCCCCGGCAGGAGCGATCTGAAGCGAGAGAGTGGAAAAAAGACCGACTGCAACGGCGGTGAGAAAAAATTTCTTTAACATGACAATTTTCCTTCCAGATGCCTTGGCTCTTAAGAGCCTCCACTCTGAAGTATCCGCCGCCGCCGCCGCACAAGCATTGACGGATGTCAAACTGTGATCAGCAGCGTGTCAATCAGGGAACGCGGCCAGGTCTAAAGCGAAGGTCCGGCCTACGAGCACGAGCAAGCCGGGCCTGCCGACAGCGTTAGCGTCGTCGGTGATGGGTGGTGGACGGCGCCTCGCGCGGCAACTTTATCAGTTGCCGAAAGTGGCGCCGGTTCTTTGATGCTGATCAAGATGGCAGACGCTGTCATGATGCACGTACTGAGCTTGCCGATGGAGGTACAGTTGAATTGGTGGACGCACTTGCTTCGGGATGAACGTCTTGCTCACGCCGCCCCCGATACACTGAGCATGGAAGAGCTTGTGACGCTTCAAGCCTCGCTACTAGCGAAACTGATGTTGGCGAACCGCGCTTCATCGGCGCTATGAGGAGATAATCGCGTCGGCTGATGAGACGCCATCAAGTCGCAAGGCGCGCGATATTCTGACGAGGGCTGCCGCACATATTGACGAGGTAAACCGTATCCTGCGCGATGAGTTGGCTAGCGTGATGAGCCTGAAGCACCTTAATGCGCGGGACGATGCGGATTGACGAGGCGCTGGCACAGAATGCTGAGGATGCGTTCGACGGACTGGTTAGCGCCGCCGTTGTCGGTGAAGCCCGATTTGATCGCTTTGTTCTGTGCCTGGATAAAGAGACGCAGAGCGGGCAGCGGGCTCTCGGAGTGATGCTTGCTCATGCGTTCGCGTAGCAAACTTGCTACAAGACCAGAGCACAGCACACTGTAACGCGCTGCGACTTGCGCTGGCTCAAAGCTAAGGCGGCGGGCAACGGCGTGATGTCATTGACGCCTCCCTATTGCCACTGCCGCGACCACCAGGATGAGCCTGAACTGGGCCTCACTTTTGTCGGTCGACGACGACGCTGTTACCTTGAGGCTGATCAAGCGCTGAAGGGAGGCCGTTTCGCACAAGAAGAAAGCCCCGGCGTGGGGACACCAGGGCTTTTAAGAGCATCGCGAATGGTTTTCGGGGGAGGGAGAAGAGAAAACCCCACCGCGATATTCCGTGTACGCGGGTTGCGGGCTCTTGGATCAGTTTGTGCTCCGAAAAACATAAAACCCCCGGCCGGGGAGGAAAGTCGGGGGTTCTATGCCTAAACGAATTAAAATAGATCGCTTAACGAGGGTTCGTCGTCTGGTACGGGTTCGGGAAGCCCTCGGCCATCACAGGCGCGCCAGTGGCAGCGAGGAGCGTAAGAGCAATCATAATCGCCTTCATGATGTATCTTCTTTTCAATGCCTTCTTGCGGGATTGCTGTCGGGCTTTCATTGATTAAAAGGTAGATACAAACAGCACTCATTGCCAATCACGCTGAGTAAGAAAGACGTGCTCCGGGCCTCTCACTCGTTCACGGCGCTGTGTGATCTTGTCGGGTAGGATGGACGCACGATCGCAGGGAAGGAAACCTTATGCGTAGTCTAATGATCGGACTGTTCGCTGTCGGCGTTCTCATGTGCGTCGGGCTGGTTTCATTTCCAGCTAAAGCAGTGCCGTCGATACCAGAGTTAAAACAGAAGTCGCTTGTCGAGGAGGCTGGCTATCGTGTGCGGACTGTGCGTCGTCCTTAAGTGCGTCGTCCTTAAGTGCGTCGTCCGATTGGGCGTCGTCCTGTAACTCGCACCCTTCGCGGCGTAGGCCGCGCAGCACACAGTGTGGGCAATGCAGCACGTAGCGTGGGCCGCACAGCGCGTAGCGTGGGCCGCACAGCGCGTAGGTTGAGCAGGATTTTTTAGCAAAGAGAAAGCCCGGCCTGCGCTCGCCGACAGCATTGGCGTCGTCGGAGATGGACGACTCCTCGTGCGACGTTCTTATCAGCCACTCGAATGCGTGCTGTTTCTTTGACGCTGATCAAGACGGCGGAGAGGGGGTGAGTGAATCGTTTATGTCTAATCACTGTAGGCGTCTTCGGACTGCTCTACATAGTTGCACTCTTCTTGCTTGCGGTGGGTACATTCGGCCTTTTTGGGCAAGAGCGTGACCCCCTGGCGGTGCTATTTCTGATACCCCTAGGTGTACCTTGGAATCTGCTGTTGTCGGACTTTTCCGAAGCCATCAAGCCGTGGCTGGCAACGGCAGCACCGGCGATCAATCTGGTTATTCTGCTGTGGGTTTGCCGCAAGTTCTCAAGGGCAAGCTAGTTTGTGAATGCTATCTGGCGAGCCAATCACTGTCCTTGGGCGATCGGTCAATGCTTATCCATGCCGGCCTCAGGCTTCCCCGCGTCCCTCTCCAAAAAGTTGACCATCCCACAGGCGAGCAACTGCCGCGCCAGCGCCTCTATGTCCGGCCAATGCTGCTCGACGAGTTCGCGTGTCTCGCCGATCGTTTGATTGACGAGGATCTGGGCACGTTCAGAGTCAAGGTCAGTAGCTAATAGGGCAAGATTTGTTATCTTCACGCGGTCGTCGCTGTCACCCCAACTAGGTGACCCGACATGCTTGCCCTCAGCAAGCCCCGCTGCGATGAGCACTTTAATTGCGTGTTTGAACCTGTTGTCTTGTCCGACGACCATCGGATCTTGACAACAAACATGACCGGCTCTGTCACCATCAGGAATGATAGTGACGTATAAGCACTTATAGCCGAGCTTCATCGAGATCACCGCATGCCCGGCTTCGTGGTAGGCGATTGCTTCTCTTTCGTCGGTCATGTCTCTACCGCCTTGGCTGCGGCTGCATGGGACTCTTATCTGGTAGATCCCCACCGGCGTCTCACGGCTTGTTACCCAGTACTTATCTACTTCAATAGACACCAGGCGATGCTTATTACGCCCAGCCAAAGCGGGATCTGGGCCGCATAGAACTTTCCGAAAGTCGGCAGGTCGATCGGCCAAGTCGATACGCGATCATGTTGCTCATACAGACGTTTGAGTGCTGCAATCTTTGCGTCCTCGACTTTCATTGCTGAGTCATCCAGTTCAAAGTTCTGGTGGATCAGAGATTGCTCCGCTTGGGAAATCCGTGATGCTAATTCGCCGAGGGGCGCCCGGGCGAGATCTGCCGATTCCCGCATCATCCAGTGGACCCGGATCAGCGGCCAGATGAAGGCCGCAACGCTGATGGCAATAGACGCTACTGATTGTCGGATCAGTCCTTATCCTTGTGACTCAAAATGTAGGCGATCACGTCCATCAAATCCTCTGGCTCAAGAGTGATGTTCGGCATCGTCGGATGTAGTGTCTGCATCCACACAAGGAGTGCGTTTGCCGACATTTCCGGTCCATAGGCGATTTCATTAAAGGCTGTCGCCCCCGGTACAGGCGATGTTGCGTTAGAAATGCCATGACAATTGGCACAAACTTCTTTGGCGTATTCTAATCCGGCCTGGGGGTCACCCTCTTCCACCTCCCCAGTCATAAGCTCCCGATCCTTCATCACCTCCTCCGCCATCAGGCCGGTAGAGGCCGCGAGCAAGATGGTCGAACTCAATAATAAGTGTTTCATTCGAGCCT
>Ga0316193_10001734_pt1 | contig 14974 bp, 15 predicted proteins | sample MerIslsedime2_MG_FD_207735 | JGI IMG/M metagenome (GOLD analysis project Ga0316193, IMG submission 207735) | Coastal sediment microbial communities from Maine, United States - Merrow Island sediment 2 | ecosystem: Environmental > Aquatic > Marine > Coastal > Sediment | place: USA: Maine...
TCATCAGGTGATTGACACAGAGGTCACACCGCCTAACGGATCGATCTACAAGCAAATCGAGAGGACATCTACTGAGGTGGTGGAGGAGATCCAAGGTGTCATTCAAGACGATCTGGACGTTCTTGACGAGAGCGTCAAAGAGGAACACGACAGAATCATCCGAATCGAGGAGCGACAAATCGCCATTCAGCAGAAGATGGAGGCCGACAAAGCTGATCTCATTCGAGAGATCAGACGAGCAGGAGGTGGGTAATGCTGGAGCGACAACAGTGAGCATCCACCGCATCTCCTACGTGAAGCGCGGTAGTGACGATTGGGGCAGCGGTGCGTTCGCCGCGTCCAGGGGTAGTCGACTGCACAAGGGGCGCGATTACCTCTGTGATCCTGGGGCCGCGATCCGCGCACCGATGGAGGGCCGAATCGTCCGCATCGGATTCCCCTACTCAGGGGAGGAATACCGATTGGTCGAGCTTCTGTCTGGAGCCGTCCTGTGGAGGTTCTTCTACGTCGCTCCAGCAGTTGCTCCAGGTGCCTTCGTCCCGGCACTCACGATCATCGGACACTCTCAGGACATTGGGAAGAAGTACGTGCGTGGTGACCGTGAGCCGATGCCGAATCATGTGCATGTCGAGTGCATCCTTGACCCGGATGCTTTCTTTAACTTTGCTGATGCTGTGCAAGACACAGGAGGAGATCAGTTATGGGCTTGAAGGATAAGAAGTGGTTCCAGACAGTCATGTCAATTGCTCCGACGATTGCCACCGCTCTCGGTGGTCCGTTCGCGGGGCTTGCTGCTAACGTCTTAGCAAAGGCCACAGGGCTGAACCCTGATGAGCTTGACGAGGCGATAGCAGTTGGCGACCCCGAGGTATTTGCCAAGATGCAGTTGGCAGAGCAGCAGTTCCTTATCGAGATGGAAGCTCTGAAGATCGATAAGGAGCAGTTGGTATACGACGACATCGCTGACGCACGTGCGATGCGCGTGGCGACCAAGGACTACACCCCTGGAATTCTGACCGGCATTGCCTTGACCTTCTTCTTCACTCTCTCGTTCGCGGTTCTGTACAACCTCGACATAGTTCAGGGCGAAACCAAGGACTTTGCTTTCTATCTGTTTGGCGTGGCATCAGGGTGGGTCACACAGGGTATGAGCTTCTTTCTTGGGTCGTCCAAGGGCTCGGGCAGAAAGACGGAGCTTCTGTTTGATGCGGCAAACGGGAGTAATAAATGATTCACCCCGTTATGATGTCGAAAGACAACCCGCTCGCGTGGTATCTGATGCCACAGTTTTTGAAGCGTTTGACAGAGTTCTCGGCAGAATTCACGTTGTCAGGTTCTGACAACGCAAAGCGGTATTTCGAGGAATGCTTCGGTGCAGGACTGCCGAAAATGTTAGGCATCTCTCTCGTTGTCGACGACAAGCCAGAGCTTGTGGGCCACCTGCTCTGTGGAGCCGAGCTCTATCTCGGTCATCCTTCAGGCATGGTGTATCAGTTCTCGAAGGACAAGGGCAGCGAGCATGATTGGCAGGGAACGAACATCGCACTTCAGCACATCGTTCAGGTGTGGGCAAAATCTCTTGGTATCGAACAGGTCGTTGCAATGGTCAGCGGCAAAGCGCGCGCTCGCCTGTTCTCGTGGTTCGGATTCGATGACAGCATCAACCTTGTTAGGATGAAAGTCGGGGAGGTTCAGTATGGGGAGTCTATTCGGGAAGTCGCCGTCTGCGGACACAACGCAGACTATCCCGCCGTGGTTGGAGGGAATGGTAAAGCCAATGATGAAGGACAGCATCAATTTGTTCCGTGATTGGCAAGCCGGTGGTGCGAACATAATGATGCCAGAAGATCAGCGCACCAACTACAATCCAAACAGCATGGCAGGTGCATACGGTGGTGGTGGTGGTCGGTATCCTTGGGAGGGGCCGGAAGCACCGTATAACCAAACCGGCGATCAGTAGGGGGCGGTCATGGCAATGATTAGACGCACTGGTGGTGGGCAGATCCCCGCTGATCCTCCTCCGCAGGTTCCACAAGGGGGGACGACGCAGCAAATTCGTCAAGGTGGTGGTGGTCGGGTCGCCCCCGTTAATCCCGTCCCTGCTCCGGACGTTCCTAACCCAACTCCTCCGGGTGGGGCTGCTGGAGGCACAAACAAGAAGGCGGGAGGAGGGGGCGGCCAGGCCCCCCAAGGCGGCAGTGGCGGGAAGTTCGGCGGTGGTGGTGCCTTCGGCGGCAACATCAACGGTGGCTTCAACCCAACTGGAGGTTATTGGGGATTCAACCCGCGCAACATCGTAGGCATCTCTCCAGGCGAGCAGATGGCCGCTGGCATGTCGATGGGACTCCCTAACGTTGGGCAGGACTGGTATACCCAGGCTCAACAGGGGTTCGGTCAGATGATGGGCGGCGGGATGAACCCGTGGATGCAGCAAATGATGAATCAGGCCGGCCAGCTTGGACAGCTACCCGGTCAGGCAGAGGAGGCGATGAACCTGTATCGACAGGCTCGAGGAGTCGGTCAACAGCAGGTCACAGGTGCAGGGCTTACGGACGACCCCGCGTTTCAGGCCGCGCAGCAAGCCTATGAAGCCAACATCATGCCGCTCATCCAGCAGCAAGCAGCGATGGCAGGACTCGGCAACTCAACTGCACTGACAAACGCCCTCGGCAGCGCACAGGCACAGTACCTACTCCCCACTGTGCAGGACACGCTGGCACGGCAGGAGCGTGGCATCGACCGCGAGCTTCAAGCCCTCATGGGTGGAGCTGGTGGCTTGATGAGCGGTGCTGGTATGTCTCAGCAGGGTCGATTGGCGAACGTGAATGCTCTCGGTCAGGCCGGGAACATGGCGAATCAGAATCTCATGGCCGGAACTCAGGGCATGTTCAACATGGGCAACCAAGAACAGATGAATGCCCTCAACGCGATCAACTCAATGATGAACACTGGCGGCAACGCTCGAGGCATCAGTCAGTCCGAGCAAGATGCGCGTTACAACGAGTGGATCAGGCAGATGACAGGCTTCGAGAACTCAATGTTCTCGGCTCTTGGTATGACTCCTGGCTTCATGGGTGCGCGCACAGTCCAAGATAAAGGCAAGTAGGGGGCAGCATGAGACGACAAATCATCATCCTCGGCGGGATTGCAGCATGCGCTGTGGTCGACTTCATCTTGCCTGATGTGTCAGTTTCTGACACGCAGGTAATGATTGCCCCCGCGATTATTGCTGCGATCATCGGTGCTGTTGGTTCTCTTATCGGCGGCGCGATGGGTGGCAAGCCGAAGAATGAGGGCATCGCACTCCAGAAGGGTTCATTCTCACCAACAGAGGGTAGTGCTGCTGACAAGTTTGCTCTCGGTCCTGATGCTTCTCGCAGCAAGGGGCCACAGGCTCTCGGACAGCTTGCCTCTCTCGGTGGCGGCAACAGTATGGCAGAGCTTTTCAATCAGCCTCCGTCACTGGACATGCCGAAATACAACATGGCAGTTCAAAAGAGCGATGAGCCGATCAGCGTGACTGGAGGCATCCAGCCTCCTGGCCCGTCAGACTTCACACCGCTTACTGGAGGTCCACCGAAGGATAACCGTGGGGCCGGTGACACGTTCAAGCTATCTGGCACCACTCCAACTGGAACTCAAGGCGCACTTGGCACTACAGACCTGAGCGGCGGCTCGAGTGTGACCAAGGGCAAAGGTATGGACATGGACAAGACGCTGCAATACGCAGCGATGGCGGCGACCCTTGGTTCACTCCTGAATTCAGGTGGACCCCCGCGTCCACCGGCACTGCCCGGTGGTGGTCGATTTGATGCACAGCCCACATCGATGAGGTTCCTGTACGGAGGTTAAGAATGCCGTCACTCGCTGACATTATGAAGGTCGTTATCCCGGTGATGAGCGGTGTGGCTGGAGCCGTTCAGCCAAAGACTGCTAATGCGCTTCAAAGCATCGTCGATATGCGTCAAGCATACAAAGACAAGGATCGTAGGACGCGCAGGGAGGACGAGTCTGACCAGATGGCTCGGAATCGTGAGTCTCGACAGGCTGAGAAGTATCAGCTTGAGATGGGCGAATTCACACGAGAGCGTGAGAAGCGTCAAGAAACAGATGACACTATCGCTGGCATCATGCGCTCGCTGCCTTCCAGGTATACCGAAGATCCTACTGTGATGGCTATGGCAAACAAGGGTGACGTTGCCGGGATCATGGAGTACGTCGACAGTGATATTCAGGGCAGGAGTCTTTCAGGCAATCTGATAGAGATGTTCGCTCGGAATAAACCACAGGAAGTGATGGATTCCAACATCAAGGAACTCGTAAAAGCAGAGCCGAGGAGTTTCCTTACCGGGCTTCAAGCTATCGCTCCTAGCCTCACGAAGAAACCAGACAAAACGCTTTCTATGGGAGACATTGCTGGTATCGATATTCCTCCAGATGCCTACATCTCTGGAAAGGTCGATGTTGACGGCGTACCTGTGAATGTCTCTCGGCAGGGTTCCGGCCGAACCGGGTCCACGGCCAAGATGCCAGAGCATCGTGACCCAACCGTAGTGACTCGCAGAACAGGAGACTATCTAACCTTTGTCGGTTCAGTCATGGATGATTACAACCGTGCTCTCAAGATGGATGTAAGAGGCCCACGCGACAAACGTGATGATCCGAAGAAAATCAAAGCTCGTGCAGATAAGATCGACTCCATCAGGACGAAGTATCTGTCTGGTCAGGCTAAGTATCTGAGCAACACCGAGAAGTGGCCGGCCGAGTACCGAGCACCCGCAGTCACATGGGACGAGCTTGTTTCCAAGGGTGGTCTTGGATGGAACATGCCTACCACTGAGGATGCAGAGCGTCAGCGATCCACGTCAGAGTCTGACACCGCTAAAAAGCGGAGCGGTATTGATGATGCAACGAATGTCGAGGCTAAGGATGATGCAACAACAGCCGATACTGCATTCCTTCGTGTAGTCGAGCAGAAGATGGAAGCTGGTGAACCGCTCACGTCCGAGGAGTACCAGAGATATTGGAGTTTGAAGGGCGGCGAGTAATGCAACCACCCCGTTCTCCCGACGAGTGGGTGAAGTTGTTCTCGGACGAGGCTTTCCAGAACATGCTGCCACAGGATCAGATCAAGACGTTCTCCAGCTTTGCTCGTGAAGATCCGATGCTCGCAAACATGTCAGATGAAGACCTTCTGAAGCTCCGCAATAAATTCCAGGGTGAAGCACAAGCCACGATGCAAGCGCGCAAACTTGGGCGGCTACGTGTGGAGCCGTACAAGATGACAGAGAGCGAGAAGCGGCAGGATCTCAGAGCGACCGCTCGTGAAACTGGAAGCCCCGCAGACCTGTTCAAAGCGACAACTGAGCATATCGGAGCAATACCGCTTGTTGGCGATCCTGCTCAGAACGTTCTCGAGTCATCGGCTGAATCATTCCTCCGGTCATTCGGCCAGGAGGCACGAGCTATGGGCACCTACGGAGAGGGGTTCGTCAAGAATGTCCCTCTCAGTCTGCCAGAGTACGAGCAACCTGAACCCCCGCCACCAATCTCAGACCTGAAAGCAACTGCTGAGTGGAGGACCAGGAACCAAGCGCGCATCGAGCGCAATCGTGCCATCTACGCAGAGGAGCGCGAACAGGCAGGGCGCGAGACGGCAGAGACGTTCTTCAGAGCCGCCGACAACATCGACGAGTTTGCTGAGAAGTTCGGGCGCGACAAGCGAACCTCGTTCCACCAGATGATGAAGCAGCCAGGACTGTGGGGCAAGGTAAAGGCCGCACCCGAGCTGATCTTCCAGACCTTCGGTGATGTCGCAGGGTACGCAATCCCATACATTCTCGGTCCTAAGAAGTTCAGGTCCGCATACCTACTTATGACTGGCACAGGAGAGGTAGCAGAACGAGCTTACGAGAAGTTCGGCTCGAGCATGCCTGAATTCTCTATCCCTGCCGGTGGGATCTTCGCTATCATCGAGCGCGCATTCGGCCCCGAGGCGTGGGCTGTGGCAGCGGAGAGAGCGGCAATCACTGAAGCTGGAAAGAAGTTCGTCGCAACTTTTCTGAAAGATCCGAAGCGCGCAGTCGGGCTTGCCAATACAATCCTTGGGCGGTTCCTGAAATACGGTGCGCCTGAAGCAGTTACCGAGGGAGCGCAGGAGTACATCGTCACACAGGCCGAGAATGCAGATGAGCCTGAACTCACCCTCGACACATGGAACACACTCGATCAAGAGGAAAGGGATCAGATCACTGAAGCGTTCGGTGCAACCCTGCTGACTCTCGGAACTGTTGGCATCATCAAGGGCAAGCATCGCAGCACACCAGAGGAGGTTGATGCAGGACCGAAGCCGTCACCCGCTCCAGAGTTCTTCCCACAGCAACCGGCAAGGCACCCGGCCCTCGTCCGATCTCCAGAGCAGCAAGCACAAGATGATGCAACAGTTGAGCCTGTCAGAGCCAGGTATCGAGAACACGCAGACAACTTCAGCGGCAACCCTGAACAGCAAGCAAGGTATCAGGGTGCGGCAGACAGCGTTCAGTTGGTCGAGCCTTCTGACAGCTTCACCAACGTAGCCAAGTCATTCGCTGAACGTCTTGGCTTCAAGGTCAGCTTCTTCACTGACAACATGGGCAGAGATCCAGAGACAGGTCAGACGGCACCAGGAGTCAAGGCAATCATTCAAAATAATGAGACTGGTGAGATGCTCGTGCGTGTGGACCCCAACAACACGAGAGCAGCGGCCGGCAACATATTGAAGGGCATGCTCGCTCAGATGACTGCTGAAGATCCGGCGAGAGTCGCTGCTGTTGCCGAAATTCTGAAGAACAAGAACCCCGAGCTTTGGAAAGCGGCTCAAGATAGGGCTCGTGATTTCAAGGTCAAGATGGACGACAACCTCGGCATCCTGTCCATCGCTGTTGAGATGTCCGCACCGGACGTGATCGCAGCAACATCGAACCCACAGCTTACTCAGGAGATCGCAGACGGCATTGAGGGTGGCAACGAAATCTTCTCTGGCATGGCGTCTCCAATCGCACGGTACGGTAGGAAGTTTATCGAGAACTTCTTGAACCCACGACTTGTGAACAACTTCAGCCCAGGATCTCTGCGCTACGCCATGCGGAATATGACAGACGTTCCGCTCACCGCACAGGACATCGAGGGGCGCAGGGCACTGGCTCAGACTGCTCAATTGATCTCGCAGCAACTGTTCCCGCAGGGCAGTCGCCGTGTGAATTTGTCAACTTCTGACAGGCAGCCGATCATCTTCGAGAATATGGAACAGGGCGGCGCGTCTGACTATCAGATCGGCCCACGCAACATCGCAGAACAGGGCACGAAGTGGTCTAGGTGGGTCGACTCCATGTTCCAGAAGTGGGTCGATAACCGGCTGATGATGAAGGACGTAGAGCGTCAGATCAAAGAGCAGGGTCTTGCTCTCACTGATGATGTTGCAATGAGTCAGACTATCGACACTCAGAATTCAAGAACAGCAGAGCAAGCGCGCAAGTTAGAGCAGAACGTTCTTGTTCGCATCGAACAAACACTTCGCAAAGGTTTCACTGGGCTTCAAAAGATCAAGCGCGTCTTCACCTTCGAGAGTGAGTTCGAGAAGTTCGGTGAATACCTCCTAGCAAAGACATCCATCCCGCGTAACGAATACCTACGCAGTGTCAACAAGCCAGAGAGTGGGATGAGTGACCGGCGAGCGAATGAGATCATTCAGCGCACAGAACTGGAGGGACGCACCGAGGCATATGAGGAAGCACTCAACATAGCTCTCGAGATCCCAAACCTCACGATGTCTGAGATGCTTGACAATGGACTCATCTCACCAGAGGCATATCTCAAGATGAGATCAGCACACCCTCGCTACCTGCCAATGATGGATGAGGTAATCATGGAGGCTGTGGCTGATGACAGGCTCTCCACAGACTCAACAGGAACCGCTATCGATGTTGATGCTAGGAAGCTGACTCGAAGAATCCGAGGCACCACTGAAGAACGTGAGATGCGGCACCCGCTGAGGCAACTGTTTCAAGACACGCTCATGCGCCTCGATATGATCGAGCGCAACAAGACGATGCAGACCGTGTACCGATTCGCTCAGAAGTGGGGCGGCAAGGAGATGCGGACAGCCCAGGAGCAGCCGGCTCAGGATTCATCGACACGCCAGCGGCAGCTATCGGTTTACTTCGATGGGGTGCCGCATGTGATCGAGTTCGATTCAGTCGGCAAGCGCAATCAGTTCGCCAACATGAGTACGCCGAAGCTGCACTGGTTCTTCAGGGCAGCAAGTAAGCTCACCAATTTGAAGGCACGAGCGGCGACGACGTTCTCGATCCCGTTCTGGTTCGTCAACTTCCCACGCGATCTCATCACCGGATACATGCAGTCAGACTCAGAGGAGATGGGCGTCAACATGCTGAAGAATGTGCCGAAGGCACTTCAGGCAATCATGGTGACGGAGTTCCCGATGTGGAGGCCAAATCAGGTGACGCCTGAGCTTCAGCATGCCATCGAACGATACGAACTCTACCGGGACGAGGGCGGCCAGCTATCGTTCATGGGTCTGCGAGAGATGTACCGTGACATCAACAAGCTCGTCCACAAGCTAGGTGATGACAAGAGCGGTGTGATGTACCGGGCGAGAGCGTTCATCGATCTCATGGATAACATGTCCTCTGTTCTCGAGAACACCACACGCCTTGCCGCTTTCAATGCGGCAATCGACTCTGGTGCTACGCCTCGAGCCGCCGCGTACTACGGCCGTAACATCACCGTGGACTTCGACCGTAAGACTGACTCTGCCAGAAAGCTGAACACTCTCTACGTGTTCGCCAATGCCAACCTTCAGGGTACTGCTCGCATCATGCGCGCGCTGTGGAAAAGCCCACACGGTCGACGAACGCTCATGCAGTACAGCATGTATGGATTCCTAGCCGCAGTGCTGTCTAGGATGACCAGCCCCGAGGAGTACGACAAGATCAGCGATGATGAGAAGTCCCGCAACCTCATCTTCCTGAATCCGGACGGCACCTACAACAAGATCCCGCTGCCGCCTGGACTCGCGTTCTTCTTTCGCATGGGTTCATTCATGGAGGAGATCGCATTCGATGACAGGCCGAGGAGCAAGCTGGACACACTGCTGACTCCGCTCGGAATGATCCTCGATGAATTCAGTCCGCTGGCCCCGTCGCGTATCAGCGGATCAGGGTTCGGCGGCAACCTCTACGGCTACCTTCGCATGTTCCTTCCGACAGGGTTTCAGGAGGTGACTGACATAGCCAAGAACCAGAGCGTGTGGGGGCAGGAGGTTTATCCTGAGCCTGGGAAGTACGAGCGCGAGACACCACGCAGTGAGTTGATGTTCGGTGATGAAAAATCTACGTTGCAGCGCAGGTTGTTTCGTCCAGTCGCTGAGTATCTGAACGAACTCGGTGGCGGCAACGAGATGTGGCCCGGTACGTTTTGGGATGCTGACATGCCTGGAACGAAGATCCGTTCTGATTACTCACCAGAAGCGTTTGAGTATGTCGTCGAGTCATTCCTGTCTGGACCGCTTGCATTCACCAATCGTGCATTCAAACTTGGTCTGCATTACAAAAATGTGGCGCAAGGCCGAGAGGTGCCGCCGATCCACGAGAATATGATCCCGATTCTGCGCCGGTTCCACAGCAGAGCAACTGACTACGAGATCGGTGATGAGTATTACTCGATCAGAGATTCGGTGAACCAAGCAAAGACAGTGCTGAAGGCTTACGACGATTTCGAGATGGACGATGAGACGTTCGCAAAATGGGATGACCGCAATGGCTGGATGCTAGAGCTCATTCCTATCATCGATGAAACCGAGGGCCGGCTGACAGAGATCAGAAAGAATCGCACCGAGTCAACATACCGTGCTGACTCTGAGGAGCGCATGCGTCTACAGCGTGATGTTGTTGAGGAGTTCTACGATCTGTGGAGTGGACAGCGCGACACCAAGGACCGCCGTGAGCCGAATGAATCTCAGAGGTTCTACGATGAATCTGCCATGCGAGTAGCGACAGATCAGATGGGCATGCTCGGTGAGATGATCAGAGCAGAGAGCGTTGATCCACAAGCTCGAGCTAAGTATCTTCAGATCCACGGATGGAAGACTGAGGCAATCCCTGAATACAAGAAGTGGTACGAGACATCGATGAGCGGTGAGGCTTCAGAGAAGACTCTCGAGATCCTGCAAACCCGCTTCCTCGATAAGTGGTACGACATCAACGACAAAAAAAGGGCCGCTGAAAAATCAGCGGCCCCTGAGTAGTTGTCAATCTCTGACAACTTTGTAGCTTGTCAGGCAGTGAGGACATTTCTGAGATCGCATCAACATGTATGAGTGTGTTCGGACTACTCCATATCCACAGACCGGACACTCGATGCAAACCTTCCCGTCCTCAGTGGGCGTGATGGTAATTTCGGCTCTCTTGTTGTCATCCTCACCCACGTTTCTGTCGGCGGGGGGTTGTCCTTTACCCACATCTCCACGCTCCATAACCACCTCCCGGTGTGTTCGCTGTACCACTTTCGGAATCTCGGATTATCTCTGCCCATCCTCTTGATTAGAAAACGTATCATCCCAAAACTCCTCCAGTTCCTTCCACACCGCATCGCTGCCTTCGTCGGTGAGGATCTTCATTATCCGTTCAGCGTTCAGGGTGGAACCGTCGTAGTAGCAGAAGCCCTGCTCCATCCTGTCGCAGTCCATCTTTCCGTGATCGTCGTAATGCGGCACTGGCGAGTGGTATCCGAGATCGGCCGGCATCGGGAAGATGCCAGCCAGCCTCGAGTTCATTCCCTTCTTCTCATTCTTGCCAATGCACGTCGGATACCAGTCGGTGATGATTGTGAACTGAACGAAACCGTCCACCGGATTACCGTAATAGAAACCGATATGAACTCCAGCCACCCCGTAGTTCTTTTTAGGATCGGGGTCACGTTTGTCGTACCCGGCTCTGAATTCGATGTTTCTCATGTTGTCAGATTTTGACATCTTTTGCTCCTTTCAATAGTGGATGATCTAGGACAAGGAAGCGTCCGAACGGAGTGATCATCAACTTTATCTGCCCCTCTGAGAGCATCCGTTCAAAGTCTTTCCTTGCAGCCTCGATCAGTTGTTCCTTTGGTATCCCTGTGATCTCCTCTAGGAACTCAACCGGGCTGTCAGGTTCTGACATCACGCCTCCTTGAACCTGTCGTCCTCGTCGACGACCATCATGCTGATTATCCCGGCGATCTCCTTCACCATCTCGTTTGCCTGGACCCTGGACATCGCACGATCAGCAACTGCACCAACGAACATCCACGCCATGATGATTTCTACATCTTCAGGTGTGGCGTTCTTGGCTTCGTTTCTGAGGTAATCGATGACTTCCCTCGACATGTTCTTGTCGCTGGCTACGCCTTCGATGTAAGTGATCATTGTCTGAAGGGCTCGCTTGCCCTCGATTGCTTCTTCCTTCGGCATCTGAATCATGCTTCACTCCTTTTCTTTTTCCTTCTGGTCGGACCCGGCTTGTTGCTCGCTTTCTTCTCCCTTCTGGTTCGCTTCCTGTCACCTTTCTGGAGGTAGGATGCAACCTCAGACAGATTCAGAATCTGCTCTCCGTCGCAGTCCCAACAGGTGTACAGATAGAACTTTCCTAGCGCGCTCAGTTCTGGTCGAACGAAGTCAGTGATCGTTCGACAGTATGGGCAGATTGTCCTGAACGATAGATCGTCTCGATTGTTGACGGGGATATACCCGTCAGTCTCCTGCAATTTTGGATCTACCTCTTTAGCAAAGTATTTCTCATCGATGCAGGTAAGACTCCCTCTCGCCAGCACACGCGAATCCACCCCGCTTTCGGCTGTCTCCTCTCTGCTTCTTCCCACATCTCCTGATACCAAGCCAAGGAGCCGAAGTGCGTCTCCTGTGCATCTGACGACTCCGGTGATTGCTCCTGCTCGGGACCATTCTTCGAGTCGGTAACGTTGTGCTTTCGTAACATTGCCGCCAGGAGCTTTTGCCTCGAACACGAACATAGTTCCTTTGAGGCAACCATAAAGGTCTGGATCGCCAACCCTGGAGTACGCGCCTCCATGAAGTTTTCGACAGACGCAAGAGTCCAATCCATTAAGCATCTCGAGGATGTCTCGCACGATGGATCGTTCATAAGCAGAGGCTGAATAGCGTCCCTTAGCCACTCGATTTCCTTTCTGTTCATGCTCACCACCTGAATGAGCCTGACCACAGCCCCTTCGGGGGGATGAGGTACAGTCGGTTACGGGTGCGTGTGGCACCCACGTAGAATGTTCGGAGGATGGCATCAGCACCACCCCGGTTCCATGCGACCATCGCCTTTGGACTGAGAGCCGGTGACAGTACCACATTATCAGCCTCGCCGCCTTTGACGCTGTGAATCGTGCCAACGATGATGCGCGGTGTCTCATCTATGTCGTGCGATTGAGCGCACCTGATCTGGTACTCAGTCACTGACCGATACTTCGCCATCATGCGCTGGCCGAACCACTCGAGATCGCCGGACATGCACATCATGTAGTCACGCGCCCCGAGTGTCTCGTTGATCCACTGCGGCGGCACGATCTCACCGTCTCCCTTCCGTTCGGTCAGTAGCTTCTTCGTCCCTCGTGGGAGTTTGTCAAAAGTTGACATCCATTTGTGCAAGTCGTTCCAGGTCCACGGCTTCTTCAGGAACGCGCGAACTCTGTCAGCGGCCGTCGTTTTCTTGTGTCCTCGAGCCAGTGGATTCCATGTCCCTGCATGCTCGCCCTCTTTCCGATACGGATTGTGGAACGGGATGCCGAGACGCTTCAGTTCCTTCACCCACGGGTGGCACATGTAACCACACGTAGCGAGCAGCATCGTCGACCCGTCGAGGCTCTGAGCCAGTCGCACGGCGTCGTTGATGAGATAGTTCTGACCGATGTGTAGCTCGCCCTTCACGTCGGTCGGTAGGTACTCTCCGTCCTCAAGATTGTCGCTCGAGATCCGAGAGACGATCTTCATGGCGTACTCGTGCGCCGCCTTTGGCACACGCCAGCTTTGACCAAGCACCTCCTTCTTGTCTCCGAACTCGATGAAGCCCTTCACCGATGCGCCTCGCCACTCGTAGAGAGCTTGGAGTGAGTCACCGGCTATGGCCCCACCGCTGCATTGTGATCCCCACTTCTTGAGTAGGGCGAACTCGATTGCTGAGTAGTCCTGTGCCTCGTCAGCTATCAGGTAATCGAACGGGCAGTCAACTTCTGACAACGCAATATCGATCATGTCGGTGAAGTCGACCAGGGAGCGCACTGATTTGAACGGGGTATATGCGTCGTTGAATTCGCTGATGTCCTGCGGCCACTGATCCTTGGGGATTCCCCTGGCCCTGAACAGATCGAGCTTCCGTCGAAGCTCGTCACCGGGAGAGATCATCTCCCGGCCCATCAACTCATCTTTCTCCGCACCACCACCCATCTCGTAGTGTTTGAATGAATCGTTCCACTCCTCAATGTGAGCCTTTGAGCCCCATACCTTGAAGCGGTCATTGATTCGTCTCCAAGCGTGGGCGTGGAGTGTCCCGATATTCTCTCTCGGGACACCCGTGTCACGCCCACCGATCTCAGCAGCGGCCGTGCGAGTGAGTGAGCAGATCATCATGTTCTCTGCTCCGTACTTGAATGCACCGGCCTTCGCCCACTTCGACAGAGTGGTGGTCTTACCCGTCCCCGGAGGGCCGAGAAGTTTTACGAGCATTGAACCACCTTTTCTTGACCCTGAATGTTTTCATGCACTTGTCGCACCGCCACTCGGGTCCAGCGTGTCGGTACTGCATTGGTGCTTCTTGGTAGCTGATCACCCACATGCGTCCGCAGTGGGGGCAATCAATCCTCAGATACTTGTCCCCCCATAGGTGGGTGTGCTTTGCGTTCTTCAAACTTGACCTCCTCCAGCGGAATGCTGTTCTTCTTCTGGTCATCGAGGTACGCACAGATTGGACACTCCCATCCATACTCCTCCTTCACTGGCGCACACGCATGCTCGTGCAGCAGCGGTTCAATCTTGTCGATCATTGTGGTCAGCACGTCGATGGTGCAGTAAGGACACGGGATCGCACACCAGTTGTTTTCCTGTGCCTCACGCACGTAGACGCATGAACACAATTTGCATTTGAACTTGTCAGATTTTGACAACAACTCAGCGCAGTGAGTACAGAGGTTCCCTTCGCAACATGACTCACCATGCCCGAGGACACGACCACATGGAATCCGTACCATCATCTCTCCTCTCTCTCAACATCGACCTTCATCCCGAGTGCTTCGATGCACGTCTTGAAGACGAGGACGATGACACTGACGGGGCTCAGAGAATTGAGCGTGTTAAATCCGAACCCCTTGTGTTCTTTGAGGTACTGCTGGCTGATCCTCACCCTGAGTTCAACCGAGTCATCCTCTGGTATGTGCGTGAGCATCTTGACGGAGATCCCTTGTGGAAGATCCCGCATCAGATGTGACAATCGACGACCACCAGCCATGTGTCAGCCGGCAGCGGGTTGATGAACTCATCGAAGAAGCCATTGACGAACTCCACCTTGGCTTCTGCCCTGTCGGTAGAGACGCCGAACATCATCATCTCGCCCGGTGCGATCCACTCACCGTCAGTGTTGAGGACAGCGTATGTCGTGACGCCTGACCAGTACGGCCAGAACTCATCTGCGAACTCGGCCTCGTCATCTGTCAGATCCTGACGGATATGGATGTCGAAGCGGTTATTCCCTTCCGGCCGGGTGCCAGCCTTTCGTTCTTCTGCCCACTGCTCTGCCTGTGCTTGCTCGGCATCGATGTCACGGAACCCGAGGGAGTACGCCGTGGAGTCATCACCCCACGAGTCCTCACCCTTTTCGTAGGTGCCTTCACGACGTGCCATGATGTAGCGACGGAAGTAAGCACCGGC
>Ga0316193_10001738_pt1 | contig 14953 bp, 17 predicted proteins | sample MerIslsedime2_MG_FD_207735 | JGI IMG/M metagenome (GOLD analysis project Ga0316193, IMG submission 207735) | Coastal sediment microbial communities from Maine, United States - Merrow Island sediment 2 | ecosystem: Environmental > Aquatic > Marine > Coastal > Sediment | place: USA: Maine...
AGGGCACCTCGACCATCATCCCAACCGGAAGCTCCGGTGACCCCGCGGATTTGTCGCTGAGGTCACTGCGGCACTCTTCGACCAGGGCCCGTGCCTCGCGAAACTCCTCCACGGTGGACACCATCGGGAACATCAGCGCTACCGAACCCTCACCGCTCGCTCGCAGCACGGCGTTGATCTGGGTTCTCAGCCAGGCCCGCTCCCGTTCTCCGAGGTCGTGCACCCGCAGGCGCTTGTCACCTCGCCAGTCGAACGTACGAAATACGACTTGCTTCGGAGCCATAGCCGAAACGACCGCGCGATACACTTCGAGTTGCTCGTCCTCGGAAGGTGGCTCCATCCTATCCAGGCACATGAACTCGGTTCGATACAGGCCAATGCCTTCCGCGCCGTTTTCAAGCACGGCCTGCACCTCGCTCGGCAGCTCGACGTTGGCCGTGACTGAAATCGAAACTCCGTCGCGGGTCACAGCGCTCGTCGAGCGCTCTGCTTTCAGGAACGCGGCGAAACGGTCGCGACGTGTTTCGGCAGCGCGGCGTTCTTCAGGGGAAGCGCCCAAGGTCACCTCTCCAGCGAAGCCGTCGACCAGAACGACCTCGTCGTCTTCGACCTCGGTTGGTAACGGCCCGACACCGACGACGGCGGGCACGCCAAACGTGCGTGCGAGGATTGCAGTGTGACTGCTCCTCGCACCCATTTCCGTGACCAGCCCCACGGTCGGCGGCGCCAACATATGCACTGCGTCCGCAGGAGTGAGGTCGTGGGCTATCAAGACCGTCGGCCCATCGGCGGTGCGAGCACTTCGTTTCTCGCCGCGCAAATGACGGAACAGGTGCTCTTGAACATGATCGATATCCCGTGCGCGTTCTTGAAAGTACGAGGACGCGTCTTCGAGGAGCGGCTTTTTGAGACGCTCGGTCACCCGAGACAAGGCCCATTCCGCATTGATCCTATCCTCGCGGATCGCTTCGGAGATCGCGTCGATGAGAAGCGCGTCCCCGTGCATCAGCAGGTAGACGTCGAGAATCGGGGCATAGGCCGAGCCATGCCGGTCGGTGAGCTCCTGCTTGGCAACTTCGATCTCGGCGCGCGACTTCGAGACCGCCTGCTCAAATCGTGCGAGCTCGGACGAAACGTCCGTCTCTTCGATGCGACGATGCGAAACCCGGGAACGGTCGCGGTCAATCACTCGAGCCGGCCCCACGGCGACGCCAATCGATGCCGCGATCCCCTTGAGACGCGCGGGGCCGGTCATTGCATCTCCCCAAAGCCGTCCGCGACCAGCCCGCAAAGCGCAGCGAGGGCTGCGTTGGCGTCGGCGCCTCGTGCATGAATCGTGATCTCCGCACCCTGCTGACCGCAAAGTAGAAGCACGCCCATGATGCTCTTGGCATCGGCAACCTGACCGTCCTTGCTCACCTCGATGTGAGATTCGTACCGATTCGCGAGGTGGACCAGCTTGGCAGCGGCTCTCGCATGCAAACCCAGGCGGTTGGGCACCTCTACGGTGGCCGTCAGAGCTTCGCTCACGAGGCAGCCCGTTGCGCGTCTCGGTGCACCACGACAACCTCGTGGCCGTCGCCGAGCTGACGACCGAGCTCTTCGGCCATCGCCACGGACCGATGCCTCCCACCGGTGCACCCCAGCGCGACAGTCAGATAGGCCTTCCCTTCACGCGCATACTGGGGAAGCACGTGATCGAGCAGCGGTCGTAGGTGTCTGAGGAACTCTAGCGTTTCCGGGGCGTCCATCACGTATGCCGAGACCTCCGGATCCATTCCTGTCTTTGGGCGCAGCGCCTCGACGAAGTGCGGATTCGGCAAGAACCGCAGGTCGAACACCAAGTCGGCGTGCACGGGAACCCCGTACTTGAAGCCAAAGGAGAGCAAACGAACGACCATCGAAGGCCGGTCCGCGTCACGGCCAAGGTAATCGATGAGGTGATGGCGGAGGTCATGAACGCTGAAGTCCGTCGTGTCGAACACGATATCGGCGCGCGCGCGAAGACCGGCAAGCCGCTCGCGCTCCCGAGCGATCGCCCCCTGCAGATCTCCCATCCGGGCGAGCGCGTGGGGCCTACGGGTTTCGCTGAACCGCCGAACCAGGACATCGTCCGCACAGTCGAGGAAGATCACCTCCACGCGATGCCCTGAAGCCTCGAGCTCCGAAATCGTCTCCTCGGCTCCGCTCAGGAACGCGCCAGTGCGAACGTCGATACCCAACCCGACGCGGCTGAGATGGCCTTCCCGGCTGACCAGCCCCAGCAGCGCTGGCGCCAAGCCAGGCGGCAGGTTGTCGACACAGAAGAAACCCGCATCTTCGAGCACACGAAGCGCGCTGCTCCTTCCGGCGCCCGACAGTCCTGTGATGACGACGACCTGGGGAGCCGCACTCATCAGTCGGGCCCCGAACCCGAGTCTTCCATGTCGCCCATCAGCGTGCTGATGAATTTCTGCGCGCCATGATGCCCAGCGGCCTTGAGGATGTGATTGCGTGCCGCGACCTCGAGGATCACGGCCATGTTGCGGCCGGGCCGAACCGGGATTCGCAACATGGGAATCGGAATGCCGAAGATGTCCAACGTGGAGTCGTCGAGGCCTAGGCGATCGAAGGGCTCGTCGTCGCTCCACGGGCAGATCTCGACCACGAGCTGCACCGTCTTTTCGGAGCGGACGGCGTTGGCCCCAAACAGATCACGAACGTTGATGATGCCGATACCGCGCACCTCGAGGTGATTCCGCAGCAAAGTCGGCGCGCGGCCGAGGATTTGCTCGGACGGGAGCAGCGACAAGATGACCTGATCGTCGGCGACGAATCGATGCCCACGCTCCACCAAGAAGAGAGCGCATTCGCTCTTTCCGATCCCGCTCGGCCCCAGGAGTAACGTCCCGACGCCATGTACGTCCATCAACACTCCGTGACGGGTTTCGGAAGGCGCGAGAATTCCGTCCAGCACCCGATGTATCGTCTGAATCGTGCGGCTCGACCGGGGTTCGGCGACTGCGAGCGGCGTAGAGGTTTCCTGCGCGGCTTGGAGTAACGCAGCCGGCGGGTCGACTCCCCGGGTGACGACGACCAGCGAAAGCCCCAGGCCGAACAACACGCCCACGCGCTGAAGTTGCTCTTCGGGCGGCAGCCCCTCGAGGAAGGTGAGCTCGGTCTCGCCGAGAATCTGAACTCGAGTGGGAACGACACCATGGGTATGCCCCGCCAGAACGAGCCCAGGCTTTTGCACACGGGGATGGTCGACGGGGCGGTCCCTCCCCTCTCCACCGGCAACCAACCGCAAGATTGCCTGAAGGCGAGGCTCGGCTAGCAGATGCCCGACCGTAATGCCGCGTTCGACGCGCATGCTGGGAAGTCCGCGGCGCTGCGAAGAGGAAGACTGCGTCACCTGCACATCATACGCGAGTGCTACGTGACTGTCTGCCCGTCAGGGCTCAATCAGCGTGCGATACGCCTCGGCGCCGTCCGCGGCTTTGAGGAGAGCTTGGCGCTTCTCGTCGTTTCGAAGCACGCGAGACACGCCGGCCAGAGCGGCCAAATGCTTCTGCGGCATAGACCTCGGCCCGACGATGCCGACCAGAAGCCTCACGGGTAAGCGGTCGACTGCGTCGAAGTCGACTCCCGCAGGACACACGGCAACCGCGGCTCGCAGCTCGTCCACCCCGTCGTAACGCCCGTGCGGGATCGCAACTCCGCTGCCGATGCCCGTGCTCGCCAACCGCTCGCGTTCGAGGAGCACGTCGTAGACGACGTCCTCGTTGGCGGTTCCCTCCGGCATGCAGAGCAGCGAAGCGATGGCGCGCAGTGCGTCTTCCTTGTTGGACATCGCCAGCCCAATTCGTACACGCTCGGGATGAAGAAGGTCGGCCAGCATGACGGCGAGGCGATACCCCACCCGTCACGCGGGCGCAACGCGGGTCAGTCTTCGGGGTGCCGGAGGGACTCGCCGCTATGCCGCCGGCGGTGGGTCTCCGTCGCCTTAGTGTCGCGAACCTGTCGGTCGATCTTGTCGACGACCTGATCGATGGTCGCGTACATGTCCTCGGACTGACCGTGGCCGGCGTACTGGTGGCCATCGCCAGTCAGATTCAAATCGACTCGGTGGAGATGCCGCTCCATCGAAAAAGTGACCTCGGCGTGCAGGGGCGCCCGCATGTACTTTTGGATCTTGCTTATTTTCTCGGAGGCGTGGCTCTTGATGGCGTCAGACGACTCCATGTTGCGAAATGTGTAGCTAATACGCATCGACCCTCCAGCGACTAAAAGTACTTCTTACGTTTTGATGAACTCAAGATTCCGAGCATTTCGCGATACTTCGCGACCGTGCGGCGGGCAATCTTAATATCGTCTTGTCCGAGCATTTCAACGATTCGTTGATCTGAAAGTGGGGCTTTCTCGTCCTCGCCCCCGATGATGCCCTTGATCGCCTGTTTCACGCTTTCCGAGGCGATATCGTTGTGGTTATCACGCCTTATGGCGCTGTTGAAGAAGTACTTCAACTCGAAAGTGCCCCGGGGCGTGTGGACGTATTTGTTGCTGGTTACACGGGAAATTGTGCTCTCGTGCATCCCGACGGCCTCCGCCACGTCACGCAGAATCATGGGCTTGAGGTGCTCGATGCCCTTGTCGAAGAAGTCCTGCTGCTTCTCGACGATGCACTCGGTGACCTTGACGATGGTCTTGCGGCGCTGATCGATGCTCCGGATCAGCCATTGTGCGCTCCGGAGCTTGTCCTGGATGTACTCCTTGGCCTTGGGGTTGTCCGCCATGGCCGACCGGTAGAAACCGCTGATCTTGAGTTTGGGCATGCCGTCGTCGTTCGCCACGACGTAGTACTCCTCCCCCACTCTATGGACGTAGACATCCGGCACGATGTACCGAGGCTCCTCGGTCTGGAACCGGCGCGCCGGCCGCGGCTCGAGCTCGGCGATGATCTGCGCGACGTCGTAGACCTCGTCGAGCGCGCACCCACACGTCTTGGCGATCGCTGGGTAGTGCCGCTTCTCGAGGTCGGTCAAATGATCGGAAAGCACCCGAAGCACGAGCTCGTCCATGCCGTAGTGCGTCGCCTGAATGCTCAGGCACTCCTCGAGTGACCGGGCGGCGACCCCCAACGGATCGAACTGCTGAATCATCGCGAGGACTTCTTCGGCATCTTCCGGGTTGAGACCGGCCTCGGCCGCAAGCCGCGGAACGATGCTTTCGGGAGGGACACCTTCGACTTTGAGATACCCGTTGTCGTCGAGGTTTCCGATGACCAGCACTGCGAAACGACGCTCGTCCTCGACGAAGTCCCCCATCCGCAACTGCCATTCGAGGTGCTCAGTCAGGTCTTCGAAGGTCGATAGCGTCGCTTCGAGTCCGGGCATCTCTTCGTCCGGCGCGCGCCGCATTGAAGGCATCGGCGCTTCGTTCGACTGATTCTCGAGGTAGCGCTCCCAGTCAATCTCTTCTTTCTTCGCCTCGTGGGCCTGGACCTCGGGCGTCGGCGATTCCTCGGTGCCCGCGCTGCTCGACTCACGTGACTCGAGCCCTTCCTCGAGGATGGGGTTCTCGAGCAGCTCTTCCTGCACGAGCTCGGTCAGCTCCATGCGCGACATCTGCAGCAGCTTGATCGCCTGCTGAAGCTGCGGCGTCATGATGAGCTGTTGCGATAGTTTGAGTTGCTGCTTGAGCTCCATGTAGGCCCCACGCCTCCGGAAGCGCGTCGATTCGCAGTATAGACGGCTCGGGCGCTCAGGGAAACTCGACCGCCGAGGCTCGCGATTCGCACCCCGCTCGGTTATTCTGTCGGAGTGGGGAGTGCCCGTCCATTTCCAAAGGCGGTGGTGGTCGTCGCCGACGACGATCGCGCGACGTGCGAGCACATATCTCAACTGCTTCGGGCCCGCGGGCTGGTAGTCGTCCCGGCAAATGACGGCCAGAAGGCGATCGACGCAGTTCGCGCACAGGAGATCGACCTCGTAGTCCTCGATGTCGACATGCCAGGGCTCAACGGAATCGATGCCTGCAGAGTCGTCAAGACGATCACCAAGGATCGCTTCGTCCCGGTCGTCCTCCTCGCAGCGTCGGGCGATCTGAGCGCGCGCGTTCAAGGGCTGCGCACGGGGGCGGACGACCACGTGACGAAGCCGTTCGAGGACGGCGAGCTCCTGGCCCGCATCGAGAACATGCTGCGGGTGAAACGAGCACACGACGACGTGCAGTTTGCCAAGAACGAGATCCGCTATACGTCTCTACACGACCAGCTTCGCGCGCTGCCGGATCACCGCTTCTTTCACGAGTGCCTCGCGATCGAGTTCGAGGAAGCGCAACGTCATCTGGATCCGCTCGCTTGCTGCATCCTCGCCGTCGATGACTTCCGGGAGCTCGTCTCGAATCACGGTGCCGAGATCGCCGGTCACGTTCTCGACGAAGTATCCGCGCGGGTGCAGCGCACGATTCGTGCGACCGACATCGCAGCGCAGTTCAGGACCGCCGAGTTTGGGCTTCTCCTACCGAACACCCGTCCAGCCAGGGCGCTGACCTTGGCTGATCGCATCGTTTCCGACGTCGCACTCCAACCGTTCGAGCTGCCTCACAGCGATGGGAGCATCGAGCTGACGATTTCGCTCGGGGTCGGACTGTATCCGAGTGGTAACATTCGCTCCCACAGCGAACTGTTGGACGCGGCAAGCATCGCGGTGGCTCGAGCGCGGGTCGCCGGTCCGAATCGCGTCTGCGTCGTCCAGCAGCAAGGCTACATTTTCCGACCCACATTCACGGGCGCTGCCTAGTCGTCGTTGAAGCGCTCTCCCATCCTGCTGCTTCCGAACGCAGCGACTAGGAGGCCGACAACCATCAGCCACAGCCCCCATTGCCACTCGACATCGGCGGTGTAGGCGTCGGCCACCCGCCCGATCCGGCGGGTCGTGTAGAGCAATGGCAGCGCACCGCCTAGAGCAAGCCCGAGCGCCGCCAACCGCGCCGCCCGCATCGTGTATCGGCTGCGACGCCGCCAAAGAATCCACAGCAGCGCGATCGCCGCGCCCGGGGTGAACCATAGATTGGCCGCTCCGTCGATGGCCACCTCCAGCGCCGATGCTGCAAGGCCACGTGTGCTGACGAATGGTGCGACGAAGCCCAAAAGAACCAGGGTCGCGCCGAGCAACACCGTGCCCCTGCCCAAACGAGGGTCACCAAAGAAACTCACCCCATCGAGGGCGCTATCCACTGTCCGAGGGAGCTTGTCGATCGCGACCAGGGTGAGCTCGTGCTCCGGGCACTCAGCGCGCCCCTCAAAACCATCACGGCAAAAGGGACAGAACAGTACCTCAGGGGCTTCGGATGAGTCGTCGGACGAAAGCATGCTTGGATCCCGGTCGCCGTGCGTCTTTCCCAGGTTCGTGTTATCCGCTGTCCCGGGAAATGGAAATCCGGGGCCTCACAAAAGTCGACTTCGACTATATCATCTCGGTGCTCGATCAGTGGTGGGGCGGGCCGGCTGGTAGGCGTGCCGACCCGATGTTTTTCTACGAGTTCGGCGAGCATGCACTGGTTGCCGAGCTCGACGGACAGGTGATCGGCTTCCTGCTCGCGGTGCTGGTGCCTGCGCCGGCCGCGACTGGGTACGTGCATCTCGTTGGAATTCACCCGGACCACCGTCGGCGAGGGGTCGGAAAGCGACTCTACGAGCAGTTTACCGAGCGATGCCGAGCCGCCGGGATGAGGCGGATCAAGTGCCTGGGTGCCGCTGGGCATGAAGGGCCCGTACAGTTCCACGAGTCGATGGGATTCGAGAGCACCGAGGTCGCGGACTACGCGGGCCCGGGCCGTTCGCGCGTCGTATTCGTGAAGGAGCTTTGACCTGATGGCGACTCCCGGTATCCTCAGAAGCAGGTAAGCGGGGAGACAAGCAGGAATGGGCTACTCATCGGCGGCCGAAGCGCGACAAGCTCGCGAAGCGCTCGGCAAAGCACTCGAGGCACTGCAGCAAGACGAGGACGTTCCGAAGGAGGTCCTCGGCATCATCCAGAACGTCGCGAAGTCCGTTGGCGCGCTGTTCGAGGCGGAGTACGCCTCGACCGAGCCGGACGGCAAGACCTGTGTGAAGAGTGCCCTCGGTACGCTCAGCCAAACGCTCGCGCTTCTTCAGGATGTGAAGAGCGAGCACTTGGGCGTGCAAAGCGCGACCGAGAGCATCGCCGACGTCATCACGATCCTCTTTCCGCTGACGAACAAGTCGAGCGTCAGACCCGAGGCTGGGTCACAGCGCACAGCTTCACAGCGCACAGCTTCACAGCGCAGAACTTCACAGCGCTCTCCGGCGAGCGCACCACCGGCGAGCGCACCACCGGCACAGCGCTCTCCTTCACAGCGCTCTCCGGCGAGCGCACCACCGGCACAGCGCTCTCCGGCACAGCGCTCTCCGGCGAGCACACCTCCGGCGAGCGCACCACCGGCACAGCGGGGGGCCGTGCCCAGCACACCGGCGGCCGCGTCACAGCGACCTGTGTCGCCGTCCAATGGTCCTTCCATCCGGCCGCTGTCTGGTCGGCCGGTTTCGGGGGCGCCGGCGCCGATCCCGACTTCTATGCTGCCGCCGCCCGCACCGATTCCGACCGGAGAACGTCAGCCGGTCGAGGCGAACCTCGGCGCGACTACACAGTCCAATTTCTACGTAGGCTTCAGCGGCGAAATCGCCCACGGTGGCGTGTTCCTCGCGACGTACGAAGCGCTCCCGAAAGACACGTCGGTCAGCATGTTGGTGACCTTGCCCGGTGGCTTCGATTTCGAATGCGACGGCTACGTTCGGTTCGTCCGCGACCCCATGGACTTCATGTCGGAGTCCGAGCCTGGCATGGGCATTCAGTTCGAAGGGCTATCGGACGAGGCCCGCGACCTGGTGCTGCGGTTCATCCGCAAACGCCCACCAATCTTCTACGACGTCTAGTGTGCGGATCTTTCTCTCGCACACTAGGCGCTGGATCACACTTTGGTTTCCGGCGGTGTAATCAGCCTTCGCCGAGGAGCTTGCTCATCGAGGCTTCGTCGACCGGTGTGAAGGAGTACGATTCCATCTCCTTCGAGGTCACCCACGCGTACTCCTTGACGGCGCGACAATGGAGCTCATCGCTGAGCAGTGTGCACTCGTACAGATGCAAATCGACGGCGTACTTGTCGTAAGGATGGTTCACGAACGAAATGAGCTGGCCCACCTCGACGCTGGCCCCCAGGCGCTCGTCCACTTCGCGCGCCAATGCCGCCTCGTCACTCTCACCTCGTTCAACGCGTCCGCCCGGGAAGTCCCAGAGCAATGGCAGGACGGCGGTCTGGCGACGCTGGGTGATCAAATACCGCCCGTCACGTTCAATGAGGGCGGCCACCACGCGAATGGTCTTCATCTCCGACGGCACGATGCGGGATATAGCATCCCAGCCCCAAGGTGTTTACATTGGGTAGTGGTGCACGACCTCGCGTGGAGGCCGTTCGACGTTCAGGACGGGGCTCGTGATGAGGTCCCGACCTGCCGCGATGAAGAAGAGAGATTCACCGACCGTAGGGAGCCCCTCCGAGGCGCTGATGGCGCCATTGTCGTGGAACTTGAGGCCGCCCGAAACGGTGCTGCGCAACGCGAGGTGGCCGGCGAGCCACTCCCCGCTCCGACGATCGCGGACGCCCACACACACGTTCCGGCGCACGTGGTATTCACTGTTACGAGTCACGAAAATGCGATGAATTCGGCGTTCTTTGCCCAAATAGCCCATCAAAAAACCTCCCCGGACGTTACCATAGGATTCCGAGCCACCTTACATGTGGGATAAAGTAGGACCAAGAAACTGGCGACGGCCGCTCCTCCTGCAGCCAGACAACTTCACGCCGCCGGAGCGAACCCCCTGGGGAGGCCGCCGAATCGCCGAGAGGTTGAAGCTGAACGCGGGTTTAGAGATCCGCGACGTGGTGGGCGAAGCCTGGGAGCTCTCGGTAGAGCCCGATTTTCCAAGCCGAATCGTCGACGGGCCCACGCTGGACGAAGCGCTCCGCGCCGACCCCGCCCTCCTCGGCACTGAGGCCGCGCTTGGTTCCACGGCGTTGCTGGTGAAGCTCGTCGACGCCGCGGACGATCTTTCGGTCCAGATTCATCCCAGGGACGCCGACCCGCTTCTCGCCGCAGACGAAAGTGGAAAACCAGAGGCCTGGTACATCATCGACGCAGACCCCGGGGCGGGCTTGTACCTCGGCTTTCGTGACGGCGTGTCACGGCGGGACGTCGAGACAGCGATCGATCAGGAGGGAGAGGTTGACGCGCTCATGTCGTTCGTTCCGGTGTCTCCCGGGGACGTATTTCTGATCGAGCCGGGGACGCCTCATTCGATCGGCAAAGGTGTCCTGCTGCTCGAACCGCAGCGTGTCTCGCCGGGAAAACGTGGCCTCACGTACCGCTACTGGGATTGGAACCGCAAGTACGACGCTACGGGGCGCATCGACCCCGGCGGACAACCTCGCGCGCTTCACCGGGAGCGTGCGCTCGATGTGACGGACTGGGAGGGGCCGCGAGGCAACGCGCTCCTCGATCGGGTGTGCCACCGGGCGGGGCCCGCTCCGATTGGGGGTACAGCGACCCTAGAGGTCGTCGCGGGCGACAACGGGCCGATTCGCTCCGAGTTCTTTCTCATGCAACGCCTCGCCGGCTCGGGCGACCTCGCGCTTCCTATGCACGACCGCTTGCGCTCGCTTACCGTCTTGGATGGGCGGGTCACGCTTCACGATGGCGAGGCCGTGTTGGAGCTGGCGCGCGGGCAGACCGCAGCCCTTCCCGCGTGCCTCGGGCCGCTGCGCGTCGAGTTGGACGGCGCGCATGCGATGCTCTGCACATTGGCTTGACGGCGCCATGCCCGCGTTAGACAGTGCCGCGCCTTGACGAGCTTCGATACCGGCGGCACTCGGCCCTTCATCTCGATCGTGATCCCCGTCTACAACGAGGAAGCGATCCTGCGTGCGGCCGTCGTGGACCTCGTCGATCGGCTGAGCGCCTCTCCCTGGTCGTACGAGCTCGTGTTGGCGGAAAACGGCTCGACGGACCGAACCGTCGAGGTGGCGGCAGAGCTCGGGGAGCGCTTCGACCAACTCGTGTGGCGACACACCCGCGAGCCCAACTACGGCAAGGCTCTTCGAGCGGGCATCCTCCACGCCAGAGGCGACATCGTCATTTGCGACGAGATCGACCTTTGCGACACCGACTTCTACGAACGCGCCATCGCCCTTTTGCGAGACCCATCGGTGGACTTCGTCATCGGCTCTAAAGTGATGGAGGGAGCCGTGGACGAGCGGCCCTTCGTTCGGCGCCTCGGCACGTTCGTCATCAATGGCATGTTGAGGGCCACGCTGGGATTCAAAGGGACCGACACCCACGGGCTCAAGGCCTTTCGGCGGGAGCTCGTTCAACCGATCGCGGACGGCTGCCTGGTCGACCGCGATCTCTTCGCATCCGAGCTCGTCATCCGCGCGGAACGTGCCGGGCTCGGCCTCCAGGAGATCCCGGTTCGGGTCCTGGAGAAGCGGCCCCCCACGGTCGGCTTGGCAAGACGCGTGCCCAACGTGTTGAAGAACTTGGCGAAGCTCTTCATCGCGATCCGGATCAAACGGTGAGTCTGAGACTGGCATCGATATCGATCGATTTGGACGAGGTGCCTCGTTACACGGCGATCCACGGCCTCGAGGCTCCACGCGGGCAGAGTGCGCATGCGGTGTACGACCGCTGCGTCCCGCGGCTGACCGCTTGGCTCGACGACGAGCGGATTCGGGCGACCTTCTTTGCGATTGGTGAAGACGTCGAGCGCGAGGAGAACCGCCAGACCATCGCCGCGCTCCACGCGGCCGGACACGAGATCGGAAATCACTCGCATCAACACCGTTACGATCTCACGCGCCGCGCTGTCGCGGACATCCGGGAAGACATCGAGCGAGGCGCAGAGGCCATCGAGGACGCATGCGGAAAGCGGCCCACCGGCTTTCGCGCGCCCGGGTACACCGTCAGCGACCCACTTTTCACTGCGCTCGATGCCTCAGGGGTCGAATACGACTCGAGCGTCTTTCCGTGTCCAAGCTACTACGCGGCCAAGGCTGCCGCACTAGCCGCGATCAAGGTTCGAGGCCGGAGGAGCGCAAGCATGTTGGACACGCCCGCGGTGCTGCGAGCGCCGAGGGAGCCGTACCGAATCGGACGGCCGTACTGGCGACGGGGTGATGGCATGCTGGAGCTCCCGATCGGCGTAACCCCGCTACAGCTCCCGTACATCGGCACGTCGCTGGTGCTGGGTGGCGAGCGAATCGCTGAACGGCTCACCAAGCAGATGCTTGGAAGGGAGCTGATCAACCTCGAGCTTCATGGATTCGATGTAGCCGATGCGGCAGAGGACGGGCTGGAAGAGGTCGCTCGGCACCGCGCGGACTTGAAACGGACGGCCACCGACAAGCTTCGGGCACTTCGCGCGGCGGTGCGGGTGATTCGTGAAGCGGGTTACGAGCTGGTCACCCTCGAAGAAGCAGCCAGGCGATTCAGGTCCCAACCCAGCCGGTAGACTCGCGGCTTTGTACGGCGCGAACCGCGAGCTCGTCGGCGTGCTCGTTGAGCCGCACGCCCTGATGGCCGCGCACGTGGAAGAGCTTGGTGTCGGGATGCGCGTCTAGCGCCTGCCGCACCTTGGCGACCAGCTCTTTGTTGGCTTTGACCTTCCAACCCTGGGTCAGCACGCCGATCGAATATTTCGAATCGGTGTAGAGACGCAGCGGCCTGCCGAGCTCCTGGGCGAGCTCCAGGGCGCGAAGGATCCCTGTGAGCTCCGCGATGTTGTTCGTGGCCTCGCCGATGTACTCGCTGAGCTCACGCATTTGGTCTGCCCACAAGGCGACCGCGCCCACTCCGGCCGGCCCGGGGTTCCCGCTGCATGCGCCGTCGGCGTAGGCGAGGACCTCGTCGCCTTCGGGTTTCTCCGGTGCTGCGCCGGAGGCGCTGGCCGACGAAGGCTTCTTCTTGGATTTGGAGGGCTTTTTGACCGCTTCGCCTGGGCCGCAAAACGAGTCCGGCTCGACTTTCGGCGCGCCAGCGGGCGCCTTGAGGTTCGAGGCGCTCGCGAAATACGCCCGCCCGTCAGTGGGCTTATAGCGCACCTCGACCCTGCCCTCTTTCGAAACGAGCTCCCCGCTCGCATCACAACGGGCGAGCACCTCGGCATTGCGCAACCGCATTCGGCGCCACGGCATGGGGCACGCGTTAGCACGAGGGCTTGCTCCGTGAAAAGAACTTCCTACCCTCGACCGGTGTCTCGCTCGCTCAAGGTGGCCGTCGTGGTCTCGATTGCGATGGCTGCCCTGCTCTTCGCGGCGATGCAACACGGTCGCACGGTTCGGGCGAGCCAAGCTCTTCACGAGCTCCCGGGCACGGCGCGAGCCGTGTTGCGAGTCGATACCCGGGCACTCGAACGCACGGCGGCGGCCAGGACGCTCGTCGATGCGTTCGTGGGCGAGGAACAGCTCAGCGAGATCGAAGCGATATGCGGTCTGGACCCGCGCGCCGCCCTGAGCGAAGCCACGGTTTGGGTGCGCGGGCCCGAAGACCAACCGTTTCAATCGATCGGCCTGATGTTGCGAGGACGCGCCGCCGACGCTGCAACGCTGGCTGAGTGTCACCGTTTGCTGGTCGAAACACGAGGGGGCTCGATCATTCGGCTGGAAGGTCCCGCGGGGCCGGTTCTGGCGAGCCGTGATCGCCGGAGCGCGATCGCGCTGCTCGATGATCAGACCATCGTTACAGGGTCGGTCAGAACCGTCGCGGAGGTCTTGGCGGTCCGGCGCGGTGCGGCGCCCGCTCTCCTCGAGCGGTCCCACATCGCAAAGCTTTGGCCGCGGGTGAACGCAGGGGCGAGCGTTGCGGCCGTGCTCGATCCTCCTGACCACTGGAAATCGGCGCTCGAACGCGTGGCGAAGCTCGGCGACGAAGCCTCCGCCATACAGGGACTGCAGAGCATCGGCTTGTCGGTCGAGTCGGGGAGCGCGCAAACGGTCGACGTTTACATTGATGTAGCCGATGCAAAGCTAGCCGCCCAAGACGCAGCCCTCATCAGGGCCTGGGCCGCATCGCCGCCGGACTCCGTGGAACAGCCATGGACCGACGTGCTGCAATCGGCGCGTGTACAAGTTCGTAAAGGCACCATTGAGGTGAGACTCGACGTGTCTAGTCTTTCGGAGACTCGGTAGCGCCACGCCCATCGGCGGTGCCGCCGGCGAAGAACTCGGATTTGCGATACCGCTCGTCGATGCGCTGCAGCAGGATCTTGGTAACCGCCGCCGCCGGCACCGCGAGAAGCACCCCGGTGAATCCCAACAGCTCGGCGCCGACCAACAAAGCAAACAAAACGGCGATCGCAGAGATCCCGACGGTGTCACCCATGATCTTCGGCGTGATCACGAAACTTTCGAAGCCCTGGATCACGGCGTGGACGCCGAGCACCCACAGAATCTGCGTCCAACCTTGCCAGTCGAGCGCTGTCATCAACAGCGCGGTGCCCAACGCAAGAGTGCTGCCGACGTACGGAATGAACGAAAGCAACCCCGCCATGATCCCAATCGGCAGCGCGAGGGGCACGCCGATCAGGCCGTAGCCCACGGAATACAGCACTGCGAGGATCGCCATGACGGTGAACTGACCCCGGAAGAACTGCCCAAGTACCGCGTCGACCTCGCCAAAGAAACCGTTCGCCTCCGGTCGATGGCGCGGGGGGATCAGCTCACCCACCTTCGCGACCAGTACATCGAAGTCGTACAACAGATAGAAGGCAAACACCGGCACGATCAGCGCCGCGACGATGGCCCCAACCACCGAAACCGTTCCGCCGAGCAGCCATTTCAGCGCCACTGTGGCCGGGGTGTAGCCCTTGGTGAGGACCGATTGCACGTCGAAGTGGAGCTC
>Ga0316193_10001739_pt1 | contig 14945 bp, 18 predicted proteins | sample MerIslsedime2_MG_FD_207735 | JGI IMG/M metagenome (GOLD analysis project Ga0316193, IMG submission 207735) | Coastal sediment microbial communities from Maine, United States - Merrow Island sediment 2 | ecosystem: Environmental > Aquatic > Marine > Coastal > Sediment | place: USA: Maine...
CGCCATATGCTTCCATGACGGAGGACATCGCCTCAAGATTTGCATGTACGTCGCTGAATATGCCGAGCCGCATGATTGGTTCGCCAGTTACCCCGAATGCTCCATGATACACGATAGCGCCTGCCCGGTCGAAGTCCCGTGCAGCACACAAAGCTCTTCTAGAGCCTCACGATTCGCCTGAATCTGAGCTTGGTCGAGTTCTTGTGCGGACGCGCTAGGCACGATTTCATCGAACTGCCTTGTCAGCTCAGCCACCAGTTCCCTGGCGTCGGCGGCCAAGCCAAACCGCACCGCTTGGAGCACCAGCGAATTCGACATCGCCAAACCGAATCGCATAGCGTCGGCGACGACGCGGCGCCTCGACAGCTCGAAGACAGTCCTCGGGACACTCACAATCATGAGCGCCTCTTCGATCCGCTCGGGACTGCTCCAGGATTCCAATCGCTTCAGCCGGCGCAGGGCTTCTCCCGCAGTCGGCGCATCGCTCTCGAGCACGAACGGGTGCTCGGCTCGGTCGACCGGAACTGGAGCTGAACGGCATGCGTTGACGGCCTCTTCCCAGCGTTCGGGCGGAGCTTGCGGAGCGAGCTCAGCGCGTCCGATGATCATCTTGGCGTTGGAGGCGCGCGGTGCTTCGAGGCGGAACGAGCGCAGAAGCTGACGTTGCTCGCTGTAGACGACGACTGTCGCGTGGAAGTCGCGCCGAAGGAGCTCCAAGATTCTGCCGTCCGCAGAGCGCAACGGGTTGAGATAAGCACGTCGTACCGTATGGGCCCTCGTATCGGTCAGGGCGAGAATGCAGACCGGGAGCTGGTCGACCGTCTTGAGCTGAACGAGCAGGTCGCTGCCCGCCTCCGAGAACGCGTCCTGGTCGTCCTCCCCAACCTGGACGAAAATCCAGAGCTCTTCGTCATCGATCAGCGGCGCAAGCTCGGTCGGCGCGCGATCCCAGAACCCGGCGGGCGGCAGCAGGCCGGCCAGGCGGGGGTAGTAGCTGGCCACGACGGGGGGCGCGTCCACTGGCTCGAGCTCGGTGATGTCGACCTCCATGGTTTCCGAGTCGTGGACGTGGCCTGCGAGGCCGCGGCGCCCATAGACGATGGCAAAATGCCGCACGTAGTCCGGCACTTGCTCCTCGTGCTCCTTCATGAGCGAATCGAGGAGCTTCGCGCGCTCGGATAGCTCGCGCCCGCGCGCCCCGTGCGGGATGACCAGAACGAACTGCTGTGCCTCCGGGTCGTGATAGATGAACGGGACGTCGACGACCTCGCCATCTTCCAGCCGATGCAAGGTACCGCCTAGCGCCGGCGCGCGGAGCTCCGGGTACTCCCCCACATTGACGACGCGGAAAACCTCAACCTCGAGAGGCTCGCGATCGGTGCGAAAAACGCGAACCCGCTCCATGCGAGTGCGGCCCGAAGGCCCTGTGTAAGGCTGATGAGTCAACGCGGCGCCCGACCCCCGAACTAACGCATTCATCGACCGATGGCCAGTTTGCCGAAGCACGCTATTGTAGGCTTGCGATGACAAGCAACACCGCCGTAGTGGACCTCACAGTCGCGTGCGTGACGTCGGTCAAGAACGCCTCCGGGATGGAGCTCGATCTGACTCAGGACACCCTCCCGATTCTCGACCACTATGCCGAGCTCATCGACTCTCCCCGCGACGAAATCGTGTCACTAATGGCCCCAATGAGTGGCGCCTACTTCGGTGAGCTCTTGGTCCGGCAGCTCGAGGATGGGGAGTGGGTGACCGACCCGGACGACTACACCCGGTGGCGGCTGCGCTTCGAGCGATGCTCGCTGACTTTCAATCCGATCGGCGTCGCGCTGGAGGCGCTTCTTGGGCAGGAGGTCCCCGACTGGGGCGCCCATCTGCAAACCGCCCCGGAGGATCAGCTTCGGGTCGAAAAAGCGCTCGAGGTGTTCGGCGACGTGCGTGATCGCGATTACTACACCTTCACGATGCGCTTCGAAGCCATCGAGCAGGCATACCTGGGTTTGCTGAATAATCCCGCAGGCATGGCCCCCCAGCCTTGACATGGGACAGTCGGCCTCCATATTTGCCCAAGCTCCTAGAAACACACACGTTTTCGAGCTTGGGTCGTGACGGATTCACTAACATCAGCAATCGAGCCGCCGGCGTGTGGCGAGCTGCTCACCACCGGTGACATGGCTCGGCTCAGCGACAGCACGCTGCGCACCGTTCGCTTCTACGAGCAGGAAGGGCTGATCGAGCCGGAGCGCCGTAGCGCGTGCGGGCACCGACTCTTTTCGGGTCGCGAGTTGATGAAATTGCAACTGGCCCTAGACCTCCGTGAGGCCGGGCTGTCGCTACAGAACATCAAAGATCTGTTTTGCCTCAAGTCCGACTGTGACTGTCCTGAAGAAGCCAGCCAACGGATGTCCAACGTGTTGAGCGTACAGATCGACACCATGCAACAGAAGATTGCAAAGCTCCGAAAGCTGCGAGAGGAGCTGACTGCGATGGTGTCCGTCCTGACAGAATGCCAGTCTTGCGATGAGGGCAATTTCCCTCTCGCCTGCGAGAAGTGCGACGTGCTCGGAAGCCCGCAGTTGCCGCGCGCGCTGCAAGTGCTCTGGCACGAGTCCGAGTAAGAGGCTCGGATGGAATGGCAACCGAGCACTCCGCTGTCGGCTGAGGAGCTGGCCAGGCTTCCCGTGTTCCCCCTGCCGCGGGTCGTCTTCTTTCCGGGAACTGCGCTGCCGCTTCATTTGTTCGAGCCGCGGTATACGGAAATGATCGAAGACTGCCTCGACAGCGGCTGCACTGCGATGGCGGTGACCCTGCTCGCGCCGGGCTGGGAGGACCACTATGAGGCGAACCCGGCGATCTACGAGATCGCTGGCGCAGGTCGCATCGTCGCGCACCAACGCCAACCAGACGGTACCCACGACGTCATCTTGCACGGCCTCAACCGCGTCCGCCTGCACGAGCTCCCCAACGATGGCCACGCTTATCGCTGCGCACGCGCAGAGCCGATCGAGGACTTCGGCGCGGCGTCGTCGTCTGACATCCTCGCCATGATGGCCTGCGCAACACGAGTTGCCGCCAAGGTTCGTGAACGGCAGCCAGATTTCGCCTTACAGGTTTCGGCCGAGCTCGCGCCAGGGAGCGCGGCAGACGTCGTCGCCGACCAGCTCGTCGTCAGCCCGGAGGAACGTCAACAGATCCTCGAGACCAGCGACGTCAAAGAACGCGTCGGCCTCGTCACCGAGTCGGTCGCATCCCTGCTGGCACAGCTCTCCGAGGCCCATGCACCATCCTAGGTCGGATGGAACGAGGCGCCGGCCTGTGGTACCGAGGCTGTTCACATGAGTGATTCAAGCGAACACACGCCAACCGTGGAGCGGTACGCCGAGGCTGAGTTGCCCTCGCGCTTTGGGCCATTTCGGGTGGTCGTGTATCGCGAGCTCGATGGGGGCAAGGAGCACCTCGCGGTCACCGTCGGCAAGGTCGAGGGGGCCGAAGATCTGCTGATCCGGGTGCACAGCGAATGCCTGACCGGGGAGGCCCTCCATTCCATCCGGTGCGACTGCCGCGACCAACTCGACCTGGCGCTGGAACGCATCCAAAGCGCGGGCACCGGCGCGGTCATCTACCTTCGGCAAGAAGGGCGTGGAATCGGCCTGGGCAACAAGATCCGAGCATATGCGAAACAGGACGAAGGGCTCGACACCGTCGACGCAAATCTCGCCCTGGGCTTCGAAGACGACCACCGCGGCTACCACGTCGCAGCCGACATGCTCCGCGACCTAGGTGTCCGCTCCGTTGCTTTGATGACGAACAATCCGCGCAAAGTTCAGGGGCTGGAAAACGACGGCATCAAGGTCACGCGTCGCGAGCCACACGAGGTCGAGGTGCACGACCACAACCGCGAGTACCTGAAGACGAAGCAAGATCGGTTGGGCCACTTGGGCACCAACGGCGACGCCGACTGACCCCGTAAAGCGACTGCGTCGCCACGGGGCCTTGCCCCATCCTACTCGCCATAACGGAGCCTCTTGAGGGGCGGGGGCAAAGCCCCGCGGACGATGCGCAGCATCGACTTTATGGGGGCACTGCCGTACCCTCACGGCGTGAGAAAGACCCTACTCCACAGAGTGCTGATCGCCGCCATCGCGGCCTCCGCCTTCACCGCCTGTAGCAACACCAAGACCAGCATCCCGCTCAGCTGGCGCAATCCCGCTTATGAACAAACGGTCTTCAAGAAGCTGTTTGTCATTGGCGTTGGTGAGGACGAAGGGGGTCGGCGGCTGTTCGAAGACACGTTCGCGAAGGCGCTCGCAAAGGAAGGCACCTCGGCCCAGGCGAGCTGGGGTCTCTTACCGCAGAGCACACAGCTGAGCGAAGAACAGATTCGAGGCGCGGTCGAAGGCGGCGGCTTCGATGGCGTGCTGGTCACCCGCCTAATGAACGTCGACCAGAGTGAAGAGTACGTTCCCCCGTCGACCTACACCGTGCCGACCGCACACTATGGGTACGGATACTATGGCTACTACGGCGCGAGCTATGCGGTCGTCCATGAGCCGGGCTACTTCAAGACCAACACGACGTTCCGGCTGGAAACCAACCTCTACTCGGTGGCAAGCACGGACTTGGTCTGGTCAGGCCAATCCAACACCCTCAACCCCGAATCCCTCACCGATGTGGTCGACTCGATGACCGCCGCAGTAGCGAAGAAGCTCAAGGAAGAGAAGCTGATCCCATGAACAAGACGCAACTCACAACAGTCAGCATCCTCCTCATCGCACTCGCCGCCCTCGCGGCCTGCAGCAAGACCGCGACCAGTTTCTCGCAGAGCTATCGAAACCCCGGCTACGAAGAGACTGTCTTCAAGAACGTGCTGGTCATCGCCATCGCTCAAGACCAGAACAGCCGCCAGGCCTTCGAAGACGCGCTCGCATCGGCGGTTGCCAACGAGGGAGGCACGGCCCAGGTGAGCATTGGTGTCTTGCCGCATGAAGAGCAGCTGACGGAGGACCAGCTGCACGCGGCAATTGACGCGGGCGGATTCGACGGGGTTCTGCTCTCACGACTGATGAGCGTCGATAAGGACGCCGAGTACACCCCACCGAAGAAGTACAACAACCCGAGGACGAGGTACTACTCGGCCTCGCCCGGTTGGGGTCATGGGTACGGCGGGTTCTACGGCTTCTACGGCACGACCTTCGCTGAAGTGCATGAGCCGGGCTACTTCGAGACGAGCACGACCTTGACGCTGGAAACCAACTTGTACTCGGTCGCCACGAACGAGCTAGTGTGGACGGGCCGATCCGAAACCATCGACCCAGAATCCATCGAAGACGCCCGAGCCTCCGTGACCGAAGCGGTCGCAAAGAAGCTCAAGGCGGAGCGATTGATTCCCTGACGGCGCCAGCCTCAGCGAGCCCGCTGCGGTCGCTGCGATCCTTCGCTGAGGACTTGTTTGATTTCACGGTGTTGGGGGGGTGGAGAGTGTCCCCTGCATTAGGTCGGCTTGGTGGTGGCTGCGGAGGGCTGTGAAGAGGCCGGTTAGCTCGCCTTGCATGACCTGGTCTAGGTTGTGCAGCGTCAATTGGATGCGGTGGTCGGTGATTCGGTTTTGGGGGTAGTTGTACGTGCGGATCTTTTCCGAGCGTTCACCGCTGCCGACCATGCTGCGGCGTTCTGAGCTGATTGCGCTGGCTTGGGCTTCGCGTTCGATCTCGAGGAGCTTGGCCGAGAGGATTTGAAGGGCCTTGGCCTTGTTCTGGTGTTGGGAGCGCTGCTGTTCGGAGCGGACCATGATGCCGCTCGGGATGTGCTTGATCTGCACCGCAGAAAGCGTGCGGTTCACGTGCTGGCCGCCGGGGCCGCCCGCCGCGGTTGCGGAGATCTCGAGGTCCTTCGGATCGATGTGCACCTCGTCGACGTCGTCGACCTCGGGAAGAACCGCGACGGTGGCGGTGGAGGTGTGGATGCGCCCTTGCGATTCGGTCGTGGGAACGCGCTGCACCCGGTGCACGCCGCCTTCGAAGCGAAGCTGGGAAAACACGTTGTCGCCCGACACCGTAGCGATGACTTCCTTGAGGCCGCCGGCAGAGGCTTCACTCAAGGACATGACCTCGACCTTCCAGCCCTTCGTTTCTGCATAGCGCGAATACATCCGGAAGAGGTCGGCTGCGAACAAGGCCGCCTCCTCGCCTCCGGTGCCGCTGCGAATCTCGAGGATGGTGTCCCGCGCGTCGTTGGGATCCTTTGGCAGGAGCAACAAGTTGATCGATGCTTTGAGCCGCTCGCGCTCTTCGTCGAGAGCGGGGATCTCCTCGGCCGCCAGCTCGCGAAGCTCCGGATCGGAAAGCGCTTGCTTGTGCCCTTCCAGGTCGTCGACGACCCGCTCGTAGCGCGCGAAGGCTTCTACGACTTCCTGCAACTCAGCCCGCTCTTTGGTTAGCCCGGTGTACCGCTTGGCGTCTGACACCACGTTGGGCTGGCAGAGCAGCTCTTCGATCTCTCGATAGCGAGCCGACAACGACTCGAGCTTGTCAGTGGGAAGCATGTCTAGGCGGCGCGCTGGGCGCTCAAGGAACCATTCTCGCTCAATACTTCCCTGAAGCGAGCGAAACTCGCAAAGACAATCGGGTCCTCACCGTGGGGCTCATCCTCTTGAATGCGGTCACGCCAGGCGGCGGTCTCCATGGCAGCAATCGCGATCTCGACCTGGTCGTCATCCGGCTGCCGCGTCGTGATCTTCTGAAACAGAAAGCCGGGGTAGAGAACCACTCGTCGCCAACCGGTCGTGCAGAACCGCGCGCTCAACCTCTGGAACTCGTAGGAGATGGCGGCAATGATCGGTAGAAGCCCGATCCGGATCACCAGCAACGCGGCCTGGCCCAACCAGCCTTCGACGTTGGGCATCAGGAGCGGCGCAGCGAGTGAGCCGATGATGATCGAAACGACGATCACGACGACTAGGAATGTCGTCCCGCACCGCGGGTGGAGGGTGGTTTGCGCCTGCACGTTCTCGACGGTCAGGGGCAGGTTCTTCTCGTAAGCGTGGATCGTTTTGTGTTCGGCCCCGTGATACTGGAACAGACGCCGCACGTCGGGGATTCGGCTGATCGCGAAAAGGTAACCGACGAAGATCAGCAGCTTGAACCCACCGATGAGAACGTGAAACGCGGTGTCGGTGAGGCCGAGGTCCCACCCCGCCCCCTTCGCGGTCAAGCTTGCGAGAAACTGCGGCAACGCGACGAAGAGTCCAAGCGCGAGCACAGTCGAAATGACCACGGCCAGCCGCCCCGAGCCCTCATCTTGCGCGAGCTCTTCCTCGGTCATCTGCTGCTCGGCCGAAAACTGAAGCGCCGAAAAGCCCATCGTCATCGACTCGACCAACATGGCCACACCGCGAAACCCTGGGAGCTTCCAGAGCTTCTTCGACCAGGTCGAACGGTACGGGCCTTCGCGAAGCGCGATCGTGCCGTCGGGCCGGCGAACGGCCACGGTCAGGCACGCTGGAGCGCGCATCATCACGCCCTCGATGACCGCCTGTCCACCGATATACGGCTGGGCCATCGTCGCTAGTATGGCGCCCTTGCGGGGCGAAGCCGCGTGGGCGATGCCTTTACGGGACACAGCGGCCTAGTTGTCGGCGGACGCCTCAGGCGTCGCCTCGGCCTGCTTGCCCTTGCCCGTCTTCGCGTACTTCTTGCGGAAGCGCTCGACGCGACCCGCAGTGTCGACGAGCTTCTGCTTGCCCGTGTAGAACGGGTGGCATTCCGAGCAGATGTCCACCTGGTCGATGCTCTTGGTCGAACGCATCTGGTGCGATGCGCCGCAAGCGCAAGTCACGGTGATCGTGTTGTATTCAGGATGGATGTCGGATTTCATTGCTGTCGTGCTCCGTCGCTGAGCGAGGCCGCCGTATGTAGCCTAGGAGACCCCAGTCGGCAAATCATCGGGCCGAGCGGCCCCGGGCGCAAGGTCACCTGCCGAATAGTCACATAATATCATCGAATTAGCCGCTTCGTGTAGACTGCCTGTCGGTGAGCCTTTCCCCAAGTTACGTTGCGCGCCTGACGATGAAATCCAGGGGACCCGCGCAGTTCGTCCTCGCCGCATCGATCGCGGCCGCGATGATCGTCACGCCCGGATGCGCGACGACGACGCCTCCAGCCGAACCGGCGGTGGAGAAGACCCCGCCGCCGCCAAGGCCGCCCTCTCAGGCGACGGTCGCTCCAAAGCTGGTGGTTCTGATCGTCCTCGACCAGCTCGGCTCCTGGGTGCTCGATCAGCAGTTGCCTCTGCTTCCAAGCGGCAGCGCCATCCGTCGTGCCTACGAGGACGGCGCGTCCCACACCGCTGAGTTTCCCTACGCTTCAACCCAGACGGCGCCAGGGCACGCGTCGCTCACAACCGGCGTTACGCCCGCGGTGCACGGCATCGTCGCGAATGCGGTTTACGTTCCTGAGCGCGGAGCCCGGAAGATGGTGGACGACGGGGAGCATGCCGTGCTCGGCAACCCCGAACGCTACGTGAGCCCCAGCCAGCTTCGTGCCGAAACCGTTGCCGATGTGTTGCACCGTGAGAGCGCCGCGAAGGCGCGTATCGTCGGCATGTCGATAAAGGCCCGGTCCGCGGTGCTGCCCGTGGGGCAGAAAGCCAACGTCGCCATCTTCTACGATGCGGTGGCGCGCGCCATGACGACGTCGACGTACTACGCGCCCAAGAGCAGGCTGCCGGATTGGCTCCGCGACTTCAGAAAGGCCAACCCGGTCGGGCCACTGCTGCAAACATGGGAGCCCGCCGATCCCGACTGGCTTCAGAAGCACCTCGGTCCGGACGCGTCGCCCGGAGAGATGTATCCATCGTTCCCGCACGACCCACGGGAAGCGCCTGACCCATGGTACGCGTTCTCGGGGACGCCCGAGGCAAGCGAGTACTTGTTGGCGGCCGCCTATGCAGTGGTAAAGGCGGAGAAAATGGGCATCGACGACGTTCCGGACTTCCTGGCGCTGAGCGTGTCCGGAACAGACATCGTGGGACACATCTGGGGTGCGCGTTCCTGGGAGTACGCAGACAACCTGAGGCGCATCGACCGAGCGCTCAGCCACTTCGTGAAGCTCCTCGAGGCCCGCGGGCCGGTCGCCTTCGTGCTCACCGCGGATCACGGTGTCGCCGAGTTGCCAGAACGCGCTCGTGCGGAAGGTCGAGCGGGCGGCCGTCTGCGCACCGAAGCCCTGACGAGAACGGCAGAGCACGTGGCCGACACGGCGCTGGGCCAGGGCGACTGGATCGCGGGCTACGTCCCGCCGCTGTTCACCTACACAGCTGCAGGCAAGGCGCGCCATCAGGAGCTGACCAAGGCGCTCCGCAAGGCCCTTCCCGGCGTGGATGGCGTGGAGGCCGTCTACGATGCGCGGGACCGGGCCGAGTTGCGCGCGAGCAAGAACGACATCGAACGTCTCGTTGGTGCGAACCTCCCTGACGACCCTCCCGGCGATCTCTATCTCGTGACCGAGCCGGGCTGGTTCGACGCGCTCTCCGAACAAGGCGGAACCAACCACGGGTCGCCCTGGGACTACGACCGCCGTGTTCCGGTCCTGATGTGGGGCGCCGCGATCGAGCGCAGGACGAGCAAGGAGGTACACGATGTGCTGCGGGTCGCAACGACGCTCGCGGCCCTACTGAACGTGCCCGCTCCAGCCGAAGCGCCGAAGAGCCCTCTGCCGGGTGTCATGCGGTTGCCCGATTGAGTATGCTCCCGGCATGAAGCTCACGATTGCACTCGGGAAAGTCGGCACGCTGGCCTTATGGGCGTGGTGCGCCCTTTCCTTCATCGCGCCAACGACCGTGCCAGAACCGGGAATCGGCCAAATGGTGTTCTTGGGTCTGCTGGCGGTGCATGCCGGTGAAGCTTTCGCTTTCGCCAAGGGCCTGGCCGCCAAAGACGGCGGGTCGCTGGGCGGTCACGTCGGCAAGCTCATGGTTTTCGGCTACTTCCACGTCATGGGCGTCCGGTACGGTTGAGGTTTGCGGCGTCGACGTGATGGGCAATAACTGAGCAATGGGTCAGAAGCGAATTCACCTCGTCGTCCGCGGCCGGGTCCAAGGCGTGTACTTTCGGGCCACAGCGCAGCGCGAGGCTCGGCAGCATGGCCTGAGCGGCTGGGTGAAGAACCGCCCGGACGGCTCGGTGGAGATCGTCGCCGAGGGCGAAGAAGACGACGTAAAAGACTTCCTCGCCTGGTCGCACAACGGGCCATCGACTGCGCGGGTCGACGCCGTCGACGTCCGCTGGCGAAGTTACACCGGCGAATACACCGATTTCAGAATCACCCCCTGACCGTCGCTGACGGTCGCTAACTTCAAGCGGGGTTGGCGGAGCGCCCGCCGAGCGCCGTCGGAGCCGTCGAAGTCGGGGCCACGCTCTTGGGCCGGTAGATGATGCCCTCGGGTACGTCGGCGTAGTCGACCTTCGGACTGCGATAGGTGCCGATCAGGCGATCCCAGAAGGTGAAATATTGGCCGAGGTTGAAATCGCTGTACCAGTGATGGAGCGTGTGGTGGTCGGTGTAGTTGAGCCATGGCCAGCGGAAGAAGCTCACGCGATCGTGTATGCAAACCGCCCACAGAGTGACGAAAAGCACCGAGACGAGATAGACCCCAGCGTGAAGCGGGAAAAAGAATGCCGCGATGTGGTGCGGAACCGCCTGTAGGAACGAATCCATCGGATTGAACGAGAGCGACGAGTAAGGCGTCGGAACCTTGTACTTGTGGTGGCGCTCGTGGACGTACTTCCACAGAAAGGGCACTCGGTGAAACGCGTAATGGGTCCAGTAGATGAGTGTCTCGGTGAAGAGCAGCAACAGGATGACCTGCGCGAACATCCAACCCCAGCCGTGCTCACCGACGTCGTAGTACATCTTGGAGTAGTCTTTCGCGATCAGTAGGTGGATCGGGAGCATCAGGGCGCCGTTGCCGACGATGCCGATCACCACCCACTTGATGGCGGACTTCATCTCCTTGCGATCGAGCTCGTAGTCCGGATGGAAATGTGCTCGGAACTTCTTGAAGTAGAGGTAGTACGCGATCGACGCGATGATGAAAAAGTACAGCATCCCGCCGCCAGCGAAGACGAGAAACATCACGCCGGGCGTGTCCGGCAGGCCTAACAATCGAGCAATCACAGTGGCCTTAATATCGGTTTTGCCCGTCTTGTAAAGAGATTGACCAGCGGCGGGACGGCTCGGATATGCCCGGAAAAGCAGGCTTTTTCGTGAAAAAGGGGTCTGCTGAGACCGTTCGCCCCTATCGGATTACCGTTCAACCCACGCTGACGACCGTTCACCCGGTTTTTCGGCCCATCGCCTCGGATGGGCCTACATTCCCCGACGAGATGGGGGGCTTGTGCCCCGCGTAGGAGAGTAACTTGGTCGATAATAATCGTTTTCCTGGGATGCCGCTGGGCTGGTACACCGTAGCCACCTCCGATGAGGTTCGGCCGGGCCAGGTTCTGCCGGTGAAGTACTTTGGAGAGGAGCTGGTCCTCTACCGAACCGAATCAGGAGAGGCCCGGCTAACCGACGCCTATTGCCCACACATGGGTGCTCACCTCGGCTCGGGCAAGGTGCAGGGCGAGAACCTCCGCTGCGCGTTCCACGGCTTCGAATTCGGCGGTGACGGCCGCTGCGTACGCACCGCCTACGGCAAGGCGGTTCCCCGTAAGGCGAAGCTCGGCACCTGGCCGATTCGCGAACACAACGGTTATATTTTCGCCTGGTACCACCCGGAGGGGAAGCAGCCCGACTGGGAGGTTCCGGTTTTGCCTGGGCCGGCCGAGGGTTGGACGAACTTCAGCACCCGCGCGATGGAGATCAGCAGCCACCCGCAGGAAACGAGCGAGAACAGTGTCGACATCGGGCACTTCGTGGAGGTGCACGGCTTTGGCGGCGCCTGGACGGAGGGGGATCTCGAGGTCGACGGCCATCTGCTGAAGGGTGCCTACGGAATCAAGTACCCCCTCGGCAAGAAGATCAGTTTCGTCGCCAAGTTCGGCGTCGAGGTTCACGGACTTGGATACTCCCTCGTCCGCGTGAACGTGGAGCGCTTCGGCATCGAGATCAATTTGCTGGTCTTGTCGAGCCCCGTCGAGCACGGCAAGATCATCCTGCGCACCGCGTCCTCTGTGAAGCATGTAGGACCGCGACCGGTTGCACATCTCATCCGCGCGGCAGCCACGTGGGGCCTCAATCGAGAGGTCAGCCAGGACGCTCCGATCTGGGAAGCCAAACGTTACGTCGAAAGGCCGATCCTCGCAGAAGGAGACGGACCGATCGCAGAGTACCGACGGTACTGCAAACAGTTCTACGTGCAGCAGAGCGCCGTGATGACGGCAAGGCTACCCGTAGTCGCGGCATGAGTGCGATCCGCGCCGCGTAGGGGACACACTCGCCCCTCCCAAACGGCGTAATCTCAAGTACTTCCGACAGGGAGCGTGTCCCTCTCTACGTTCTATTGGTTAACGACCTGCGCGTACTTCGCCATTCTCGATTGCAGGCCGCCTCCGATGTAGCCATCCACCACGCCGAAGCCCGCGATGAGGTACTGGCCTTGGATCATCCTTTCGACGAACCCGTCTGCACGTTTGAGCGCGGCGAGTTTCTCAGCGCTGCCGCGGATCAGGATGAACCCATTGAGGTCGCCGCTCCCGGGGCTCAACATCACCGGCTCGAAGCTCTCGATTGTGCCCTCACTCTGAAGAGTGCCGTAGTACTCTAAGCTGCTGCCGAAGAGCGCAAGTGCCTGTTGCTCACGCCCGGTTTTAGGACGGTCCCATCGAATTAGAATTGCTGCGTCGGCCATTACCTTGCTCCTTGCAACGACGAGCGCCCACCGCCCGTCGTGGGATCTCGGAGCCTACGCCTGAGAGCAGGGTTTCGATATACGCAATTGTTCGCGCGGACGTACGAAACCGCCCAGTTCCCCCAATCACGGACCCGCAATCACGGTCACGACCCGGTCCGGTCCCGGCTAGTCCAGGAATTCGATCAAGGACATCGGCGCGTTATCCCCTCGCCGATGGTTAACCTTGATGATCCGGGTGTAGCCGCCGCCCTTGTTCTCTTTGGCACGCTCGAGGTACCGCGGAGCGAGGTCGGTGAAGAGCTTGTGGATGAGGTCCACCTCTTCGACGGTGCCGTCGGAGTTGGTCTTCGCCAGCTGCTTCGGGAGGAAGCGCGCCACCTGGCGACGGGCATGAAGGCGGGCAGAAAGGATCCGCTCGCGCTCCGTGTCGTCCTTGATTTTGGACACGTCGGCCGTGAGGTCGTCGCCAAGGCGAATCGCCTTCGTCAGCAAGCGCTCAGCGATGCGCCGAAGCTCCTTTGCCTTCGCGTCCGTCGTCTTGATTTGCTCGTGCAAAACCAGATTGCCCGCCATGTTCCTGAACATGGCTCGGCGATGGCTGGTGTTGCGACCGAACTTTCTGCCTGCCTTTTGATGCCTCATGACGACCTACCCGCGACCCATTCTAGAACGTTACTGAGTGGCCTGCTGCGTCTTCCAGCGCTCTAGCATCGCCGACCAGTTGTCGATCTGCATGCCGAGGGAAAGACCCATGTCAGCCAGGATTTCCTTGATTTCCTTGAGCGACTTGCGCCCAAAGTTCTTCGTCTTGAGCATCTCGCCCTCGCTCTTCTGCACCAGCTCGCCGATCAACTTGATGTTGGCGTTCTGGAGGCAGTTGGCGGAGCGAACCGAGAGCTCGAGCTCGTCGACCGAGCGGAACAGGTTCTCGTTGAGCGGCTCCTCCGAGCTCAACTCTTCGACCGGCTCATCGTGCTCTTCAAAGTTGATGAAGATCGTGAGTTGGTCCTTGAGGATCTTGGCGGCGTAGGCGACGGCGTCCGCCGGCTTCACTGCACCGTTGGTCCAGACCTCGAGGGTCAGCTTGTCGTAGTCGGTGATCTGCCCAACACGAGCGTTGGTCACCGCATAGTTGACCTTGCGAATGGGCGAGAAGAGCGAGTCGATGGCGATCGTGCCGATCGGGATGCCCGCCGTCTTGTTGCGATCGGCGGGGACGTAGCCGTGGCCCACGTTGATCGTGAGATCCGCCGCAAACCGGCCGCCCTTGGCAAGGGTGCAGATCTTGTGATCCGGGTTGAGGATCTCGATCTGGTCGGTGACCTGAATGTCACCCGCCGTCACGACGCCAGGACCATCCTTCTCGATGCGGACGGTCTGCGTGCGCGCGGTGTGCGTGCGGACGACGACCTCTTTGAAGTTGAGAACCATCTCGGTCACGTCTTCGACGACGTCCGGGACCGAGGTGAACTCGTGCAGCGCGCCGTCGATCTTGACGGCCGTGATCGCGCCCCCCTGAAGCGAGGACAGCAACACGCGGCGAAGCGAGTTCCCGAGGGTGATGCCAAAACCGCGCTCGAGCGGCTCTACCACGAACTTTCCGTAGGTATCGCTGAGCGAATCCTGATCAACCGGAACGTTCTTTGGGCGAATGAGCTCTCGCCAGTTGCGTGCGACTAGAGTCGGACTCGTCATCAATTGCCTCCGAAGCCTTTAAACACGCCGCCGCTTAGGCGGCCGGCAACCATTGTGGGGAATGGGTGTAACATCGCGAAGCAGGGTGACCCGCATCCCGACATTCTGAAATGCTCTTAGTGCGGACTCACGGCCTGCACCGGGACCCTTCACGAAAATCGCGACGGTCTTCATGCCAGCGTCCTGCGCCTTGCGCGCTGCGTCCTCGGCGGCGAGCTGCGCCGCAAAAGGCGTGCTCTTACGCGAGCCCTTGAAGCCTCGCGAACCTGCCGTCGACCAGGACACCACCTCACCACCCAAATCGGTGATGGTGACGATCGTGTTGTTGAAGGTCGACTGGATGTGAGCGATGCCGCTCGTCACAACCTTCTTGGTCTTGCGCTTCTTGCCCTTGCTGGGCT
>Ga0316193_10001742_pt1 | contig 14939 bp, 13 predicted proteins | sample MerIslsedime2_MG_FD_207735 | JGI IMG/M metagenome (GOLD analysis project Ga0316193, IMG submission 207735) | Coastal sediment microbial communities from Maine, United States - Merrow Island sediment 2 | ecosystem: Environmental > Aquatic > Marine > Coastal > Sediment | place: USA: Maine...
CTGGCGCGATACGAGGCGTCCCGGCCCATTGGGGAAAGTACCTCATCGGGTCACACATCCCCGTGTCTTCGATCGGGAGCTCGTAGCGAAAGTCGAGGCCGTGGTCCCCGGAGCTCGCATAGCCGTTGGGCCGATGGCAATGTGCGCAGTTGGCGTCGAGGTATGCGCGGGCCCGCTCATCGAGGCTGCCCTCTCCCTTTTGCGGGTTCGCCATCCTCGGTTCGTCCTTGGGATCGATCTCTTCGTCCGCGTCCAGATCCAAGAGCTCGATCTCCTCCATCGCAACGAGCTGGTTCTCAACCAGCCCGTCGTAGTCGCGCTCGCGATTGATCTGTGCCGTCTTGGGCCCCAGCACATCATTGATCGCCGGCCCGTGGCAGGTGACACAGTCCTCGTACTCCGGGAACAGGTACTCGACGACCTTGGCCTCCCCACCCTCGTGGATCGTGTATTCGACGGTCTTGCGCGCATCGAGAAGCTCGCCCTCGGTGCCCTCGTCGTTCCACTGATAGGTGGAGTACTCCCAACCCCCGCCACTCCGAACCATGAAGCGCGTCTCGACGGCGCGGCGGCTCTGCGGATCACCCACGTTGAACTCGAAGCCGAACACCTTGATCAGGACGGTCCCCTCCGGAAACACCCAGGAGCCATCCTCTTCGATCGCGATCCGCTTGGGACTCGGCACAACCATGTAGCGCGGCTTGAACGCACCATCCGTCCACAAAGCTGAGTTGACGTCATAGGGGATGAGATCGGGCCCGGGCTCGAGAGACTTGAGATCGACGAAGCAATCGGTTTCGGAGAGGCGCGCCGGCATTCCCTCCGACACGTCAGGCAGACAGGTCTGCACCTCGGGGCGCGGCTCGAGCGCAGGACCGGACCGAGACGTCCCGTCGCCTCCGCAGCTCATCAGGAGGACGAGCGCGAAGCAGCCGCCGTAGTATCTACGCCCCATGGGTGCTCTGTAGCGGAAAACCGCGTACCGCCCAAACCGTCGGAGGCGCTTAATTTGCGCGAGCGGACGCCTCGATCTCTTTCCAACGGAAGGGTGAGAGCAAGTGCCCCAGGTAGCCCCCCGGAAAGTTTGGCAAAGTTCCGATTCCAATCTCCGTCGGCGGCTGACGATCGTACGGCAAGAACCGAGATCGGAACACAATGTCCCACCAGATGATGTTGGCCCCGTAGTTCGTGTTGGCTTCCTCGATGTACTTCGAATGATGCCAACGATGCAGCTCCGCCATACTGAAGAACCAGTTGAGCGGGCCGAGCCGAATGTTCACGTTGCAATGTTGGAACATGCCGTGGGTCGCGGTGAAGAGCGTGTGAAGCGCGATGATGCGCGTGTCTGCCCCGAGCATAATCAATGGCGTCAGCGCCAAGACCTGCTGCGTGAACAGGTCCAGCGGATGGAAGCGTCCCGCGTTGAGCCAATAGAGCCGCGGCGCGCTGTGATGCGTGGCGTGGAAGCGCCAAAGGAACGCGTTCTCGTGCATCAGCCGGTGAATCCAATACGTCCCCAACTCACCGATGACCAGCGCGAGCACCAGTTGGGCGAGCAGCGGCCAACCAGCGGGCCAAAGCCCCATACCGAGCACGTCAGACAGCCAGGCCGCAGCTACGGTGAGACCGCCGACGAACGACACCGTATAGATTTCAGGGATCCAGAAGTTCACGAAGTTGTGGATGAGGTCGGTCCGAAGGTCGCCGTGACTGTGAAGCCATTCGCGGTGATAGGGGTGCACCCGCTCGATGACGAGCAGCGCGAGGACCACAGCGCCGGTGAGACCCATCACCGTGATCACCGGGTCCCAGCCACGCCCGATGCCGTAGATTCCGAGCACCATCACTCCGCCAAAGACGACGGGAAACGTTCCGTACGTCAGCGCGGCGTCGATGAGGGAAGACTTGCGCATTGCCAGCATCGTGAGACTACGTGGCCGAGTAGCCTCCGTCGACGAGCACCGTTTGGCCCGTCATGAAACGCGCCGATGAGCTAGCGAGGAAGAGCACCACTGGGGCAATGTCTTCCGGCGTGCCCCAGCGGCGAAGCGGGGTCCTACGCATGAAGGGCGTTTCGAGGGCCTCGACGCCTTTCATGAGCTTGGTCATGTTGCTCTCGACGAACCCTGGGGCAACGGCGTTTACTCGAATGCCGTCGCGGGCCCAGGTCGCGGCAAGGTTCTTGGTCATCTGTACCGTCGCCGCCTTCCCCGCCGCGTAACCCGGCACGATCGGTACTGCGAAGTACGCAGCCAGCGAAGCGAAGTTGACGATGCTGGCGCCCCCGTCGAGCGTGCTCGCGGCCAGCTTGTCCTTGCAGCTCACGGCGAGACGGTACGCGCCGAACAAATTGATCGCGACCGACTCCTCGAAGACATCCGGCGCCGATTCGTGCTTCCCGCCGGGGAAATTCGCGCCAGCGTTGTTGACCAGGATGTCCAAGCCATCGAGCGATGCAGCCAAGCTTTCGATGGCCGCTTTGTCCGCCAGTTCTAGCTGGCGGTATTCGTAGGCCGACAAATCGCCGTCGTACTCGTCGACAGACGCGCGTGTTCCAGTGACCATCACATCCGCGCCGGACTCCAGGAACGCCCTCGCGATGGCCGCGCCAATCCCGTTGGAACCACCGGTTACCAAGACTTTCGCACCAGAGAAATCAAAGCTTGCCGTGTTCTTCATCACGCCTCCATCTGGACAGGAAAGCGTTCGTAGTAAAAGTCGAACCGCTCTCGAAGCTCGTCTGGGTCAACTCCGAAATCGCCCGGAAGGTCATAGAGGATCCGTCCGTGCTTCCCGCGCGGGTTTTCGATCATGTACTGGTCGAGCGACGCCCTCGCCTCGGCTGTCATTTCGAGGCCTGCGACCTCGTAGATGCGTTCGACCATTGCGACGTCATCGGCCATGAACTCGTGAAAAAGCACGTCAATGCTCCGCGACGCGGGCAAGCGGTCGCGATCGCGCGCACATGAGCGCAAGAGCTGCTCCACCCGCTCGCTCCAGTACGCGGCGACGGCCGGCGGGTCCACCTTGGTGCGTCGCATCCGATCACCATAGGTCAGCATCGTGATGGCAGACGCGACGACCGACACGGGGTCGCGATGCGTGAGGGCCACGGTGGCGTCGGGGAACGTCTCGATGAGCGGCCCGAGCTGCTCCAAGTGCTGCGGCGACTTCAAAATCCAGCGGTCAGGACCGTGCATCCACTGCAGCGCCTTGAGCACATTCTTCATGTACTCGTAGTGTGGGCGCTGGTCGTGGGCGTAGTAGTAGTCGCGCCACCGGGGCACCACGGCGAGCCACTCGGGAAGGAACGTCGAGAAATTGAGTGCCCCGACCTCGATCTCCTCGTGCACGTGGTCCGGCGTCATGTCGTGCATGTTCTTGAGGAGCGGCGCAATCTGGCCGAACATCTGGTACTCGCCGGCGCACTTCACATACCGCGGGTCCTGCTCTTTGGGCCCAGGCGCCACTCCGGCATCGGGAATCGGTTCGAGGCTTTCCCAGTACGGCAGCGACCGGAGACGGGTGTCGGCTGCGATCAGGTTCAACAGGTGCGTCGTCCCCGACCTGGGGAGCCCCGCAATGATGATCGGCTTACGGATCTCGACGTCCAGGATCTCGGGATGCCGTTTCAGCAGGTCGTGAAAGCGCAGACGGTTGGCGGCATACCGGACCATGTCGCCAAAGAACCGCACCTGCCCCATCGGTCCGAGGTCTGCGTCCTCATCGACTGCCTGGCACCACACCGCAAGTCGCTCGCGAAAGTCGTCGGGGCCGAAATCCGAAAGCCCAGTGCGCGTCTTTGCCTCGCCCAGCACCGCATTCTCGGTGAACTCGACCTCGACCCCGGCAAAGCCGTCGAGCACCATCTTTTGCATCGGCGTGAGAACTGGATCCTTGAGGTCGTCGATTCGGATGTCGTTTGGTCCGTCGGTCAAGACTGCCCCTCCTTGGCTTCTGCCGCCTCGAGGGTGGAGCGAAGACCGGCGAGTTGTTTCCGCAGCCACTGGGTGAGCCAGAAATTTTCGCTCTCACGTTCGAGCTGTTCGTGGGCGGCTACCATCACTTCGAGCGCCGCGGTGTTCGTCGGTACTGCGGTGAGCGCGACTTCGGCCAGATGAATCGCCTCGATCGGTTCGCCGGCGGAGAGCTTGTCCTTGGCTCTCTGCGCGACTGCCTCTACGCCGCCCGCAAGCTCCACTAAATCTCCATGCACGCTCGTGGCGGGCACCGGATATAACTCCGTCGTCGAGCTGTGGTGGAACCATCCGGCATAGTTCTCCCAGATTGCCCGTACGCTCCACGACACCTTGCCGTAACCCTCCCCAACCTCCAGCTCCGGCGGAAGCCGAATGTCACGCATCAGGGCGTGAATGTCCTTGCCGTGATTCATGCCGCGCACGGTTTCGTCGTGAACGTATCGAACCGCGTCGCGCAAGCGCGTGAGCTCCTCGTGGATCGTTTCCTTTCCGACGATCGGGCCGTGATGACCGGTCAACAACAGCTTGGGCTCGAGCGCGAGGACCCGCTCCAACGATTCGATGAATCCAAGCGCCTCACGATACCGATCACCGCGAACCGTCACGAGATTCGGGAAGTGTCCAAAGAGGGCGCTGAAGAGGTTGCCGCAGAAACACACCTGATGGTCAGGTAGCCAGATGATCATCGAGTCGGTGGTCTCGCCGCCAGGCGTCGAAAGGAGCTCCATCCGGACCCCGCCCAGCTCGATCTCGTAGCGGTCGTCGAACGTGATGTCGGGCGTCGGGCGCGATTGCGGGGGGATGCCGCCCCCCACGTTCTCTTGGATGTACGTCCAGGCACGGGCGATCGCATCGGCAAACGCGAACGCGCTGCGTGACGCCCGGAAGGCAGCAATACGACCGTCGTCCGCCTGGTGAGGCTGGTTGTTCGCCTGCGCGACGACCTGCGTGCCCTCCTCGCGAAACAAATCGACGCCGCCGACGTGATCGACGTGGCCTTGGGTGAGGAAGATGTAGCGGACCGGACTGTCATCAACCGCGTCGAAGTTGCGCTTGTGTACCGGGGCCTCGAAGCCCATCCCCGTGTTGATCACGATCCGCCCCTCGGGGGTCGTGATCAGGTACGAATTCGACAGCCCCTCGGACAGATGGATGAAGTCGTTGATCTTCTGCGCCTCGTGTTGGGACGCTGGTTGAATTTCGAAGCCGCTTGGGCGCGAGCGATAGAGTGGAGTCGAGCTCATAGTGTTCCTGGCAGTCGAGGGGCGGAGGATAGCCGCGCTTTGGGGGTCGTGCTAGAGTCGCGCCTCGCTCGGGGCGCTACGAAGACCGAGATGAACCCGTCGAACCTGATTCGGTTTGGACCGGCGTAGGGAAGCGAACCATCGGCTTCTTCCCTACACGAGGAGCATGATGCAAGACTTCAAGATTCCCCTCCGAGGCGCACACAATCCATCGAGCCGGGAAGCGGGCACCACGCCGGGCTCGTTCGCGAACCCGCCCGACATTGGCGGTCCCCGCGCCTTCTCGTCTCCCGACACCCCTGGCATGCCACAGCCAAGCGACAAGACGGCTTGGGACTTCATGCCTCAAGATTGGCGCTTCGAAGACGGCCGCTGGCACCCGCCTGCTGGCTTCGAGCCGGTGACACAATTGGAGCATGCCCGTCTCGGCATCGTGACGCCCGCCATGCGGCGTGTCTCCGAACGCGAGACTCACCTCACGGCGGAGCAGGTGCGCGACGAAGTCGCATCCGGGCGCATGATCATTCCGGCCAATACGATGCATCTCGAGCACGCGTTGGACCCGATGTGCATTGGGCGGGCGGGCCTCACGAAGATCAACGCAAACATGGGTGCGTCGCCGGTGTCATCCGGCACCGACGAGGAGGTCGAGAAGCTTCTCTGGGCCGAGCGATGGGGCGCCGACACTGTGATGGACCTTTCTACGGGGGGTGACCTCGACGCAACCCGCGAAGCGATCATTGTGAACGCGCGCGTGCCGATCGGGACGGTTCCCATCTACTCGATGATCATCGGCCGCAGCATCGAAGATCTGACGCTCGACGTGATCCTCGAGATGCTGCGCCATCAAGCACAGCAAGGCGTCGACTACTTCACGATCCACGCCGGCGTGGCTAGAGAGCACCTGCCCTTCATCCGCAAGCGTCTCATTGGAGTCGTGTCGCGCGGCGGCTCCCTTCTTGCCAAATGGATGCTGCACCACGGTCAAGAGAACCCGATGTACACACATTTCGAAGCGATTTGCGACGTGATGCGCGAGTACGATGTCTCGTTCTCCCTGGGCGACGGGCTGCGGCCTGGCGGACTTGCCGATGCCACCGATGAGGCGCAGCTCGGCGAGCTCGACCGCCTCGGTGAGCTCACAGAACGCGCATGGCGCAAAGGATGTCAGGTGATGGTCGAAGGGCCGGGACACGTTCCGTTCGATCAAGTCGAATACAACATGAAGCTACAGCGCCAACGCTGTCATGGGGCACCGTTCTACGTGCTCGGCCCACTCGTCACCGATGTGTTCCCCGGCTACGACCACATCACGAGCGCGATTGGCGCGACCGCCGCCGGCTACCACGGCGCAGCGATGCTTTGCTACGTGACACCGAAGGAGCACCTGGGCTTACCGAAGAAGGACGACGTCAAGCAGGGGTGCATCGCCTACAAGATCGCCGCCCATGCGTCGGATGTGGCTCTCGGGATTCCCGGAACCCGCGACTGGGACGACGACCTCACCCGTGCGCGGGCTGCGCTCAACTGGGAGAAGCACTTCGACCTCGCGTTCGACAGCGACACGGCGCGTGCATTTCACGACGAGGACCTGGACGTCGACACCGATTTCTGCGCGATGTGTGGCCATGACTGGTGCTCGGTACGCATCTCCAAGGAGATCGTAGAGTTCGAATCTGGCAAGGCCAGCGGCTTCGAACGGGACCGCGTCATGAAATCAGCAGCCCTGACACCCGAGCAGCAAGAAATTCTTCGGGCTCGCGGCCACCTGTCCCCCGATGAGATTCATCGGCTTGCTGGCAAGACGAAGAACGCCGTGGGCGAAGCGGACAAAGCAGCCTGTCACAGTGACCTGGTGACCAATGAGACCGAAGCGTTTCAGGTCCAGGGCGAAAAGCTGCTAAAGTTGCGACGCAAGAGGACTGAAGGCGCGCCACGCGCGTAGCCGGGCTCCGATGGAAGGGGAAGAAGATGGGGAAGACACTGATCCTAGGTTTGATGATCGGCATGTTGGCAATCGCGTACGGGTGCTCCAAGGAGTCCTCCGGCACGACGGCCTACGCGTTAGAAGACTTCGACTTCCCGATCGGGTCGACGGATATCGCCGCAGGCACTGAGGTCTTTGCCGAGTTCTGCGAAGGCTGCCACCCCGGCGGCGAAGAAGGCGATGGCCCGAAGATCGCTGACGAAGGCGCGTCCCCCTCGCAGATGCGTTGGAAGGTCCGCTCCGGCGGCGACGACATGCCCGCCTTCGGCCCAGACAAGATCAGCGACGCCGACATGGAAACCCTGTTGGCCTACGCCCTGACCATCGGCGCCGTAGCCCAGTAGCTAATTGTTTCGGCAGAAGCCGTAGATGACGGGGTGACGGTAGCCGCCACTCTGCTCGCGAACCTCGCCCTTGATCTTGTAGTTGCGCCCGCGGCTAAGCAGCCGTCAGCCGATAGACCTTGATGTTCCGCTCCGTCTTCTTCACGTAGGACTTCATCTGCGGGATCGTGTCGGCTATCTTCGGCCAGAGGATGATTTTTTCCGAGTCCGTTAGACGCGTTGCGACGATGTTTCGCTTCTCGGAGCCGAGCTGGATCTTCGCCTGTGGATTCGCGTCGAGGTTATGCGACCATGCCGGGTGGTTCCTCGCACCGAGATTGCTGGCAACAACCAGAACGTCATCGCCGTCTTCGGTGTAACCGAGTTGAACCACTCGTTCCTTGCCCGACTTGCGGCCGGTCGTAGTCAGCACGAGTTGCGGAATCACCTGGGGACCAACCGAGGTGACGCGCCCCCCGCTCGCCTTGTACAGAATCGGATCCAGTCGGGAGGCGTATACGCGTACAAGCGACCGGCCAACCGGCGTGACCGCAAGCCAATTGATGAAATCCCGATAACTCATCCCGCCTCCATACTCCGTTCGAGCATAGCACCAAGATCTCACGAAACTTCTGGGTTGGAGAGTTGGAGACGCAGATCGGCGCTCGCCCGACGGGAGCGGAGCCGACTCTCCAGCCCCCTTAGAGGCCTAGCCAGCTGCGAGCGTCTAGGGGGCGGGTGCCGCGGCGGACTTCGAAGAAGAGGATGGCGTCGGGGTTCGCGGCGTCCAGGGTTCCTACTCGGGTGCTCATGCCCACCCAGTCGCCTACCTGGACGTCGGTGGAGCCTAGGCCGCCGTAGACGGTGTAGAAGCTGCTGCCGTGGTCGATGATGACCATCAGGCCGTAGGCGCCGTAGTTGCGGGCGAAGGCCACTCTGCCGTCTGCGGCGGCACGGACCGGTCCGCCTGCGCGTCCGTAGAACTCCAGGCCCGCTGCGCCTTCGCGGCTGCTTTCGCCGATTCGCATCGATCCCTGCACCGGCAGTGCCAGTTGTCCGCGCATCTGCGCGAAACCGTCGCCGAGGTCATCCATGTCGCCGGACACGCGGATTCGCCCGTAACCGACATCGTCACTCGGTGCCTTTTGAGGCTCGCCTCGAAGCGTGCCCTGGAAGAGCGAAGCGCTGCGGCGGCTGTGATCGAGCTCTTCCTTCTTGGCTTCAAGCGCGCGCAGGGCAAGTTGGGCCTCCTGGAGCGCAACGGCGAGCTCGTTCTTTTCGACTCGAAGCGCGGAGCCGCGCTGCCCGAGGAAGTCCATCGTATCGAGGTCGCCCTTCACCATGCGCGAGAGGCGCTGCACCCGCGCGAGGTGTCCCATCAGCGCGTCGAAACCTCCCGCGATCGGCAGCATCCCCGCGCGCCGAATGCGATAGAGGGCGCGCGCACGCTCGTGCAGGCGACCCTCGGCCTCGTCCCGTTTGTCCGCGAGACCCGAAATCTCGGTGTCGATCTGTGCTTGCCGCGTCTGCGCATGTTCAACGCGAGCCAGGTTCTCGGCGATCTTGCCTTCCACCGCGGCAACATCCGTCAACCCGTTGACCCCGACGTCCTGCTCCGCCGCGGCGCCCGCCGCAACAGCGAAGAGCCCGACCGCGATCCAAACCCAGAATCTGCTTTTACTTCTCATGTCACACCGACAGATAACGTCGCACCGACACGGCGCTCCCGATCGCGCCGATCACGGCGCCGCCGGCCAGCAGCGCCACCAGCGTCCACGCGCCGAGGAAGACGACCCGGCTCCCGGTCAACGCGGCCAACGTCGAATCGACCGAGTCGTGAAGCGCGAGGTACCCGGCCAAGAGCGCCAGCACCGCCAGCAGCGCCGATGCGAACCCTTGGAACATGCCCTCCAGCACGAATGGCCCTCGCACGAAGCCGTTGGTCGCACCGCAGAGCTTCATGACTTCGATCTCTTGCCGGCGCCGCGCGACCGCCAGGCGAATCGTGTTGCCGATCACCGCGACGACGCAGAACATCACCAGCATGGCGAGCCCGAGCGCCAACATGCGCGCGCCCCACAGCAGCTGGTCGAGCTTCTGGAACCAGCTTCCGTAGCTCTCCACATCGCTCACGGCCCGAAACTGCGCGAGCCGTGTCGCGATCGATTCGCTTCGTTCGCGGGTCACGCCCTGAACCAACGCCACCTCGAGGGACGCCGGAAACACCTCGGAAGGAAGCGCGCTCAAGTCCGCCCCCACGTCCGCCTCTTCGAGAAATGACTCGCGCGCCTGCGTCGGCGTCACGTGCGTCACCTCGCTCACGTCCCCCAGGCCCTCGAGCACGACGCGCAACTGCGCGATGTCCTGCGGATCCGCGTCGTCCTTCAGGAAGAGCGTGAGGCGTCCGCTCTGCCCCCAACGCGTCGCTGCCGCGTCGAGGTTGGTGACGCCGAGCAGCGTGGCCCCCAGACATATGAACGCGACGGCCAGGCTCGTGACCGCCACGATGTACAGCCGTCGCTCCTCGCGAAGCCCGCGCCTCGCCCGCGTGATTGCGTTCTTCACGTCCATCGTTTCACCCCACCAGCGTGTGAATGCCGCTGCTACCCTGCCAATGTTTGAGGCCTTGTTGAGCCTCAGACACGCGGCCGTCGTCGATCGAAATCAAGCGGTGGTCCCGCTTGGAGATCAGGGAGTGGTCATGCGTTGCGAACAACACAGTCGTCCCGGTCGAGTTGATCTCTTCGAAGAGCGTCAGGATGTCGATCGCCAGATGCGGGTCGAGGTTACCCGTCGGCTCGTCCGCTAGGATGAGCGCCGGCTCGGGCACGATCGCTCGTGCCACCGCGACACGCTGCTTCTCGCCACCGGAGAGATTGCTGATCAGCTCCGGACCGCGACCGGCCAAGCCGACTCGCTCGAGCGCCTCTGCCACCCGGGATCGGATGAGTCGCTGTGGCATCGACACGATCTCGAGCGCCACCGCGACGTTCTCGAAGACCGTCCAATGGTCGATGATCCGGAAATCCTGAAACACGATCCCGAGGTTGCGCCGAAGGAACGGAATCGACTTGTCGGTCAGCCGTCCGATGTCGCGGCCGCAGAACAGCACGCGGCCTTCGTCGACCGTCAGCTCGCGGTAGACGAGCTTCAGAAGAGTGCTCTTGCCGGCACCGCTCGGCCCTGTGATGAACGCGAACTCGCCGCGCTCGACCGACAGATCGACCCCTCGAAGGGTCGGCTGGTCAGGCCGGAAGAACTTGTAGACGTCCTCCAGCACCAGAATCGGCTTCGACAGCTGTGGCTGGCTTGCGCGCGCGCCGGCACGGAAGAACGGAAACGGGCGAACAACCTTGGTTCCCTGCATAGAATCCCGCTACCCCGTTCAGCTCCCGCTGGGCAAGAAATCGGCCAAGAATCCGTGGTTGCCGAGGGCCCCGCTCCGGCTAGAGTCTCGGCAGCATGAGCGAGCGAGCGGTCTTGTATGAGGCAGCGGACCGGATTGGCGTGATCACCTTGAATCGCCCCGATCATCGGAATGCCATGACTCCGGAGCTCTTGGACGCGTTTTCGGAAGCGATTGGGGACGCCCGGAGCGACCAGGAAATTCGATGCCTCGTCATCACCGGCAGAGGCCGCTGCTTCAGCGCCGGCGCCGACCTCCGCTCATCCATGCAACGCAGTGATCTCGGCAAACCGTCCCGCGACGCGTCGTTTGCGATGTACGAGCCATTCCTCAGGGTGCTCGACGTCGAGGTGCCCGTCATCGCTGCGATGAATGGCCACACCGTGGGCGGTGGTTTTGGGCTCTCCCTGCTCGCCGACATCCGAGTCGCGAACATGGACGCAAAATACGGCGTCAATTTCGCGCGCTTAGGAATCCATTCTGGACTCGGCATCAGCTATCTGCTCCCTCGGCTCGTCGGAGCGGCCTATGCATCAGAGCTGTTGTTTACCGGCAGGCTCATCCGCGGAGACGAAGCCCTGCGCATCGGGCTGGCCACACACGCCCAGGAGCCCGCGGAGGTTCTCCCTACCGCCATGGGGCTCGCCCGTGCGATCGCAGCTTCCGCTCCGATCGCCGTCCAGCAGATGAAGGCCTCGATCCGCCGCGGGCTGCGATGGGAGATTCGCGAAGCCGCCCTCGAAGAAGCCGGCCTCCAAGCGGCGAGCTTGTCCACGGAGGATGCCGGGGAAGGCGTGAGCGCGATCCTCGAAAAGCGGGAACCCGAGTTCACGGGGAGATAGACCCATGCTGGCAACCCCCGAGCTACCGATACCGATCGACGCCGTACCTGAGCGGCTGCGGCGTTTCGCCGATCCCAACGGCCCAGCCCCCGCAAGGATGATGGCCGCTCGGGGGATGGTCCCCGTCAAGGGCGGCGACCTCGTTCTGCTGCTCGTGCAACTCACCGCTGACGCCGACACTGCGGTCTCCAAGTCGGCAGGGAATACGCTGCAAGAGTTGCCCGAGGGAGTGCTTCTTCCCGCATGCGAGGAGGACCTGCATCCGGCCGTCTTTCACGAGGTCGCGCTCCGATTCTCGACCAACGACGAAGTCTTGGCGCGGCTCGCCCAGAACCACGCGGTCGCCGATGCAACGATCGCCAAGATCTCGATGCATTGCCCAGAGCGCATCACCGAAATCATCTCCGTCAACCAGCAACGACTCCTAGGTGCTCCGCAGATCATCGAAGCCCTCTACAAGAACCGCAACACGCGCATGTCGACCGCCGATCGTCTCGTCGAGCTTGCCGCCCGTCATGAGGTCGAGCTGACGGGCATCCCGATGTTCGAGGAGCTGAAGAAGGCGATTCAAGGCCAACTGATCCCCGAGGCGAGCGACGAGCCGCTTCCGAGCGACGACGCATTCTCGAAGGCTCTCGAGGAGGACGCCGACCGAGACGCGGTCGAACGCGACAAGATCGATGGCACCGAGGAGACCAAGGAAGAGTTCGTCCCGCTTCAGCAGAAGATTCGTGCGATGAACATCGGTGAGAAGATCCGCATGGCGCTTCTTGGCAACGCGGCCGCGCGTTCGATCCTGGTGCGAGACCCGAACCGGGTGGTTAGCATGGCGGCAATCGCCTCTCCGGCCATGGGCGAGAGCGAGGCCAAGAACGCGGCGCAGAGCCGCGAGGTCTCCGAGGACGTGCTCCGATACATCGGCAGAAAGCGCGAGTGGCTTCGGAGTTACGAGATCAAGCGACACCTGTGCAACAACCCCAAGACGCCGCTTGCCCTATCGATGACCTTCCTCGCGCATCTTCGGCGCAATGACCTGCGTGCGTTATCGCGAAGCCGCGGGATTCCAGGACCGCTCAAGCAGGCCGCCAAGCGAAGGGCCAAGAGGTTCGAATCATGAGCCTATTGAAGAAACTGTTTTCCGCCGACCCCGAGGGGCTCGAGAAGAAAGCCGACGCGCTCTATGCCGCCGGCGATTACGGCCCAGCCAAGCTCGCGTACGAGAAGGCCCTCGCTGCGTCTCCGGAGGGCGCACAAGCGGCGCTCCGCGACAAGGTTCGACGATGCACCGATGGCATCGCACGAGAGCGCATCGAAGAAGCGAAGGCCTATCTCGCGCAGGGGTCGATCGAGCTAGCCGAGCAGGAGCTCGAGGGAGCACTGGAGGTGGCAGTCGGCGAAGCGCTTCGCGGCGAGGCGCAAGGATTGCTCGATGGGCTCGAGGCGAAAGAAGCCCAGGAACAAGCGACGGCGATGGAAGTGAGCGACGAGGAGCATGTCGCGTTGCTGATGGGCCAGTGGCACGAAGCCCAGGCCGACGAATACGACGGCTATGGGGACGCCCTGCTCGACGCATTGCTCGCGATGCACAAGGAGCAATTCGACGATGCGCGAGCTCAGCTCGAAGCCCTGCTCGCCGAGGCACCGGAACCGCGATACCTATGGCTGGAAGTGGGACGCGCGCGCCTGCTCGCCGACGACGTGCCGGCGGGCAAGGAGGCATTGCAGAGCTTCTTAGCCGCCCTGCAGGACGACGAGGGGGGAGAAACCAAACTGGCGGCCAACCTCGCCCTCGCGCGCCTGGCGGACGACGCCGGGGAGTTCGAGGAGGCGATGGGCTACTTCGATGGCGCCGTGCACGCCCTGCCGGAGGACTACCGACCGTACCTCGCCATGGGGGCATTCCTGCGCACCAGCGGACACGGCGCCGAGGCTCTCGAGGTGCTCCATACCTCGCTCGAGCTGGGCAAGAAGGCCGGGACCGACTGGCGGCTCCTCGAAGAGATCGGGCTGGCGTCCGAGTTGGCAGAAAAACCCGACGAGGCCCGAAGCTTTCTCGAGCAAGTGGTCGAGTTCTTTACGAGTCACCAGATCACCGACTTTCCCCCAACCACCGCCACGACCCTTGCCAAGCTCTACGAAGCCGACGGGCGGCTGGAACGCGCAGCCGACCTCTATCGAGCGCTGAGCCAGGGCAGCGACAAGGAGCGGCACGCGCTCTATCACTACGAAGCCGGGCGGCTGCTGCACGCCCTCGGCCTCTCCGACGAGGCCCGCCGCATGCTCACCCGCGCCGAAGCGCTCACCTCCGAGGACGACCCCGAGCTGACCGCACAAATCGCCGGACTGTTGCAAGGCTAGCACCTAGTCCCCTGATTTTATGTCGGTTTTAGGCCCGGTGACGCCCCTCAAATCGGTGCTATGTTTATCGGGCGTCGAGGCGTGGACCGGGAATCTACCTGGCCGCGACCAAAACGAATCAATCCGATGAGCGGAAAAGGACCCGTGTCCGACGACCGGCCTGTCACCGTGCCGCGTCTTCGCAAGATGAAGCGTGACGGCGAGCGGATCACCATGGTGACCGCGTACGACGCCACGTTCGCGCGCTTATTCGACGATGCAGGCATGGACGTTCTGCTCGTGGGGGACTCACTCGGCATGGTCGTGCAGGGGCAGGACTCCACCCTCCCCGTCACGGTCGACGAGGTGATCTACCATTGTCGCGCCGTCGCCCGCGGTACACGGCGTGCCCATGTCGTCGGGGACATGCCGTTCCTCAGCTGGCAGATCAGCCCAGAGCAAGCACTCACGAATGCTGGCCGGTTCCTATCCGAGGGCGGAGCACAGTCCGTCAAGCTCGAAGGCGGGGTCGATGCGGCTCCGACGATTGAGCGCATCGTGCATGCCGGCATCCCGGTCATGGCGCACGTCGGTCTCACCCCCCAGAGCGTGCACGCCATGGGTGGCTTTCGGGTGCAAGGAAGGACCGAAGAAGCGGCGGCGCGCGTGCTCGAGGACGCGAAAGCTGTCGCTGAAGCGGGCGCCTACTCCTTGGTGCTCGAGGGCATCCCGACGGACCTCGCCAAACAGATTACCGACGCGGTCGACATTCCGACGATTGGCATCGGCGCGGGCCCCCACTGCGACGGACAAGTGCTGG
>Ga0316193_10001743_pt1 | contig 14933 bp, 13 predicted proteins | sample MerIslsedime2_MG_FD_207735 | JGI IMG/M metagenome (GOLD analysis project Ga0316193, IMG submission 207735) | Coastal sediment microbial communities from Maine, United States - Merrow Island sediment 2 | ecosystem: Environmental > Aquatic > Marine > Coastal > Sediment | place: USA: Maine...
GGCTTGCTGGCAGCGATATGCATCGCTACATCCCTGGCCAGTTCGGCGTCACCGCCCTCCACTGCGACCAGTACACCGATGCGACTGCCATGCAGGTAACTGGACAAGGCACCGTCGGTCGCTTCGCGACGGACAAAACGGCGAACATTGATATTCTCACCGATACCGGCAATCAGACCACGGCGGGCTTCTTCTATCGTTTCACCGCCATCCTCCAGCGGCAAAGCCAGCAAGGCATCTACGTCAGCTGGTGCATCCTTGAGGATGCGCCGGGCAACGGCCCTGGCAAAGTCCTGAAACTCGGACTTGCTGGCGACGAAATCGGTTTCAGAATTAACTTCCAGTATAACGGCGTTCTTGCCGTCACCGCTGACCTCGACCACGATCATGCCTTCCGCCGCGACCCGACCGGCTTTCTTGTCGGCCTTGGCCAGACCTGACTTGCGCAATGCTTCTGCAGCCGCCTCCATATCGGAGTCGGCCTCGACCAGGGCCTTTTTACATTCCATCATGCCGCAGCCGGTACGCTGACGCAGTTCTTTAACCTGCGCTGCTGTAATTGCCATGCCTAATACCTCTTGAAACGTTCAGTAGATTAAATCAAACCGGGTGACGCTTAACCGGCAGCATCGCCGGCCACTTCGACAAACTCGTCTTCCTTGGTGCCACCCACCTGCGCCATCGTACTGCGCCCTTCGTCCACAGCGTCTGCGGCGCCCTGGATATAGATCTGGATAGCACGGATCGAGTCGTCGTTACCGGGGATCACATAATCGATACCGTCGGGGGAGTTGTTGGAATCAACGACGCCTATCACCGGGATACCGAGTTTTTTCGCCTCCGCAACGGCAATTTTTTCGTGGCCGACATCAACAATGAACATGGCATCAGGCAGACGGTTCATGTTCTTGATGCCACCCAGACTGCGATCAAGCTTTTCCTTCTCGCGGGTAAGCATCAGCGCTTCTTTTTTGCCGATTTTTTCGAAGGTACCGTCTTCTTCCATGGCCTCGAGATCTTTCAGGCGCTTGATGGACTGACGGACAGTTCTGAAATTGGTAAACATACCACCCAGCCAGCGATGATTGACGTAGGGCATCTTGCAGCGTTCAGCTTCGTTGCGAATGGTATCTCGCGCAGAACGCTTGGTGCCGACAAACAGCACCGTACCCTTGTTTGCAACCAGCTTGCCAATGAAATTCATGGCATCGTTGTACAACGGCAGGGTTTTTTCCAGATTAATTATGTGGATTTTGCTACGTTCGCCGAAAATGTAGGGGGCCATTTTCGGATTCCAGAAGCGCGCCTGGTGACCGAAATGCACGCCGGCTTCCAGCATCTGGCGCATATCTATGCTTGACATAAGTATTACCTCTTGTATGGGTTGGGCCTCCATACGCCCCATGCAGTAACCCGAACTCAATCAGGCACCCAACCACATGTGTCGACGTATGTGTGGATTAAGTAAATCGGAACCAGCGTTCCATTCTGTTCGGCAGACTGTCACAAACATAAGTGAAACAATCTGTTAACAAGCCGCGCTTTATACCATACACTACCACCAACAGCAATATTCAGGCGCCGCCAGCGGCGCCCAATGGAGAAAAAACAGGCGCCACATAGTCCGCGTCGACGGGAAACTCATGAGCGTTTCAATCAAGACAGAAGAAGAAATCGACAAGATGCGTGTCGCCGGTCGCCTGGCCGCCGACGTGCTGGACATGATCGAGCCATACGTACAGCCGGGCATAAGCACCGCAGAACTCGACCGCATCTGCCATGATTATATGGTCAACGAGCAACAGGCTGTGCCTGCCCCGCTCAATTACCGCGGCTTTCCAAAATCTGTCTGCACCTCGGTGAACCATCAGGTCTGTCACGGCATCCCCGGTGAGCGCAAGCTCAAGAACGGCGACATGCTGAACATTGATATCACCGTTATCAAGGAGGGTTTTCACGGCGATACCAGCAAGACTTTCTTCATCGGCGAAGCACCGGTAATCGCCAGGCGGCTGGCCGCCATTACCTACGAGTGCATGTGCACCGGGATCCGCATGGTAAAACCCGGCGCCAGGCTGGGTGATATCGGCCATGCAATTCAGCGACACGCCGAGTCGCACAACTATTCGGTGGTGCGCGAATACTGCGGTCACGGCATCGGCCGCGAATTTCACGAAGACCCGCAGGTGCTGCATTATGGTCGCCCGGGCACCGGCATGCGCCTGGAAAAAGGCATGACCTTCACCATCGAACCCATGATCAACGTTGGTAAGCGGCACACCAAGGTGCTCAAGGATGGCTGGACAGTGGTCACCAAGGATCACAGCCTGTCGGCGCAATGGGAGCATACAATCCTGGTTACCGAAAACGGCTATGAAGTCCTTACCTTGCGAGCCGGCGAATCGATTTAATGGCAGCCGACGCAAACCCGCTGCTACCCGGTAACCCTGACACGCGCACTGACCCCGCCCGCTGGTTTGCCATGGCAGACCTGGAGCAGGCACTGCAAGGTGACATACCTTCCCTTCCCATGTGCCGGGAGTTTTCGCAAAACGCGCACCAGGTGCTGACCGAACAGTTCCGCTCCGGTGCAGATATTGAAGACCTGGTTCGCGGCCGCAGCTGGCTGATCGACCAGATGCTGATACGTTGCTGGAAAAAGCTGCTCGGCGACCTCGACGGCGCCCTGGTCGCAGTCGGCGGCTACGGGCGTAACGAACTGTTGCCGGCTTCAGATGTCGACATCATGCTGCTGCTGGCAGAAGCGGAAAACCCGGCAACCGGGCAGAAACTGGAAGCCTTCCTGATGCTGTTGTGGGATATCGGCCTGGAAGTCGGGCACAGCGTACGCACCCTGAGCGAGTGCCGGGAACAAGCGCAAGCAGACATTACCGTCGCCACCAATCTGATGGAAGCGCGCCTGCTGAGTGGCTCCGAAACGCTGTTCCACAAGATGCGAGCCAGCGTTGGACCGGACCAGGTCTGGCCCAGCCGGGAGTTCTTTGCCGCCAAGCTGGCCGAACAGCAGAAGCGCTATGAACGCTTTGACGATGCGGTCTACAACCTCGAGCCCAACGTCAAGGAAGGTCCCGGCGGCCTGCGCGATGCACAGATGATCGGCTGGGTCATGAAGCGCCACTTCGGTTTCGACAGCCTGGAAGACCTGGTCAGAGAAGGTTCGCTCACCGAGGGGGAATACCGCATCCTTATTGACGGCCAACGTTTCCTGTGGAAGGTGCGCTTCGGCCTGCACACCATAACCAACCGGCGCGAAGAACGCCTGTTGTTCGACCACCAGCGCACCCTCGCCCAGCAGTTCGGCTACCAGGACCGGGATCACAAACTGGCGGTTGAATGGTTTATGCGCGATTACTACCACGTCATCCAGGAGCTGAGCCGTCTCAACGAGATGCTGCTGCAGTTATTCAGGGAGGTCATTCTGTACGCAGACGATCCCGCTGAACCGGTCGCCATCAACCGCCGTTTTCAATCACGCAAGGGCTTTCTGGAAGTCACCAGCGACAACGTATTCAAGCGCTATCCGTTCGCGCTGCTGGAACTGTTTCTGGTAATGCAGCAACACCCCGAGCTGATCGGGGTACGGGCCGCAACCATCCGCCTGGTGCGCGATCACCGCTACCTGATCGACGAAAGTTTCCGCAGGGATATTCGCTCGCGCAGTCTGTTCATGGAAATATTCCGCCAGCCAGACGGTCTGACCCACGAACTGAGGCGCATGAACCGCTATGGCATTCTGGCTGCTTATTACCCGGCTTTTGAACTCATCGTGGGGCAAATGCAGCACGACCTTTTTCACGCCTACACAGTGGATGAACATACCCTGTTCGTGGTACGCAATCTGCGCCGCTTCAGCGTCAAGGAGTTCGCTCACGAATTCCCTCTGTGCAACAGGATATCCGACACCATTCCCAAACCCGAGCTGCTGTACCTGGCCGGTTTTTTCCATGACATCGGCAAGGGGCGCGGCGGCAATCATGCCGAGCTGGGTGCAGTTGAGGCACAGGAGTTTCTCGAACGGCACAACCTGAGCGCTTACGACCAGCGCCTGGTCGCCTGGCTGGTGGAACATCACCTGCTGTTGTCCCATGTTGCACAACGCAGGGACATATCGGATCCGGACGTAATCAATGACTTTGCCCGCCAGGTGGCCGACCGGACACGCCTGGACTACCTGTTTCTATTGACCGTGGCCGACGTGCGCGGCACCAACCCGACACTCTGGAATAAATGGAGAGGATCGCTGTTCAGCGAGCTCTACAACGCCACCCGGCGCGCCCTGCGCCGCGGCCTGGAAAATCCGCTGCACCGCGATGAGCTGATCAGCGACATCAAGAATGCGGCTCTCGCAAAGCTTAACAGCAAGGGTTTCACTGCCGAACAACTACAGGTACTGTGGAGTGATTTCCCCGAAGAGTATTTCCTGCGTCACAATGTTGATGAAGTGATGTGGCATGCGGAAATCATTCTCGAACCGGGCAACATTGATGGCGTGCGAGTAGATCTATGCGAGCACTCGGAACGCGGCGGCAGCGCACTCTTTATTTACACTCCAATCACTGACCGGCTGTTCAGCCGCACCACCGCACTGCTCGATCAACTGGGGCTGACTATCACCGATGCGCGCATCATCACCTCGCAGCGCGACTATGCGCTGGATACTTACCTGCTGCTGAATTCCGAGGGAGAGCCGATTACCGATGCTTACCAGGCACAGGAACTGGTGACGCTGATGCGGAAGGAACTGTTATCCAGCGATGCCTCACCGGCCACCGTATCACGGCCCGCCCCGCGCCGCACACGCCATTTCAAGGTGGCGACGCGTGTATACTTTTATCCTGATGAGGCCAGTCATCGCACCCTGGTGGAGCTCCATACGAATGATTATCCGGGCCTGCTGTCCGACGTTGGCAAGGTATTCCACAGCTGTGGCGTTAATCTCCAGAACGCCAAGGTTGCGACCTTCGGTTCCCAGGCTGAGGATGTTTTTTATATCACCGGCCGCAACAGTGGACCGCTCAGAGAGGAAGAACAGGGCAATTTACAGGAACAGCTGATCAAGGCGCTGGACCAGGACGGGTAGACGGGAATCCGCCAGAATCCGCATGTTCAATCAGTTCGATACCATTACCATCGGGATCCCGGCAAAAAACCGCGTGGCGTCCCGAGCGGCTGCGAGTGAAGCTGACAGCATTCTTTTCCAGGCGTTGTTCCAGCGCTGCCAGTCCTGTCACTAACAGCGCCGTGTGCCGGTCCCGACCAGCGTGCTCCGGACGACCGGTGGCGGGATCGAAATTCGGCAATTCCAGCAAGTGTATCTGCTGCTCACCCACCTTCAGCCAGGCGCCGGAAAAATCCATGTCAGGCCGTGAATCATCCAGCGCCAGACCCAGTACATCGACATAAAACCGCAACGCGGTGGTGAGTTCAGCCACCACAACGCTGGCGTGATGCAGACATAAAAACTCCGTCATTTCCTATGTTCCCCGACCTGGGCATGGGCGGCCAGATACGCCGCCGCCAGAATCAGCGCACCACCCAGCCATTCCTGGGCCTGTACCTGTTCATCGGTCAGTAACATTGCAGACACGGCACCCACCAACAGCTCAAACAGCAGGATTACTGCCGAACGGTGTACCGGCATGTGACTGACGCCATAAATCACCGTTACCGTCATAACCACAAAGCCCAGCCAGCCCAGCAGAACCGCACCCGACCAGGCCGATAGCTGGACATCGGGAAAGGGCTCGTGCACAACCAGTATCCAGAGTGCGGCGACTGTTACGACACCCAGCCAGCTCACAGAGGACTTGGTGTACATGGAAACATGCCGGGTCATGCGCACCATGACATTGGCGAAGGAAAATGCAAACCCGGAGGATGCCGCCAGCCAGTCCGCCTCATCTCGCGGCCAGGGCATGCCCATGGCAGGATCCCATAACATGATCGTGGCACCGGCAATCGCTACAACAAAGACCAGCAGACCACTGGACCCCGGATGTTCTCCCAGCATTACCCAGCCCAGCACCAGTGCCCACAGGGGCGACAGGTAAAACAGCAGCAGCACCCGCACCACCGTGCCATCGAGGATCGCCAGCACAAAGGCCACATTACACCAGCCCGTCGCCAGCAACATCAGACTCAGCACCACGGTGTTGTGCCGCCAGTCATTCCGGCTGCGCCACAACCAGACCAGCCCCACGGCCAGCGCCGCGCCGTAACTGGCCAGTGAAAGCCACAGGCCGCTTAATCCCTGCTCTTCCAGCAGGCGTAACGGGTACCAGACCAGTCCCCACAATGTTGCCGTCAGCAACAGGCTCAGTACAGGCAGCATTTGATGATTGGACCGACTCATGGGATTCCGTATACTTTCGCCTCGATTTAAACGCACTGCTGTTTCATGAACCCTAATCTAACACGTCTGCAGCCCTACCCGTTTGAGCGCCTGGCAAAACTGTATGCAGGTGTGACGCCGCCGGCTGAACTGGAGACCATCCGGCTTTCCATCGGTGAACCGAAACACCCTACACCGGGCTTTATCACCGAGGCCGTCATCGAGCACCTGCACGGCCTGTCGCGCTACCCGCTGACACGCGGCAGCGAAGCGCTGCGTGAAACCATCTGTGCATGGCTGACAAAGCGTTTTACCTTACCGCAGGATAGCCTGCATCCACTGCGTAACGCCCTTCCCGTCAACGGTACGCGCGAGGCGCTGTTCGCCATTGCACAGTGCCTGATCGACGGCGCCCCGGAAGCGCTGGTATTAATGCCGAACCCCTTTTATCAGATCTACGAAGGGGCTGCATTACTCGCGGGTGCAGAACCTCACTTTCTGAATACCACGGCCGACAGCGACTACCTGCCCGACTTTGATGCCGTACCCGACACCATCTGGCAACGCTGCCAGCTCGTATATATATGTTCACCCGGCAATCCCACCGGACAGGTGATTGGCCCGCAGGCACTGCAGGCCCTGATCGAACGCGCACAACGGCACAACTTTGTGATCGCTTCGGATGAGTGCTATGCAGAGATCTACCAGGATGAAAGCGCGCCGCCACCCGGCCTGCTGGCTGCGGCGGCAAGCATGGGTAACGACAACTACCGCAACTGCCTGGTGTTTCACAGCCTGTCCAAACGTTCCAACGCACCCGGCCTGCGCTCCGGTTTTGTCGCCGGAGACGCCGATCTGATAGAGGCTTTTTACCGCTATCGCACCTATCATGGCTGTGCCATGCCGCCCGCCACCCAGGACGCCAGCCTGCGCGCCTGGCAGGACGAAGCGCACGTGGTGGAAAACCGGCGTTTATACCGGGAAAAGTTTTCCGCCGTAACAGATATACTGGGGCCGGTTCTGGACGTGCAGACACCGCCGGCAGGTTTTTACCTGTGGCTGCGCACACCCATCGATGACGAGGAATTTTCCCTGCGGCTGTACCGGGAGCAGAACGTTATCGTATTACCTGGCAGCTACCTGTCACGAGATACCGCAGACGGCAACCCGGGCAGGGATCACGTTCGCCTGGCGCTGGTCGCAGCGCTGGACGAATGCGTTGAGGCAGCGCAACGCATTCGCAAGTTTATAGAACACCTGTAGGAGCGGTCTCCTGACGGCGAATAAAGGGTTGGCGAGCTCCGAACCCTTCGCGGTCATGAGACCGCTCCTACAGGTTTTATTACCATGAGCAATTTTATTTGTCAGGAGACAGTCATGAGTGACATACAGGCCACTATCGAAGAAGCCTTTGAACGGCGCGCCGACATTACCCCGCGCAGCGTGGAAACCCATGTCAAGGAGGCCACCCAGGAAGCCATCCGCATGCTGGATAGCGGGGAAGCGCGTGTCGCCGAAAAGAAGGACGGCGACTGGGTGGTCAATGACTGGTTGAAAAAAGCCGTACTGCTGTCATTCCGCATCGAAGACAATGAGTTCATGAAAGGTGGCTTCACCAACTACTATGACAAGGTGCAGTCCAAGTACAGCGGCCATAACGCGCGTGAATTCCGCGAAGGCGGCGTGCGCGTAGTACCACCCGCCGCGGTGCGTTTCGGCTCCTACATTTCACCTGGCGTGGTGCTGATGCCCTCCTACGTCAATATCGGCGCCTATGTCGACAGCGGCACCATGGTCGACACCTGGTCAACGGTGGGTTCCTGTGCGCAGATCGGCAAAAACGTTCACCTGTCCGGTGGCGTCGGTATCGGTGGCGTGCTGGAACCGGTACAGGCTGCGCCCACCATCATCGAGGATAACTGTTTTATAGGTGCCCGCTCCGAGGTCGTCGAAGGGGTAATTGTCGAGGAGGGATCGGTTATATCCATGGGTGTTTACATCGGTCAGAGTACGCGCATCTATGACCGTGAAAAAGATGAAATCCTCTACGGCCGCATCCCGGCCGGTTCGGTAGTAGTCTCCGGCAACCTGCCATCCAAAGATGGCAAGTACAGCCTGTACTGTGCCGTGATTGTCAAGAAAGTGGATGAGAAAACCCTTGGCAAAGTGGGCATCAACGAACTTTTGCGTAACATTTAATGGTCACGATTTACGGTATCAGGAACTGCGACACCATGAAAAAGGCCATGCACTGGCTGGACGATCATGATATTGACTACCGCTTTCACGATTACCGCAAGGACGGTCTGGACAGCGGTCAGCTCCAGGCCTGGGAAAAGGAGCTCGGCTGGGAGATCCTGCTCAACCGGCGCGGCATGCTGTGGCGCAAACTGCCGGCCGATGTGCGCGATAGTATAAACAGGAAAAGCGCGTTGCGCTGCATGCAGGACAACCCCGGCATCATAAAACGCCCGTTGCTCGATCTCGGTAAGCGGCGCGTTGTCGGTTTCAAAGCGGAAGACTACGCACAGCTCTTCTAAACCAACAGCATATTTGCTGTCGGCAAAAACTACTGCCTCTCGCCCAAACCAAGTACACTAGCCGGCATGTCAGACACTCTTGAGCTTGCCATAGAGCTTATCAACCGCGCATCGGTGACACCTGAAGACGCCGGTTGCCAGCAACTGATGCGTGAGCGACTGGAGGCCATCGGCTTCCGCTGCGATGATCTGCCGTTTGCCGAAGTCAGTAATTTCTGGGCACGACACGGGGACGCTGCCCCGCTGCTGGTGTTCGCCGGTCATACCGACGTGGTCCCGACCGGCCCGCTCGAACATTGGCAATCCGACCCGTTTCAGGCTGAAATTCGCGATGGCATGTTGTACGGGCGGGGTGCAGCGGATATGAAAGGTTCGCTGGCCGCCATGGTGACTGCCTGTGAAGCTTTCGTTACCGAACATCCGGACCACAGTGGCTCCATCGGTTTCCTGATTACCAGCGATGAGGAAGGCCCGTCGATCAACGGCACCGTCAGGGTCGTCGAGCAGCTGGTTAAGCGTGGTGAAAAAATCGACCTGTGCCTGGTCGGCGAGCCATCCAGCAGCCGGCAGCTCGGTGATGTCATAAAAAACGGCCGCCGCGGCTCCCTGAATGGCAGGCTGACCGTGCGCGGCAAACAGGGCCATGTGGCCTACCCGCAACTGGCAAGCAACCCGATTCACCTCGCCGCACCGGTACTTACCGAGCTCGCGACGATTGAATGGGACCAGGGTAATGCGCACTTCCCGCCGACCAGTTTCCAGATTTCCAACATCCAGGCCGGGACCGGCGCCGAGAACGTAATCCCCGGGGAACTGGAGGTCATGTTCAACCTGCGTTATTCGACCGAGCTGAACGAACAGATGATCCGCCAACGGATCCACACCGTACTGGACAACCACGCACTGGATTACACCCTGGACTGGCGTCTGTCCGGCGAGCCGTTCCTGACCCCCGCCGGCGAACTGGTGGATGCCGCGCGCGCGGCGATCCAGGAAGTGAGTCGCATCGACACTGAACTGTCTACCAGCGGCGGCACCTCCGATGGACGTTTTATTGCACCGACCGGTGCACAGGTACTTGAACTGGGACCGGTCAACGCAACCATTCACCAGATCGACGAATGTGTTGCAGTCGATGCGCTGGACCAGCTGGCGAAAATCTATCAACGCGTACTGGAAAAACTGTTAACCTGATACCCCATGAAGGGCAGCACATGAACATAAAAACCCCCGGTTTCCTGTTTCTGCTTGTCATGCTGCCCTGGCTGGGTGCGTGCAGTATGGGGCAGATGGTCGCCCGCAGCTCGGTATCCATTATGGACGGCAACGTCGAAGCCATGAACCGGGAAACCGATCTGGTGCTGGCCGAAGCGGCAATTCCGGCAAACCTGAAACTTATTGAAGGGCTCATTAAAGAAGACCCTGGCAACCCGGACCTGCTGTACCTGGCCGCACAGGGTTTCTATGGCTACGCTTTAGGTTTCGTGGAACTCTCTGATCCACAACGCGCCGAAGCGCTGTATTCCCGCGGGTTTGCTTACGGCGTGCGCGGCCTGCATGCGCTGGGGCTGGATAAGGACATTGATCTCACCACGGCGAATCCGGACGCTATTGAAAAAGCGGTTGCAAAAATGCGCGCCGCTGCAGTACCCACCCTGTTCTGGACCGCCTCCTGCTGGGCCAAACAGATCGATATGCGGCGCACCGATCCCGCGCGTATCGCTCAGCTGGCCAGCACTGAACGCCTCATGTCCCGTGTCAGGGAACTGCAGCCCGACTACTACTACGGTGCTGTTTACGTGTTCTACGGCGTCTACTACGGCAGCCGCGCACCGATGATGGGCGGTGATTTTGCCAAATCCGAAAAAAACTTTTCCGCTGCCCGTGCGGTCTCAGAAGACAGGTTACTTATAGTCGATGTAATGCAGGCGGAATACCTGGAGCGGCAGCGGCTGGACCAGGACGCCTTTCACCACCTGCTAAGCCGTGTCGTGGCTGACCCGGTTGGCAGTTTCCCGGAAATGGCGCTGGTCAACCAGATTGCACGCGTCCGGGCACGATACCTGCTGGACAGGGAGTCCGAGTGGTTCTGACGAGGAAAATAGCCGTGACGCACACACTGCACCGCTGGGGCCTGCTGTTTCTGTTCCTGCTGTCATTACCCGGCAGCGCCTTTGCGGAGCCCGAATACGTACTGAAATTCGCCTCCCTCGCACCTCCCGGCACCACCTGGATGAACCTGCTGGAAGAATGGAACGAGCAGGTCAAACTCAGGAGCAAAGGCCGTCTTGCATTCAAGTTCTACCCCGGCGGGGTGCAGGGCGATGAACCCGATGTCCTGAAAAAAATGCGCTTCAATCAGTTACAGGGCGGCGCATTTACCGGCTATGGTATCGGCCGCATCTACTCGCCGGCGCGTGTCATGGAACTTCCTTTTCTGTTTCAAAGCACAGAAGAAATCGACCTGGTGCGCAAAGCGTTAATGCCTGAGTTCCGCAAAGGCTTCCACGACAGTGGCTATGAATTGCTGGGCTGGATGGAAGTCGGTTTCATCCATATATTTTCCAAGCACCCGATCCGCACCATGGATGACATGCGCTCACAGCGCGTCTGGTTGTGGCAGGGCGACCCGATAGGCCAGGCATTTTTCAAAGCCAGTGGCATTTCACCGATCCCGCTGTCTATCATAGACGTCTACACCAGCCTGTCCACCGGGCTGATCGATACAGTGTATGCGCCGCCGCTGGGCGCCATCGCCCTGCAATGGTTTACCAAAACGAAATATATCAGCAGCGTCCCGCTGACCAACGGCATGGGCGCCCTCATCGTCACCCGTCGTTTCTTTGAAAACCTGCCGGATGACTTGCAGGCTGTATTGCGCGAAACCGGCACCGAGACCGGTGAAAAACTGATAACCGCAACGCGTCTGGACAACGCGAAAAGTCTTGACGAACTCAAGCTGCGCGGGCTGGAATTCGTGGAACCCGGCGCCGGCCTGGGTGAAGCCGATCTCATCAAACTGCGTGATCGCGCGGCCGACGATCTGGTCAGCAGCGACTATATCCCGGCTGCCGTTTTCCGCAAAACCCGTATACTGCTGGAACAGGCACGGGCCGGACACGCCAGTGCATCCACACAGGCAGAGTAAGTTTCCCGCCATCAAGCGGATGATGGTCTGCGCATCATCAGGGGCATCATGCCCCTCCTGAGGAAATTTCGCGACGGACTGATACAACTGGAAATCTGGCTGGCTGCCGCAAGCCTGTTGCTGCTGCTGGCGCTGGCACTGCTGCAAATCCTGATCCGCAACCTGTTTGACTCGGGCATTGCCGACGCCGATACCCTGACCCGTTACCTGGTGCTGTATGTCACGTTCCTTGGCGCCGCGGTTGCAGTCGACCGCGATCGCCATATCAAAATCGACGTGTGCTGCACGATGCTGAAACCCGCCACCCTCAGAAAACTCTACCGGCCCTTGCGCGCCCTCGCCGCTGTGGTGTGCGCCTTTTTCACCGATGCCGCGGTCCGCTTCTGGCTGGACAGCTGGCAATTTGCACCGGATTATGAACGCTGGCTGGCCCTGGTCGGCCTGATAATACCGGTCGGCTTTGCCCTGCTGACACTCCAGTTTGTACTGGCCTCGCTACTCGGCCCGGATGACACGGCATGCTGTACGCGCTGATTGTCCTGTTTGCGCTGGCGCTGTTCGGCTTGCCGCTGTTCACGGTGCTGGGTGCCGGCAGCCTGTTATATGCACAGCAGAGCGACCTGGATTCCGCCCTGCTTATCGTCGAACTCAGCCGGCTCGCCACCTCACCGAACCTGACCGCCATACCCCTGTTTACCTTCGCCGGCGTGGTGCTTGCAGCAGGTGGCGCACCGCAGCGCCTGATCCGACTGTTCAATGCCATACTGGGCTGGCTGCCCGGCGGGCTGGGTATTGTGGCCATTGTTGCCTGCGCCTTCTTCACCTCGTTTTCCGGCGCTTCCGGCGTCACCATCCTTGCACTGGGCGGCCTGTTGTTCCCGGTACTGATGAAAGTCAACTACCCAGAGCGTTTCACGCTGGGACTGCTGACGACCTCGGGCTCGCTGGGACTGCTGTTTCCACCCAGCCTGGCCATCCTGCTGTACGGCATCGTGGCCGGTGTCAACATAGACGACATGTTCCTGGCCGGCATCGTGCCGGGCCTGGTGCTGCTGGTGATGCTCGGTGTCTATGCCGCCACAACCGGTGCCAGTTTCAATGTTCACCGACACCCGTTTGCCTGGCACGTCGCCCTCAGAGCTACGCGCGGCGCCGTGGGCGATATATTGCTGCCCGTGCTGATCATCGTCGGGATATTCGGTGGTTATGTCACCGTCAGTGAAGCCGCCGCCTGCACCGCCTTGTACGTTCTACTGCTGGAGAGTGTCGTTCACAAGGCAATCACACTCAGGACGCAACTGCCACCGCTACTGGGAGATACCGCGGTACTGGTGGGCAGCATCCTGATCATTCTCGGGGTGGCGACAGGGCTGACCAACCTGCTGATCGACGCGCAGCTGCCCATGCAGTTGCTTGAATGGATGGAAAACAGCATAGATAGTCAGCTCAAGTTTCTGATATTGCTAAATATTTTTCTTCTGGCTGTGGGCGCCTTGATGGATATTTTTTCAGCCACCGTGGTCATCGTTCCGTTGATTCTGCCACTGGCGCAGCGCTTTGGCGTGGACCCGGTACACCTTGGCATTATCTTTCTGGCCAACCTGGAAATCGGCTATTCCACCCCGCCGGTGGGTATCAATCTGTTCATCGCCAGCCAGCGCTTCGAAAAGCCGGTCCTCAGCCTGTTCCGCGCGGCGCTACCGTTCCTGGCCCTGATGCTGGTCTGGCTGGGGATCGTGACCTACCTGCCCGCGCTGTCTCTGTGGTGGCGGTAAGCTCTGAATTCCCTTCATAAAATAGCGCCTGCACCACTAATAGATTATGGTTAAGGAGGATTGTTCACAGGACGGGACACGCTGATGATCGAAGCCGCGCTCTACGTGCTGACCGGGATCACGCTGTACGCTGGCGCACACCACCTGCTGGCGAACGCTGGCGGCCCTACCCGACGTTTCCCCGTATCGCTGGGCGTGATGTATCTGCTGCTGTCGGGTTTTGCCCTGACCAGTGCGCTTACCTACCAGGCGCACAGCATCAGCACGCTGCTGCCGGCCGGCAAACTTGCTATCACCCTGGGTATCCTGCTGTGGGTGTCATTGATCTGGTTTGTCGCGTTCCGAACCAGCTGTAGACCACTCATCCTGCTCGATGCACTGACCGCCGCCTGGATCATATTCCTGATCAAGAACGGCGTATCAGCAAACAGCTTGCTGTATGCCGATACGGCAGCGCTGGCCCGAACACTGCCGTTTGGGCAGCAGCTGTCGCTGCTGCAACCCGCCGTCAGCCTCTGGTGGAGTGCACTGGAGCTCACCATGCTGCTGTCGCTGCTGTACGCACTGTATGCCAGTTACAGACTTTACGTCGCCGGCGACCGGCAAGCCGCGCTGGCGCTGGGCAGCGGATTGGTTGTCCTGTTGCTGGCGGTCGTCTCCGACCACCTGGTAAACAGCGGAATCACGCATATCTTATATCTCGCGCCGTTTGGATTCGCCGGTTTTCTGCTGGTCAACAGCCTGTACCCGCGACTGACTGCATACATGCAGAGCCGCGCGCCAAAAGAGCCCGCTGTCATCTACAACCTGACATTCAATCCGCAACAGGCAACATTCCACAGCGACGTAGCGGATTTGCAAATCCAGTTGCAGAAAGATCACGTTGTACCGGCTGACTCAGGGCAGCAGCCCGCCACCCCGGCCCGCAATACACACACGCCCCCTCTGTATTCAGCAGACCAGGACGCAGAGGAGATCCCCGTCACCAAACCGCAACCCATGACGGACAAGGCGCCCGTACCTGAAACACCCGACAGTAAAGACCCCGCGCGCGAAAGCAGTCTGGCAACCGGCCCGGACCCGGAAACCCTGAACACAGTTTCCGACAACCTCATCGA
>Ga0316193_10001746_pt1 | contig 14924 bp, 10 predicted proteins | sample MerIslsedime2_MG_FD_207735 | JGI IMG/M metagenome (GOLD analysis project Ga0316193, IMG submission 207735) | Coastal sediment microbial communities from Maine, United States - Merrow Island sediment 2 | ecosystem: Environmental > Aquatic > Marine > Coastal > Sediment | place: USA: Maine...
GTTCGGCGCTCCAGGCCTGCGCACCATCGATGGATGAGGTGGTGAACAGACCGGACGACGTCTTGGAGGGATCCGTGTGCTGGGCGGTTGCGGCCGAAACTGATGCCAGCGCCGCGAATACGATCAGTAATACGGCTCGGAGCAACCAGGAGCGTGGATACACGGTCATGCCTCCATCTGATTTCAAAGGGTGTCGTATCGGAGTGCGGCTCCCAGATCCTTCAACCGCCTCCAACTCCCAGCATATCCCAACCTCCTGACTTCCTAACTTCCTGACTTCCTGACTTCCTAACTCCACACCCGACACCGATGCCGATGGTTCCTGAGGTATCGGGTCACGTTGACAAAAGCCGAACCGTGCCCCACAATCATCTGCACAGAGAAAGCTCGAAAATCGACGATCCGGTGGCTCTTGGCCACGTTCACCGCATCCGCTGTGGGCTAAAAAGGAGGATCGTCCATTGAGAAAGGTCGTGGACCATGACTCGGAGTCGCTCGTTTCGTATCCCGTTCATCCTCCTCGCGGTGGCGGCCGTGGCGTCGGCACCGGCCCTGGCGGTGGAGATCAACAAGGAGCTCGTTCAGAACTGGAAGGTCCTGGTCAAAGGAGCTCCTGTTCACGGCGCCAACGGTCTCGCGTTCGACACTCACGACAGACTGCACATCGCGAGTGTGTTCGGCCGTGAAATCGTCGTGATGGACCCGAGGACGGGGAGGATTCTGGACCGTCTCGGAACGGATGTCGGTGTCGAAACCCCGGACGACGTCACGTTCGGCCCGGTGGGCTCGGTGTATCAAGACGACATTTTCTGGACCGCGATTTTCACCGGCGAGGTCGGCCGTCTGTCTCCGGACGGAACCAAGATCACCGCCGGCCAGGTCTTTCCGGGGGTCAATCCAATCACCTTCTCGGACGAGAATCGGCTTTTTGTCGCCCACGACTTCTTTGGTTACGCGGGTCTTTTCGAGATCGATCCGGACGGCGCCAATCCGGCCGCCATGCTGGACCCGAACTTCTACAACCTCAACGCCTTCGATTTCGGACCTGACGGTCTGCTCTACGGCCCGATCTTCCAGGAGAAGATCCTCAAGATCGACGTCGATTCGGGTTCACCCCTCTGGTCTGAGGACATCCTCAACCCATTTGCTTCCGCCGCGGTGAAGTTCGATTCCCACGGACGAATGTTCGCGCTCAACATCGACCAGGTGGTGCGAATCAACCCGGATACGGGCGCCGTCGAGGTGGTCGCCCATGTCGGGCCAGGCCTCGACAATCTGGCATTCGACTCACGGGGAAGACTCTACGTGTCGAGCTTCCTCAACGGAGCCATCTACCGTGTGCTCCCGAGTGGTCGGGCGCGCGTGATCAGCAGGGGCGGGATGATAGCGCCGGGCGGAGTCGCAATTCTTCCCCGTGCCCATGGCGGTGATTCGGTCTTCGTGGCGGACGGCTTCTCTTACCGCGAGTTCAACGCGCGAACCGGGCGAAGCGGAGCTGTCGAGGAGGTCTTTGGCAACGCACAAACCATCGCCCCTTATGGGGAGGACCTGGTGGTGTCCGGTTGGTTCTCCAGCTCGGTCGAAATTCGAGACGGAGAGACGCTTCACCTCATCGACGGCCCGCACCTCTTCAACCTCCCGCTGAGCGCCATCGGTTTCCAGGGCGGCATCGCAGTCGCCGAGCTTGGATCCTCAAGTGTGGTTCGCGGCGATCACTCGCCGATCGCCACCGGCCTTGCGGTTCCGGCCGGTCTTGCGTCGAACGGGTCCGACCTGTGGGTGGCAGATTGGTTTCTGGGAGTCGTGTTTCAGATCATGGACGACGGTGTTCCGGTCACAATTCCCGTGGCTTCAGGCCTCGTCTTTCCCGAGGGACTCGCTGTGAACACTGACGGCAGCCTGCTTGTGGTAGAGGCCGGCGCCGGCCGTCTGTCGCGCATCGATCCGGCGACCGGAGAGGTCTCGGTGGTGGCGGAGGGTCTCGAGCTCGGAGCGCAAGGGGTTCCAAACTATCCTCCAACGTGGATCTTCAACGGAGTTGCGGTCGGGGCGTCGGGCCACATCTATGTGACGGGCGACAAGGAGGGTCTGCTCTACCGTTTCAAACAACACCCGTAGCGCGCCGCCGCGCCTCCTCGGGCAACCGACGGGATTTGCAGTCGTATTGATTTTCGGCGTCAGGGCCGACACTTGTGCAACACGGGTATCTCCTTCGCTCAGGTGGTGAGTCCCTGAGGAGGGAGGGGGTAAACCCCTCCCCTACATAGGACTTCGCAGGTCACGTGATGCACCCGTTCACCAGCGTTCCAACCATACTGGTGAACACCGTGGGAGTCGCCGTAACCACCGTAGGGGCGGGGTTTACCCCCGCCCGTTCTGGCGCCCGGGGGTCCACACAGCCGGCCTACCTGAGCGAAGGAGATACCCGTGTTTGTGCAATTTCGAGCGTTTCCCATGAAGCGCAGACTTGGAACCGTTCGGAACCGTTCCAGTTGGCCGCAGTGCGTGCAATGCGATTGCACGCTCTCTGCCGGGCCGGAAAGTAGGGAGGATCCCGGAGACTGATCCCCGATCTCTGCCGCAATGCGTCTTTCGGGATCGGGTTTTTACTGCTATACCCAAAGCCATTGCAGCTGGAGGGCGCACCCAGAAATGAAAGATCTTCCATGATCGGGAAACGTATCGGTGTATTTGGCTGGGGTGTCGTCGCTCCCAAATCTCCGGATATCGCCACCTTCGAAAGAAACCTCTCGAGGGCGACCAGCTGGCTCGAGCCCTTTGAGGGGTTCGGCCCGAGCAACTTTCTCGTCGGTCGACCGGAGTTTGATTTCGAGGCCTACCGGCCGTGGATCGATGCCCGTTTCGAACCGCGGCGGTTCTCTCAACTGCAGTCGAAAATGGGCAACACCGTCAAGTACGCCGTCGGCGCCTTCATCCAAGCCCTCGGACAGAACCCGGGGCTCGAGCCGATCCTCAAGGATCTCGGGCCTCGAGCGCACATTTACGTCGGCACCGGTCTGGGTGATTTTCCGCTTCACTACGAGCACGCACTGCGCTACCACCGCGCCCAGAGAAGGTGGAATCGATTCTGGTGCCAGGACGAGCACCACGAAGAACTCAAGGAATACCGACAGGCGGATGATCAGCGAAAGGAACAGTTGCGTGAGGAGCTGGGGGCGCCGCCGGATCCATCGACGGCCGACCAATGGAGCGAGGCGTATGACGAGCTCGGCGAGCAATGGGACACCTTTTGGGTTGCCCGCTCGGATGGTCTCCGACGCTACCTGGACAAGCACATCGAAGTCGAGGGCGAGGGCATCACCGGCGACATCGAGAACGGCAAGAAGCACGTCATCCGACGCAAGATCGGGGCCCGTCGGAAGCTCAATGAGGAGGCCGGCTGTCCAATCGAGCCCTGGAACGCGGTGGACCCCAATTTGCTGTGGAACATCCCCAACATCCCGGCGGCGCAAATCTCCATGCTCGGCCGCATCACCGGGCCGGCCATCGCTCCGCTCGCGGCCTGTTCGGGATTCAGTGTTTCATTGAAGCTGGCGGTGGACGCCATCCGCTCGGAACAGGCGAAGGTGGCGGTCATCGGCATGACCGATCCCGAGCCGCACGCCATGTCGGTGGGCACCTTCTTCGGTGCGAGGGTGCTTTCCGGCGACGGGCAGGTCTCCAAACCCTTCACCGGCTTTCGAGGGACCCATGTGTCGGGCGGCGCCTGTGTTTGGATCGTGGGTGATGCCGACTACCTCGAAGCGAAGGGGTTCACGCCCCTGGGTCTCGAGATTCTCAGCGTCGCGGTCTCATCGGACGCCGATCACATCATCACCCCCTCGAGCGACGGACCTCGTCGCGCCATCGACCAGGCGCTGGCCGAGGCCGAAATCGCGCCTGCAGACGTCGCCACATGGGACATGCATGCAACGGCCACCCCGGGCGACTGGAGCGAGCTCCAGAACACCCTCGATGTCTTTCCGGATTCCACGGCCTTCACCGCGCGCAAGGGTTCATTCGGTCACGGTATGTCGGTCTGCGGCGGATGGGAACTCACGGCTCAGCACCTCGGTTTTTCACGGGGCGAGCTTCATCCCGTCAATCTCACCGACGGCGAGATCCACGATCAGATTCGCTCCTCCACCAACCGCCTGGTGCAGGATCAGGCCCGCCCGACGAGTGGAGACATCGCAGGCAAGATCAATATGGGCGTGGGCGGAATCAACGCCTGTGTGATCTGCCGACGGTGGTGATCATTCAGAAACGTTGTTCTGTACACAGCCGCCTGCAGAAATCACCGAACCGCGGTCGGGTCGGGAGGGGATAAACCCCTCCCCTACAATAAGAACCGTAGGGGAGGGGTTTATCCCCTCCCGCGGTGACGCTGCATCTTCCACGAGGCTCTGAAGTAAGCGTGCTCAGCGCAGGCCCATCTACAACACCCGCTCCATCTTGCGGCCGACGGTCGATTCGATCTCAGGGTCACCTCGATGCCGCGATGCTCTCCATGAGGTCGTTCGGCAGCCGGCACTCTTCCGGCCTCAGACCGAGTTCAGCGAGATAGTGGGGGAGATCATCCCGGGCGGCGAGAAACCGGACCACGTTCTTCGGCCCGTAGCGATCGAGTTGCGGGTGGTCGGTCGGATCCGCCCGCAACCGGTGGACCACCGATCGATCGAGACTCAGCCCGGCGGCCTCCGGATGGCCGAGGAGGGATCTTCTGCCGCCGCCCAAGCGCAGGCGAAGCAGTTCGAAGAGTGAATACAAAGGGCTCGTGGAGGGGTAGAGCTGAGCCTGGGGATAGGGTTTGAAGTGCTTGAGGTAGTCGTGGTCGAAAGCGAGGCCGAGGGCCGAGGCCTCATCGGTCAGCCAGCGGAAGGGGATGTTGGCCAGACCGTCCTTGACATAGCCGCCGCCGACGTTGGAGTGGCTGCCGGCGAACCATCGCTGCTCGAGGGTTTGGCGGCTCGCACAGCCGACCCACACCTCCGGTTGAAAATCGAATCGTTCCTCGTCGATGGCCAGAGCCTGCCGGGCGTGCCGAGTGCATGTGGCCGGTGTTGTTCTGACGAAGAAAGACCAGCGGCCGGTCGAGCTTCCCTTGGCCGTGTGGAGTCGCGAACCGAGGGCCATGACCGTGTCCCAGACACCGAGGAAGCGCACCACTACCGGGGTCATCGGCGCATCCGGCCGACGACCATCGACGGTGGAGACATCCTCGGGACGACCGCGGCCCCGTGTCCGGATGTAATGAAGAAAAAACAGCGGCCCGAAATAGGCGTCACCCTTGGCGGGAACGCCGCCCAGCCAATCGAGAAAATGGGTCAAGGCGCGTGCCTGGGCTGCACCCCTGCTGAATCCGAAGATGAAGACCTGGTCACCCGGCGTGTGGTTGTGGGTGAGGAATCGGAAGGCCTCTTCGATATTTGCTGCGAAGCCCGCCCCCCAGATGCCGCCGAGGAATCTGTCCGCCAGGCTGTGCCACCGATTCGCCCAACCCGGGTACTTCACCAGAGCGCCGATCCCGGCATCGTAGTACGTAATCTGGGGTTGGTCATCGGCCGGGGCGACGGGAAGGACCGCTCGGCTCAGTTTGAGCACGTTGGACGGTTTGAGCACCGGGCTGCCGTCATCGCGCTGCCTCATCTTGTACGGGTTCTGCCAGGTCCCGTCGAGACAGATGACGATGCGCTTGCCCTTGGTCATGGTGCCTGAACTCAACTATGGCCGAGATCGTCGGTGGGCGCAAGAGAGGGCTGCAGCGACGGCCCGCGAGGTGGGGCGGGCGAGGGAAAGTTGACATTTGATCTCAGTACCACAGGGTGGACCAGCTGCCTCGATCGTCTCGAGGCCATGTTTCCGAGTCGTTGAGGCTCCACACCCGTCGATTCTCGGCGCGCGCCGGTCGCCTCGAGGAAATCTCAGCAGGGGTGGTCCTGTTTGTACGCCATATGAATAGGAAGCTGATCCCGATCGTTTTCGTGGTTGCGGCGGTAGCGTTGATTTGGGCCGTTTTCGCTGGTCTCGAAACCCAGCCGACGGGACGCGACGAAGCCACCGCGATCATCATGAGAGCCCCCGACGGTTTTGATGTTGATGAACTGGGTGAGGTGAGGCTGGCGTTTGCGGCATCTGAGCTGGCCCGGCGTGACGGTCCAAGCCCGGGGGTCGAGTTCACCGATGGAGGGGATCGCGTGATTCTCCTGGTGGATCGCGTCGCGGATCGGATCATCGAGTTGCGGGCTGCCCGTTCCGGGACCATCGTCGAGAAGAACTGGCCCGGGCCGGTTGGAGAGCGGCTCGCCTGGGCCGCCGAGCATGGTCGGTTGGATGCTCCCGATCTCGAGCCGGCCACCGGGAAGAACCTCTATCACTGAGCGAAACGGTTTCGAGTCCGGGGATCTCGCTGTCTGGAACGCCGTCACGGTTGCAGTGAGGTAGACGGCGATCTGCCGCGAGTCGTCAGGGTGTTGCCCACATCCCCGTGTCGCCCGACTCGAAGCCATCGGAAAAGATCGAGCTGTCGTCGCCGAGGTAGCTCCCGACCGGATCGGCTGAACGCCAGTTGATCCCGGAGGCCGCGAAGTAGGGCGGCGACGGCGGCAGGGCGCCCGCCGTGACCAGCACCGCGCTCGAGAAGGGTTGCAAACTGATGGTGGCGCCCACCGCGCTGCCGTCGGGACGGGTCCAGCTTCCTGCCGGCACCGTCATCGCAGCCGACTCCTCGGTGTCATTGAAGAGCAGGATGGCGTTGGACCGGCTGATGAGACTGCCCGTCGACGAGGCCCAGCTCGCGTCGGCGGTCCACTCGCCGAGGGTGTTGAAGAGGGTGTCGTCGGGCTTCTTTCGGATCACCCCGGCCACCGTCGTCGGCGCGACGAACGTGGTGTGGCTCATGCTGCCGTAGTCGGCGGGGGCGTCGTACTCGAGCGCCACCGGGTCCGGCTCGGCGTAGGGCGGGAGCCACCAGTGGGAGAGGTTTTCGGGCCGGTCGATGCGACGGGTCGGCTCGGTCGAGACCAGGGTGTTGCCGGTGATGCTGTGGCCCTGGTTGGGGTTGCTGTCGATGTAGAGCCCGAGGGCCGCCCGCCGGTTGTCGATGATGACATTGTCGCCGATGGTGCAGTTGAAGTTGTTGGGCAGGAAGATGCCGTGGCCGTTGCTGCCGTAGATGGTGTTCCCCGTGATTACAGTGTCGTGGAAGTCCGAGAGGAATTCGGGCCAGATTCCGTGTCCCAGAGGCCACCACTCGTGCGAGTACTCGAGGTCTCCGATGGTGTCGAGGATGATGTTGTCGCGGATGATCGACGCGTTGCAATTTGTGTAGACGGCGGCGCCGTCGTTGAGGGTCCCCATGGAGCGGACAAAGGTGTTCTTCTCCACCGTCTGACCGTCGCTGCCGAGGATGATCCCGGCATAGCCGGTGTCGACGAAACGGTTGAGCCGCACAATCGCGGCGGTGGCCTGACCGACGATGACCCCCGCCGCATGCCACGGACCGTTACCGCCGTAGCCGGGTTCGAAACCGATGCGAAGAAAGAAATTTCGCTCGATGAGCGAGCCCGGTGGGTCGGAGAGATCGGCCCAGCCCTTGATGGCGATGTTGCGGACTTCACGAAAAACCGATCGTGTGATGGTGAATGGCTGCGAGTCCCATGTGAAGTGGATGGCGGTGCTTTCGATTTCTGAGAACGTGCAGTCGGAGATGATTGCGGGCCGGTTGATGGCGAGTGCGGTGCCGTAGTAGCGCGAGAAGTGGATGTCTTGGAACGAGGTGCCGGAGGTCCTGACTCCGACCGGTTCGCTTTCGTGGTCGACAAGGAGATCGGTGCTGGTGGTGGTCACCACATCGACCTTCATCGTTCCGGGATCGGCCCAGGACGGTGGATAGAGATAGAGCACCCCCGCCTGCCAATGCCACTCGCCGGGTGCATCGAGCTCATCGAGATCGTTGTCGATGAAGTACCCCGAACCGGGGTCGGCGAGGTTGATCCCGACGTTGCCGGCCGGATCGAGTTCCAGGGTGTTGACGGGGCTGTGGTTGGCGATGGGACGGGTCTCCCACCACCAGCTCCACTTGCGCCAACGGACCTGAGCACCGGTCCACCGGCCCGGCGCCACTCCCGGTCGGGTCGCGAGTTCGGCGTCGACGATGCGGTCGTACTGGTTGTCGTTGTCGTTTCGGAGAAAACCCGACGACACGTTGGGCCAGCGCGCCAGCCGGACAAACCGGCCGTTGACGTAGCAGGCCACGACCCGTTGGGACACGGCGCCGGTGCGGACCGAGGGGTTTGATCCCCAGGTGCCCGAAAGACCGACCCGGACACTTCCGGTGACGATGGGCCGGGGGCCGTTGCCGTAGGCCGCGACGCTCAGGTTGGAGCCGGCGGTGAGATCGCGGGCGAAGTAGGTCCCGCCGCGCTCGAGGAGAATTGCGTCACCCGTCGAAGCACGGCTGACCGCGTGGGCCAGCGTCGCCAGGGGCTCGGCGATGGTGCCGGCTGCGCCGTCGATGCCGTCGGGCGCGATGTACCAGTCTCTCGCGACCGCGACGGTCGGAGCTGCGGCGCCGATCGCCACCATGATTGCGATGATTGTTCGCCGGAGACCGTTCACGACATCCCCCTTGGTCATTCCACCGTACCCGGTTGGAGACCCGGGGGATGTAGTCGAGATCACGTCGGCGGCCCGGTGCGGCTATGATCGGTGTCCATGAGCGATGTAAGTCAGGATCTCGAGATCGGAGAAGAGCGGCAACCAAATTTGGGCCTCTCGGCCAAGATCCTGATCGGGCTTGTCGCGGGGATCGGATGCGGACTCTTCTTCGGGGAGTTCTGCGCACCCCTGCAGGTCTTTGGCGATGCGTTTGTCGGTCTCCTGCAGATGACGGTGTTGCCCTACATCACCTGCTCGTTGACTCTCAACATCGGCCGATTGAGCCCGACGAGGGCGCGCCGGATCTTCGCAGTCGGCGGCTGGGTTTTGCTGGCCCTGTGGATCATCGCCGTGTTGACGATCGTGGTGGCGCCGGTCGGTCTGCCCCCCGCCGAGGTCGGCTCCTTCTTCAGCGCCGAGCTCCTCAGGGAGCCGGAGCCCTTCAACTTCATCGAGCTCTACATCCCGGTCAATCCGTTTCACTCGTTGGCCAACGCCGTGGTCCCGGCGGTGGTCGTTTTTTCCATCTTCCTGGGCATCGCTCTCATGGGCGTCGACCGCAAGAACGAGTTCATGAAGATCCTCGATACGGCGTGTCGAGCGCTGGTGAGGGTCAATTCATTCGTCATGCGATTGATGCCGCTGGGGATGTTCACTATCGCCGCCGCTGCCGCCGGCACCATGAGACTCGATGAGATCGCCAGTCTCGAGGCGTATTTTCTGATCTATCTGGCGGCGTCGGCCGGTCTGACCTTCTGGGTGCTGCCGATGATCGTCGTCTGTACGACCCCATTCAGCTACCGCCAGATCATGAGCCGGTCCAGCGATGCGCTGATGACCGCCTTCGCCACGGGAAAGACCTTTGTCGTGCTTCCGTTGCTGATCGATGCGGCCGGCAAGTTGCTCGGCGAAGCTGGTGGTGATCCCGAAGAGGCCGAGAACGAGGCCGGTCTCCTCGTCCCACTCGCGTATCCGTTCCCGACCGTCGGGAAACTGCTTGCCCTGCTCTTCATTCCGTTCGCCGCGTGGTTTGTCGGATCGACCCTCAACATCGGCCAGCTTCTGGTGCTGAGCACCACCGGGCTGCTCGCGCTCTTCGGGAGCCCGGTCGCTGCGATTCCGTATCTGCTCGATCTCTTCAGGTTGCCGGCCGATCTCTTCAATCTCTTTCTCATCTCGGGGGTCGTCGGGTCTCGTCTGAGCGATATTGCCGGGGCCATGCACCTTCTGGTGTTCACCCTCCTGGTGGGTGCGGTGATGAAGGGCCTCGTCAGATTGAGGATCCGCCGCCTGCTGGTTGCGGTCATAGCCGGTGCAGTGGTCTTCACCGCGGTGATGGTCGGGATCCGGGGATGGGTGGGAGCACGGCACGAAGGAAGTGCGCCATCCAATCCGTTGGCCTCCATGGAACTTCAAGTTCCCCCGGCGCCGCACGTCATCTTTGATGGGGCGGAACCCAACCCGGATCCACTCGAACCGGGCGAGAGCCGGATCCAACGGATCCGCCGTCGTGGGGTCTTTCGCGTCGGATTTCACTCCAACGAGCTCCCGTTTTCCTACCTCAACGAAGATGGAGAGCTGGTCGGGTTCGACATCGAGATGGCTCACCGCATCGCCACCGAGATGGGTGTGAGCATCGAGTTCGTTCCGCTCGACTTCGATGCCCTCGAAGCTCAGTTTGAAGCCGACCACTTCGACATCGCCATGGCCGGGATCGTGGGCAGCTATCAATACCTCCATCGCGTGCTCTACGCCGACAGCCTCGTGGAGCTCACCGGCGCGCTCTTGGTTCCCGACCACCAACGCAAGAAGTTCTTCTCGCGTTCCGCCATCAATCAACTGGGACCCATCAAGCTCGGGATCGTCGGCGCCCCCCGGATCTCAAAGAGATTCAAGGTGCAGTTTCCCGAAATCGAGCTCATCGCCATCGATTCCCATCTCGACTACTTCAGCGGTGACCGTGACGATCTCTCGGGCCTCGCGGTGGTCGCCGAGATCGGCGCGGCATGGACGCTGCGCTACCCGCAGTATTCGGTTGTGATCCCCAGCGATGTGGAGATCGGGTCGCCCCTGGTCTACCCGGTCGCCTCGGATGCGGTCGACCTCGTGGCCTTTGTCGAGCGGTGGGCCGCGCTGGCAGACGACGACGGAACCACAGACGAGCTCTATGATTACTGGATTCTCGGACGCGGCGTGGAGGATCCCGGGCCGCGCTGGTCGGTCATCCGCGATGTGCTTCACTGGGTCGAGTGAGAACACCAACGGGCGAAGGGGAGCCGATGCCGACAAGACCGGACCGACAGAAACTGTTCGACATCCCCGAGGGCGCCCGCAACCCGCTACCGGGTACGGTGGCTGGGACTGGAGGCTCGCATGCGTCTTCCCCGTGAGCTCGACCCCATCGAGATCCGTGTCCTCGGCTGCCTGCTGGAAAAAGAACGGACAACCCCGGACGGCTATCCCTTGTCGCTCAACGCGCTGACGGCGGCATGCAATCAGAAGAGCAATCGGGATCCGGTGATGCAGTTGACGGGATCCGAGGTGGAATCGGTTCTGGCGCGACTCCGGAGCGAGGTTCTCGTGTGGCCGGAGGAAGGTGCCAGGACCCAGAAGTGGACCCACAACCTCGATCGAAAGTGGGCCCTGTCCCCAGCCGCCATGGCGTTGATGACGGTGCTCATGCTGCGCGGTGCGCAGACCCCGGGCGAGTTGCGGGCTCGGACCGAAAGGATGCACCCATTCGGCTCCAGCGCCGAGGTCGAGAACGCCCTTGTCGGCCTCACCGAAGGCGACGAACCCCTCGTGGTTCACCTCGCCAGGCAACCTGGTCAAAAAGAGGCGCGCTGGACGCACCTGGTGGGAGGAGAACCCGATGCGGCGACGGCGGTCTTTGTTCCCTCCGCTTCGCCGCCTCCGGCGGCGGGCCTCAGCGAGCGGGTCGCCGAGCTCGAAGAACGGGTGGCGCGGCTGGAGGAAGCCCTCGCCGAGACCGGTGTTGGCTTGTGAGTCGATCCTTGTCGCGCTAACCTTGAGAGTAGAGCAACTTCAAGGAGGCGGCCATGGATGAGAGGAGAACCGGGAAAGACCGACGCAGCGGGGCAGACCGGAGATCGGGCACCGACCGCAGGGTCAAGAAAGATCCCGCATGGCCCAAGGACAAGGAGCGGCGCTCCAGCACCGATCGTCGCGAAGCTGACCGACGCACCGGAACCGACCGCCGCGACACAGCGTGAAGATTCTCACGTAGGACGAGCACGTTCGGGCACCTCGGTCCCCCTGCGATGAGTGCCTCATCATCAGCCATTCCGGCCGGGACGGCCGAAGGCCGAACCGGCCGGAATGGCTACTTCATCCCCTTCATGAGGTCTTTCCGCTTGTAGTTCTTGGGCGGCTCGAAGTCCGCCGCGCTGAAATCGACCCTCTTGGACGATTTCAAGGATGACTGACCGTCGAGCACACCGTCGTCGCCGTACTCGAGGGTTCGCACCGGAAAGCCGTTCATCTCCTTCATGTGCTCATAGGTCGCGTCGCCCAGCGATTGGCCTCCGCCCATTTTGGGCAGGCTGTCGAGCATCTCGGTCATGAAGGCGCCCATCTCGTAGAAGACATCGGCAACCTCTCGACCTCCGGCGACGTTGTCCCAGTCGGTGACGCAGAGCTCGCGCTCGCGAACGCCGCTCCGCCATACCTCGTAGATATTGCAGTCGAAGCCGTTGACGCTGTCGCTCCCTCCGGTCTTCTTGAGCTCGGAGGGCTCGCGCGGCGTTCCCATGTCGGGCATCCGGCTCTTCATCATCTGTTCCATCTTCGCCCGTTGGCCCTCAGGCAGGGCGGCAAGCGCCTGCTCCATGGAGGCCATGGCCTGGTTGACGGTCCCCGCGAGTTCCTGCATCTGTTTCTCGTCGATGACGAAATAGCTCTTCTTGTCGTGGTCGACGATGATCATTTCGTGGCTGTCGCCGTGAAAGAGCATGTAACCGTTCCAGTCCTTGGCGCCCGACGCGACATCCATCTTCATGTTCAGGCCCTCAACGGCAATCCCGGCTTGGGTGGCCGTCCCGTCGTAAGAGCTCTCGACCTCGTAAAGAACGCCTGCCGTGGCAGGGAGAGCGAAGACGAGAAGGGCGAGGGCAACAAGAGTCGATTTCATCTGTGGGTCCTTTCACCAAATATCTGTGAACGAAGTTGGGCGCGGATCGCCTCGCTTTCGACCAAAATCGATAGTGTGTCTCAGTTGCCGATGATGATATCAAAGCGACCGGGATTCTGCGAATATCCATCGGATCCGACCTGCCGACCGGAAGGCCAGCGGTGCGAGTGGGATGCCGGCACTACAGACCGCTCATGGCCTTTGTTCGACTGGGTTTCGGTCTTCGATCGAGTCCAAGGCCAGGCGATGGTGTGTCCTCGATCATCGAACCGGAACTCCGCCCTGGATCGTGCGGCAATCAGTCACGATCTCCTCAGTGGCCGGTCAGTATTGAGTCGTTGACCAGATGTTGGTGGCGCCGGATTCGAATCCATCGGCGAAAATCCCACCGTAGGAACCGAAAAAGATGCCGTCGTGATAGCTCACATACGGGTCGGTCCCTGGTGAAACCTTGTTGTTGCCGATATCCACTTGGGCGCTCTGCGTGCCGGGGGGAGCGACAAGACCGAACATCGCGAGGGGGACCCACCCGTTCGACACGTGGACCGTGGGAGTTTGTCCGACCCAGGTTTGCGTTCCTCCACAGCCGGGACCGCCACGCCAGTACAGACCGTAGGACGCCGATCCGTAGCCGGTCTGTCCGGTGGGAACCCACGCCCATCCGCCGAGGTCGTAGCTCTGACCACCGACGACCCCGTCGACGCAAAAAGTCGTTCCGGAGTTCGTGGTGCCGTCATTGTCGTTGGTAACACGACCCGAACCGGAGGCCGGAACCTGGTGGCAGTCGGCTGAGTCCCACTCGAAGATCACGCTGTGGGGTGTCCATCCGCTGACGTCGGCGTCGAAGTCACCGTTGCCGACCAGGTTCTGCGCGAAACCCGCCATGCTGAAGAGAATGATGGCCACCGTGGCGGTCGACACAAGACGATGCTGAGTCCTCATGGTTGCCCTCCCGTCATCACGGAGCGTCGAGAGATCAGTTCGTTCCTGGCTTCATCCAACAAAATCGTAGCACGGCATAGTATCGGTTCAGCAACAGGAATTCGCGCCTCTTTCTCAACTCCGTATCAACGGTCGATAGGTCACCCGGTGCGGCCGGTTGGCCTCGTCGCCGAGACGCTGCTTGCGGTCGGCGCGGTAGTCCGAGTAGGGGCCCGGGAACCACTCGACGTGGGAGTCGCCTTCGAAGGCGAGCATGTGGGTCGCCACCCGATCGAGGAACCAGCGATCGTGCGAGATCACCAGGACCGTCCCGGCAAAGGCCAGGATGGCCTCCTCGAGAGCGCGAAGGGTGTTGACATCGAGATCGTTGGTGGGCTCGTCGAGCATGAGGACATTGGCGCCCTCCTTGAGCATCTGTGCCAGGTGGACGCGGTTGCGTTCGCCGCCCGAGAGCTGCTTGACCGGTTTCTGCTGATCCGAACCGGTGAAGTTGAACCGGCCGACATAGGCCCGCGAATTCACCTCGACGCGACCCAACCACACCGATTCCGAGCCATCGGAGATGACCTCCCAGACGGTTTTCTCGGGGTCCAGGGTCGAACGGCTCTGGTCGACATAGCCGAGCTTGACGGTTTCGCCCAGGCGGAGGGTGCCCGAGTCGGGTTGCTGGTCGCCGGTGATGAGCTCGAAGAGAGTGGTCTTCCCGGCGCCGTTGCCGCCGATGATTCCGACGATGGCGCCGGGTGGGATCGAGAAGCCGAGGTCATCGAAGAGCAGCCGGTCGCCGTGGCCCTTGCTGAGCCCATCGGCCTCGATGACGACATCACCGAGCCGCGGGCCGTGGGGGATGAAGATCTCGAGATCCCGCGCCAGCGCCTCGGGCTCCTGCGACAGCAGCTCCTGGTAGGCGTTAACCCTCGCCTTGCCCTTGGCGTGGCGCGCACGGGGCGCCATCCGGATCCACTCGAGCTCGTGCTTGAGGGTCCTCTGTCGCTTCCCCTCGCTGCGCTCCTGCTGCCGGAGCCGCTCCTCCTTCTGCTCGAGCCACGAGGAGTAGTTGCCCTTCCAGGGGATCCCGTGGCCGCGGTCGAGCTCGAGGATCCAGCCGGCCACGTTGTCGAGGAAGTAGCGATCGTGGGTCACCGCAATGACGGTCCCCTGATAGTCCTTGAGG
>Ga0316193_10001747_pt1 | contig 14923 bp, 13 predicted proteins | sample MerIslsedime2_MG_FD_207735 | JGI IMG/M metagenome (GOLD analysis project Ga0316193, IMG submission 207735) | Coastal sediment microbial communities from Maine, United States - Merrow Island sediment 2 | ecosystem: Environmental > Aquatic > Marine > Coastal > Sediment | place: USA: Maine...
ACATTGTGGCGAACTCACGTTGCATCAATCGAATAATTCGATTCGTTTAGACCCGATAAAAATACACCAAACACTAATAAAGTCAACGATATTGTGCGACCGGGTGTTGCGGCGGGAATCATTTCCCTGCGATCGATTCTACACAACATCTACGGCGAGCCAGACGGGGAAGCTGCCTTTTCCCGTATCAAGGCCGTTCTGGACGCGTTTTTAAAGAAAAACGAGTTTGGGCGGGCGGCCGCTTTTTCAACCCTATCGGAATATGATCCGTGTCCGGATACTCCAGCCGGCTTTTCATCCGGGTTCCGGTACGCAGGTTCACCATCTCGACGAAAGGGTGTTGACCATTGAGCGTTTTTGCCAAAATCAGACCCTTTTTGCGCTGACCAATCTGTCTGCCGACAAAGTGACCATGACCCTTCCGAATATAGAAAACGGCCACGCCCTTACCGATCTCATGAGTGGTCGAAGATTTATCGCCGAAACCATAAGCATGTCCCCCTATGAGATGCTGTGGCTGGAATCTGGCCAATACCCGACCATTTCATGAAATCGTCGGGTTACAGCGTTTGTCAAAATGATGTCCCGAAGCGGAGCATGTTTTTGGCAACAAATATAGCACACCCGAGTTAGACGTTGACAAATCGGTCGAATTTCTTATAAATAAACATTATGAGTTTAACTAGTTTATGTCCTAGATTTTTTGTTCGCCATTCCATATCCGGGTAAACCTTGCGACCTCAGGGCGACGAAGTCGTCTTTGATAAATTCGTGAAACAAATTTATTCGAGTAAGGATCATGAAGATTGCCTTTCTCCACTACCATCTCAAAACAGGGGGGGTGACAACTGTTTTGAAGCGGCAGGTCTCAGCCCTCCAGGGTCGATGTGAGGTCCTTGTTTTGACCGGAGATCGTGCGGGAGTTACGCTGCCGTGCCGCGTAGTGGAAATTCCCGGGCTCGGGTACGACCGGCCGGACGTCCCACCCCCGACACCCAAAATCACAGCCGACCGGGTCCTGAAAACGCTTTCAGATGTATGGCCGGGAGGATGTGATCTGCTGCATATTCATAACCCGACACTATCCAAGAATCAGAACTTTATTCAGTGCATCAAACGGTTACAGGCTTCCGGGGTCACCCTTTTCCTTCAGATTCACGATTTTGCCGAGGATGGACGGCCAGAGGTCTACTCCCGGGAATCTTACCCGGCGGACAGCCATTATGGCGTGATCAACGCCCGGGACAAACGGATTCTCGTTGAAGCGGGACTCGAGGATTCCGGGGTACATCTCATCCCCAACGCCATCTACCCTTTGCCCGCAGTGACGGGATTCTTTTCTGAAGAGTTCGTGCTTTACCCGGTTCGTGCCATTCGACGGAAAAATATCGGCGAAGCCGTCCTACTGTCCCTGTACTTGAGACCGGGTCAATACCTGGGTGTCACCCAGCCTCCGAATAGCCAAATTGACATGGGGAGCTATCAGGACTGGCGGGTATATGTGAAAAAAGCCCGTCTGAATGTCCATTTTGCCGTCGGGCGGCAATATGACTATTCCGTCTTGGTGGGGGCTGCGTCATCGATGGTCACCACCAGCATTGCCGAGGGGTTCGGTTTTACTTTTCTAGAACCCTGGACCGTCGGGAAGGTGCTATGGGGACGAAGGCTCGGAAGTATCTGTACGGATTTCGAGGGAAACGGCCTTTGTCTGGATTTTCTCTATAACAGGCTCGATGTTCCCTTGGATTGGTTCGATGCAGACCAGTTTTTTCAGACCTGGCAAAGGACCGTCATGCATGCCGCAGAGATCTTCGGTCATTCGGTTACACAGGAGAAAATGAATCATTTTGCCTCCTGTCTGGCACGTGATGGCCGGATGGATTTTGGTCTTCTGAACGAACGGTACCAACGCCAGGTTCTTTCACACCTGCTGTCGGACCCAGGGGCTAAAAAACACCTGGCATCGCTGAATCCACGGATTTTATTTCCCGGGCCGGAAAACGATATGACGGCGGTGCTCGAAAACAACCGCGGCATCGTGACGGCCTACTATAGTGAGAAACATTGCCGGGAGCAACTCCTCGCGGTATACGAACGGGTTATCCACCAGCCGGTTCATCAGCGGCTTGACAAACAGGTCCTTGTCGACGCGTTTTTCGATCTTGAGGGATTCTCCCTGCTTAAATGGGGTGCATATGAGTGATGAGGGCGCCGTATTCGATAGACACATCCACCCCCTGGCACCGATTCCGACAGGGGAGATACCGACCGGTCTGTCAAAGATAAGACGCGTGAAGGCCATACTTTTCGATGTGTACGGCACACTTGTGATCAGCAGATCGGGCGACATGGATTCACATGTGCTGAGCCACGAACAAAAGCGGATGCTCGCGGGGGTACTGCGACGCCATGGTATCGACAGGACACCGGAAAATCTTATCGATTCCCTGAAGCGGACCATCGAAAATGATCATGAAAACCTTCGGCAAGAGGGGATCGATTATCCCGAGGTTGACATCGTCCGGGCATGGGAAACGGTACTCGGCAACAGGGATACCGCCCGGGTGAAGGCGTTTGCGCTGGAGTATGAACTGGTCGTTAATCCGGTTTATCCGATGCCGGGACTCGAGGATCTGCTGTCGACCTGCCGGGGGCAAAACCGGCTGCTTGGAATCATCTCCAACGCACAATTTTTCACACCGCGTCTGCTCGAACGGCTGTTGGGCGCATCGCTGGACATGTGCGGATTCGACCCGCAATTGACCTTTTTTTCTTATCGCTTCAGATCCGCCAAACCTTCAAGCTTCATGTTCGAGAAGGCGGCCGAGGTTTTTTACCATCGGAGGGTTGCTCCGGCCTCGGTTTTGTACGTGGGAAACGACATGCGCAACGACATCCTGCCGGCGAAGACAGTTGGATTTAAAACCGCCTTGTTTGCAGGAGACCTGCGCTCGCTGCGAAGAAGAGCAGATGAAGCCCGCTGCCGCTATCTTGTGCCAGACGTGATCATCACAGATCTGCGGCAATTGATCGTCGATACCGACAATCCGTTAGCAAAGAGGCGTCATGGATAAATACCTCGAAGCACTTCCCATGTTTGTGGACAAAATCCGGGAAATCCGGGAGATTGTCATCAGTAACATCGTGCTTCTGGGCCAGATCCCCGCACCGACATTTAGTGAAAAAAGGCGTGCGGAGCACCTGGTGGAGCGTCTGGCCGAGGTTCAAGTGGACGAATGTGCCATTGACGATTACGGAAATCCCATAGGGGTGATTCGCGGAACATCTCAGACGAAACCGCCCATTTTTGTCGTTGCACATTTAGATACGTTTTCGGAGGTGAGGGATGACCTTCATTACGAGGTGACGGACAAGATCATCAGCGGTATAGGGGTTTCGGACAACTCGGCTGCTCTGGGTGTGTTGGTTTCACTGCCGGAAATCTTCAAGCGCCTCGATCTGCAGTTTGCCTCGGACATCGTACTGGTGGCGCCGATTCATTCACTGGGTCGGGGAAACCTCAAGGGGGTCCGCAAGCTCCTTACTCACTGGCCCTCGCCCATCCGGGGAGCTCTCTGCCTGGAAAGCGTAGAACTCGGCCGGCTCAATTATTTTTCCTACGGCATGATTCGCAGCGAAATTTCGTGCAGCATCGCTGTGCAGGAGCATGGGAGACGCCGTTACGAGCCCAACGCCATCCTGATCCTCAACGAGGTGATCAACGCCATTCTGGGATTGGGTCTGCCCCAGAAGCCCAGGACCCAGATCGTGATCGGCAGGATCGCCGGCGGGTTCGACCACGGCAAGATCGCCCACGACGCCAGCATCGGGTTCGAGATTCAAAGCGACTCTGATGCCATGGCGAAAGTGCTCTATGCCGATATCCGGGATATCGTCGAGGGGATAAACAAAATGTTTAAGGTGGAGCTGAAGCTCAATCGTATCAGCAATCTGAACGCAACCCGCCTTAACTACAACCACCCCCTGATCAAGTGTGCCTCCCAGATTCTAAATCACCTCGGGGTGGAAGTCTTCAGTGAACCAAGCGAATCCGCCCTGTCCATTTTTCTGCACAAAAAAATCCCCGCCATCACCCTGGGCATCACCTGGGGAACAAATTTTCACCAAAACGACGCCATGATTGAAATTGAACCCATGTACAAAGGAATCGCACAGATACCAGCCTTGCTCATGGCTATAGACAACGGGGTGTGTGATGAATAAAAATTGGATCAAATCGAACACGTTTCATCATTCGGCGTTCAGCGATCTCAAGCGCCTGGTGGCGGAGAAGCAACGTAAAAAGGTCGCTATTTCCCTGTGTTTTCCAACCTTGAACGAGGAAAAGACGATCGCCAAGGAAATCATCATCATGAAATCGGAACTTATGATACGCTACCCGCTATTAGACGAGATCGTGGTGATCGATTCCGGATCGACGGATCAAACCCGCAACATTGCCCGCTCTTATGACGTAAACGTATATGAGGCCAACAACATCCTGCCGCATCTCCAGAAATTCAAGGGGAAAGGGGAAAATCTCTGGAAGGCGCTCCATGTGACTCACGGCGATATCATCATTTACATCGATGCGGATATCAAGAATATTCACCACCGTTTTGCATACGGGCTGCTGGGACCGTTGCTGTTTACAGATAAAATCCGGTTTACCAAGGCGTTTTATGATCGGCCTATCGCGGTGGGGGAAAATAAATGGCGCCCTACCGGGGGTGGCCGAGTGACGGAGCTGGTAACCCGTCCGCTTTTTTCACTCTTCATGCCAGGCCTGACCCAGATCCTGCAACCGCTATCGGGAGAGTATGGCGGGTATCGCAGCATATTTGAAAGCATCCCTTTCCATATCGGTTACGGGGTGGAAACCGGCATGCTCATGGATATTTACGAAAAATGGGGGCTCGATGTCATGGCCCAGGTCGATCTGGACCGGCGGGTTCACAAAAATCAGGATACCAAGGCGCTGGGACGGATGGCGTTCGTTATCATCAAGACGTTTTTGAGCCGCATTGAAAGTCAGCTACGAATCACCATCAGCCAGGACATGTGCGATGAAATGATCCAATACAGCCTCCTTAACAATCAGCTTCAGCCGGACATCTGCCCGCTCGAACAGCACGAGCGTCCGCCGATAAAAGAAATCCCCGAGTACCGGGAGAAATTTATGACAAAAAGGAAACATTGTTAAGTATATCATAATATTAGATCGGTGGTTTCATCAAGCGTCAAACCGCCGGGGCTGGGATAGAGTACTCCGGGGGCGATGGCTAAAGCATCGGTACATATTGCTTGTATGAAGAAGAATGCGGGGCACATGACAAAGAGGGTTGTGAAAAATTTGTTTGCTGGTTAATAGATTTTTACAATGAAAGAGAACTGCATTAATTGTCATAGAAAGCATCAAGAAAATTCCAAGCAGCCAAATCCATAGCGCAAATGGTTCGACAAGCCGTTCGACAGGCTCACGGTCCTGAGAAAAGTCGAAGGACTCACCACCCTAAGCCAAGTCGAAGGGCAATTACGAATGACCGAAATCCAAAATTCAAAACAGGCATAATGGTCGCGGAACGGTTTGACACTATAAACACATTTGCCTATACTTCTCCGGCATTAATCCCACATTTTCGTAACCCTCAATGTGTGATAAGGACGATTAACTATCATGGAATTCTCACCATTAGAAGCCATTTCGCCGGTGGACGGCCGCTATCGGCGTGCCACTGAAAAGCTGGCGGATTATTTTTCCGAGACGGCGCTGATCCAATACCGCATACGGGTGGAGGTGGAATATTTTATCGCCTTGTGCGAGCTGCCTTTGCCCCAACTGAAAAAATTTGATCCAAAGGCCTTCAAAGCGCTCAGAGCCGTTCATGAGAACTTCTCCCTGGACGATGCCCGTCGCGTCAAGGAGATCGAAAATGTCACCAATCATGATGTCAAGGCGGTGGAGTATTTTTTAAAGGAAAAATTCGATGACCTGGGTCTGCAGGCTTTTAAAGAGTTTATCCATTTCGGGCTGACCTCCCAGGACATCAATAATACCGCCATTCCCTGCTCACTGAAGCAGGCCTGTGAGGCGGTCTTAACACCTGTTTTCGAGGAGGTCATCGAAGTGCTGCGGGCAAAAGCCCATGAATGGAAGGAAGTCCCCATGTTAGCCCGCACCCATGGGCAGCCGGCATCACCTACCCGTCTGGGCAAGGAAATCTATGTGTTTGTCGAGCGCCTGACGGTCCAAAAAAACCAGTTAAGTGCCATCCCCTTCTCAGCCAAATTCGGCGGGGCCACCGGTAATTTCAATGCCCATACGGTTGCCTATCCGGATGTCGATTGGCCGGCGTTCGCCGACGATCTGGTGAACCAGGTGCTGGGCCTTTCCCGTTCAAGAGTGACGACCCAGATCGAGCATTATGACAACCTGGCGGCCTTCTGCGATAACATGAGACGGATCAATACCATCCTGATCGATCTTGATCGAGACTTCTGGACCTATATCTCGATGGATTATTTCAAACAGAAAATAAAAAAGGGAGAAGTGGGCTCATCCGTCATGCCGCACAAAGTCAATCCCATCGACTTTGAAAACTCAGAGGGCAATCTGGGGGTGGCCAACGCCATCTTTGAGCATCTGGCAGGAAAATTACCGATTTCAAGATTACAGCGGGACCTGACCGACTCTACGGTGACGCGCAACATCGGGGTGCCCATTGCACACACGCTCATTGGATTGAAATCCCTTTTAAGAGGCTTGAACAAATTAATTTTGAATGCGGATGTGATCCGTGCAGATCTGCAAAACAACTGGGCGGTGGTGGCCGAAGCCATTCAAACTATTTTACGACGTGAGGGCTATCCCAAACCCTACGAAGCCCTGAAAGATTTGACCCGCACCCATGTCGACATCAACCGGAAAACCATTGCAGAATTTATTGAATCCCTGGGTGTGTCCCGGACGGTGAAAGATGAGTTGCTTAAGATTACACCTGAGAATTATACGGGGATCTGCGACTTTGATTGAGTTCAGCGTTTTTAATTGGGACTCAGATGAACACAAATTACACCGATACAGAATTGGAATAATAGGATTGAGGAGTCTTGGAACGATTTTAGCAACCGTATAAGTGAACTTAGCCACAGTCTCACACGGGCAATTTGTTTGAGAAAAAAAACCGTCTATGTATCTCTGGGTGGGTTTGTGGCAAATTTCAGGGGAGATCATCGCAATAATGGAAAAATTTAGCGTTCTTATCGAATCCAGACCGTTTTGTGCCTTTGACAACACCCCGATGGAGCAGCTGAAAGGTTCGGGGATGGATCTCGTTGATATGCGAGGATCGGGTGTGCAAGACCCCGAATTTGTCAAAGCCTTAAACCAGGTGGATGCCATTCTGTGCGGCAACGACCTGGCGGTAAATGATGCGGTGCTGGACATGGCTCCGCGGGTGAAGGTAATTGCCAAGATGGGTGCCGGCCTGGATACCGTGGATATCCCTGCGGCGACCCGCCATAATGCCATCGTTTTTCACACTCCGGGAGCCAACAACCAGGCTGTTGCGGATCACACGTTTGGTTTGATTTTAAATGTGGCCAGAAAAATGATTTATTGCGATCGGAGTCTGCGTGAAAACAGGTGGGAGCACACCAAAATCATGGGACTCGAGATCTGGCAAAAAACCCTCGGCTTAATCGGCCTGGGGGCGATTGGCCGGTGCGTGGCCCTGCGGGCCAAAGGCTTTCAGATGAAAGTCGTGGCCTATGATCCGTTCTGGCCGACGGAATTTGCCCTTGAACAGGGCATCGAGCAGATGAAAATAGAGCAACTGCTCAAGGTTTCCGATATCGTCAGCCTGCACGTACCGTTGATTCCGGACACCAAATGGATGATCAACGAAAAGACCCTGGGTCTCATGAAACCGTCGGCGATTCTAATCAATGCCGCTCGTGGCGGTATCGTCAATGAAACCGATCTTTGCCAGGCCTTAAAAAACAAGGTGATCGCCGGTGCCGGCCTTGACGTGTTTGAAAATGAGCCACCCACGGATTCAGCGTTGCTGGAACTGGACAACGCAGTCTTAACCCCTCACACGGCCGCTTTCACTTTTGAAGGCATGAACAACATGAGCGTGGGGGTGGTAGAGCAGTTGATCGCGTATTATCACGGAAATAAGCCTGTTCACACGGTGAATCCGGAGGCTTGGGACGCGCAAAAGGCTTAGGCCGTTGAAATCTAATATACCGTTTTGCTCCACGAACTGCCTCTTTGCATTTTTGGGCAATTCCGTAAAATATGACGGCAAAAATGTGCAGCCTTTTCTGATCTGGGTAGTTGATTTTCAAAGCGGCGCCTGGATCAGCGGCAGAACCGGATATTATGTGGTTGGTTCCGACCAAATGGGCCCTATGGGCAAAGAAGCCATCGCGTTTGACAAAATGGCGGACGCGAAAAAATTCGCTGCAGCCCATGGCGGTAAGCTTATTACTTTTACCGGTGTAACTTCTGATAAAATTAAAGCCTAACACGACCTTAACAAAACCTGGCTGAGGCGGTCGTCGCAAAGGCTTCGGAAATACCAACCGTACCCCGGTATCATTTCGACAACCATTGACAGCGGAATAAAAGGGGCCTGCGAGTTAGATGATCAGCTGGCAGACCCCTTTCTTTGATTCCCATTTTATGTCCGATGTCTAAAGAGTTAAGATGTTACAATTAGATTTGCTTTATTCTGTCTCCAAAACCTGGTCCTTTGGGCCTCCGGCTCGACTCCGTCCCGTAGGGGACTGAGACTACGCCCCGGAGGGTAGACCCTACGCCTCGGAGAGCCAGGTCAGAGATAGTGGGCTCTGCCAAGGAAAAAATACAAAGTGTGGAGTGATCTAAAGTTGATGTATCGCTCGCGCAGCGCAGGCGCTTGCGCCGCGTGTCGCCCTGTCGTTTATAAAAAAAGATAGAAATCCTTAACCTGTCGAGAGCCTCTTGGCCGAACGGCTTTAGGCACTTTAGTTCATTTTTTTGAATCCTGTTTGGTTCGGATTTATCGAGTCTATATTTTTTTGTTTGGGTCATTTGAATTTTGTTGATTCGAATTTGTTTCGAATTTCGTTTTTCGAGCTTCGTATTTCCGGTTTATCCGGGTTAGGGGTTATATATCTTTAATTTCCGGCCCTTCAAGCAGTGCCGTGGAGACCCGATTTACAAGCGCCCAGATGGCATCGGCAGCCAATACATTTTCAATGGAACGATCAAAAAGAACAGCTAGACGAGGTTCAAATTCTTCATCACCCTCCCAGAGCAGGTAGTACAAATGGATCCGGGGAAACGGCGACAGCCTGTAGGCGGCATCGGCCATTTCCCGGGCTTCACCTTCCAGATATTCGGCCGATTGCCTGAAACCTTTTAAATCGTGACCATAGCGTTTTAGTAGGGAATCGGTTTTAAGCACGTGGGGACCCTGAAAAAAATGGCTTTCTTTAAGGTCTTTGACACCGACAATATCCCTGCCGATGGGATATATATCGTTGACGTTTATCAGGTACATGACCGTGACCAATTCAAGCAGCGGATCATCACTCATTTCCCAGCCGGTTTCGCCCGCCCGCTTCAAACAACGGTTCTCAATGTCCACCATGACATCCTCCCGCAGGAAATGAAAAAGCACCTGGCCGGACGGAATCGGATTAAAAAGCGTTACATTGCATAGGGCGGTGAGATCTTTGACCTGCAACTGGTCCCAGTAGTGCGCTGACACATTGACCCGGGATCCGTCAGGCGCGAAAGCTCGAGGTTTTTCCTTCAGCCGTCGCTGCTGCATATTTAAAAAGCCCTGGCTGAAAGGATAGGGGCCGGTACGGAAATTGTCGCACGGAAACTGATCGCAGTCGCGCATACAATATTCAATCTGATTTTCTTTGGCACATGCCAGAATAGCGCAGGTACCTCCCAACAACCGCTGCTGGGCGGCCAGCTTTTTCTCAGCGTCTGCACTTGTGCCCAAGCCGCAGCTGGAGCAGTTTCCCAATAAATTTAGTTTGCAAACATCGCAGTTGATTCCACAGGCACCGGTGGGCATGGTGTTACCTCAAAGGTGTTCTTTCGTAAGATTTCTCTGGTGTTATTAAAATACATATTTATTACAGATAGCCAAAGGGGATCTGGAGTGCTGGAGTAGTGGAGTATTGGAGAAAAATTATGTCCCAGACCCGTCGTTCCCTTCCTTATAATACTCCAATACGCCATCACTCCATTTTTACAATTTTTGGCATTTTTGACAAATATGTGTACTTCTTTGCCCGACGATGAGCCGCTCGATGGGTGATTTGCAGCGGGGGCAGGGCAAATCCGTCCGACGAAATACCTTTAATCGATCTTTGTTACGGCCCCGGCGATTGGCAACCGAATAAAAATTGGCCCGACCGGTTCCCAGAGTGGTGCCGAGATTTTTCAGACCCCCCTTTAAAACCCGGCGCATGGTGCGATGCAGCACTTCAATTTCCGATGGCGAAAGGGAGGCGGCCAGACGGCAGGGATGCAGCTTGGCCTCCCACAGGGCTTCATCGACATAAATGTTGCCGAGTCCGGCGATAAACGTCTGGTCCAAAAGCAACGGCTTTAATAACCGTTTACGCTGTTTCAAACCTTCGGCCAGGGTTTTTGCGGTAAATCCGGATGCCAGGGGCTCGGGTCCCAGACGGTCTAAAATCCGTGCCGGATCTTTAAGCAGGTGTAACCGGCCGAATTTGCGCGTATCGTGAAAACGCAATTGCCGGCCGTCATCGAAACCGAGAATGACGTGTTCATGTTTGTTGCGGGGGGTATCCGCTGACACCAGATGAAGACGGCCGGACATTCGAAGATGCAGCAACATCGTATGGCCATCGGCGACATCAAAAACCAGATATTTTCCCCGTCGCCGGATTGCTGTAAATTTTTGATCTTTTATCCGCCGGCAAAACAATCGCGGGGAAGGCTCGGCGACGGTGCGCGGCCAGTACACTCTGGCGGCAATGATTGGGATACCGGTTAAATTGGCGGCATTCAGATCGTTGACAACGGTTTGAACTTCAGGCAATTCGGGCATTTCGGCTCCGGATGAAGGAAGACAGATGTCTGTGAACAGATGACAGAATACAGATGTCAGAATACAGAGAACAGATGACAGATATTGGAATTCCGAATTCTTGAACCTGTCTTCTGATTTCCGACTTCTGTCCTCTGGCAGTTTAACATTGACAACACTGGACCATCTACCTATAAAAAGCCTCATTATGACAGACATTTTTTTTTCGTCAAATATAATCATGAAACAACCCTAAGCATAAGGAGTGACTATGGATTTTAGCCTTTCGACGGATCATGAAATTTTACGGGATTCGGTGCGCAGTTTTGCTGAAAAAGAGATCAAGCCAATGGCCCGGGAACTGGACGAAAAAGAGGAATTTTCCTATGAAACCATGCAAAAAATGGCAGAGCTCGGTCTTTTCGGCGTCTTTGTTTCCGAGACATACGGCGGACAAGCCATGGATTACCTGTCCTACATTATCGCCGTGGAAGAAATTGCTCGGGTCGATGGCTCCCATGCAGCCACGGTGGCGGCGGAAAACTCTTTGGGTATCGGGCCGCTGTATTATTTCGGCAATGAAGATCAAAAGAAAAAGTATCTTCCGAAACTGTGCAGCGGCGAAGCCCTCTGGGGGTTTGGCCTAACCGAAGCCAATGCCGGTTCGGATGCAGCCAACAGCGCGACCACCGCAGTGTTGGACGGTGACGAATGGGTAATTAACGGGAGTAAGATTTTTATCACCAATGCTTCCACTGATATTACAACAGGGGTTACGGTCATGGCCCGCACCGGAGCCCTTGATGACGGCCGCCCCGAACTCTCCTGCATTATCGTCGAAGCGGGGACTCCCGGATACACAGCCAAAGTGATGCACGATAAAATGATGTGGCGGTCCTCCAATACCAGTGAGCTTTATTTTGAAGATTGCCGGGTTCCCAAAGAAAACCTCCTGGGTGCCAGGGGACACGGATTTCACCAGATGATGCAGACCCTGGATGGCGGGCGCCTGTCGATTGGGGCCATGGGCCTGGGAGGGGCTCAGGGGTGCTTTGACATGGCCATCAAATACACCAACGAACGTGAGCAGTTCGGCCGACCCATCGCAACCTTTCAGGCCAACGCGTTTAAACTGGCCGACATGGCCATGGAAATCGAGTGCGCCCGTCTTCTACTTTATAAAGCCTGCTGGTTGCGGGACAACGATCTGCCCTTTTCCAAGGAAGCCGCCATGGGCAAACTTTATTGCTCCGAACTTATGTATCGGTGTGCCAATCATTCCGTTCAGCTTCACGGAGGATACGGATTGATGAAAGAATATGATGTGGAGCGTTTTTACCGGGACCAGAAACTGCTTGATATCGGAGAAGGAACCTCCGAGGTGCAACGGGTCGTTATTGCACGGCATATCGGTGCCAGATGCCTCTAACCTAATCTGGATAAACCGGAAATATCAGATATAAAGGCCTAAATGGCCGTAAAAAAATATTGACAAGAATCGCAAGGAGATAAAATGGAAGAAAAAAGTCGCAAGCATATCCTGAACGTTGATTTTTTCGAAGGTCTGACCGGTGATATAAAGGCCGAACCCGCAAAAGGCCTGGAAGACATCGGTCAGCGGATTCGAAAAATACGGGAAGAAAAAGGACTGTCCCTGGAAGAACTCTCCAGATTGACCGGGTTTGACGTGCACTTTTTGTCGAATTTGGAGAAAAATAAAGCCCAACCCCAGCTTGGTACCGTGATCAAACTATCCAAAGCCCTGGACAGCGCCTTTGGACGGCTGGTTTCGGGAGTGGGAGACAAGCTCTATTCGATCACCCGAAAAAATGAACGCCGGACGGTATCCCGTTCCACCTCCCATGAAGGCCAAAAACAGGTTTATATTTACAAAAGCCTTGCCCCCGACGTCAAAGGCCGTCACATGGAGGCCCTGATCGTCCAGCTTGAAGAAGACCCCGAAAAGGAGATTTCGGTGCATGAGGGGGAAGAATTTATCTTCGTTCTGGACGGTGTGGTTGAAATGGGGATCGGTGAGGACAGTTTTGAACTGGAGCCCGGCGACAGTGTCTATTACCTGTCCACAACACCGCACCACATCGCCGCCAAGAGCGGAAAGGCAACTATTTTGGCCGTTTTATACGAAGGTTGACCTCGCTGGTATATTGTCATGGGGGTTGCGAGTCACGGGTTACGGGTCACGGGTGTTCTGCCGAAGTTGGAACAAATAGATTTACTCGCTTGACTATTGTGATTTGGAATTTTAGTGCCCTATCTGGAAGGCAGATCGCTTCTATCTGAATCAGTTAGCATTGACTCTGACGTTTCTCTGGGTCACCCATGGCAACACTTCGAACTCACAAACGAGGGGGGTGTGATCGGAGAATTTGACCGGAGGGATCTGAAAGTCGTTGATTTTTATTTGGGGACTGTGAAAGATGTAATCCAGTTGTCGGCGCGGTGCCCGGCTGGGGTGCGAGGGTTGACCGTTGCCGTTGGCATTTTTCAACCCGGTGGCCGCCAGAAACAATTCCAATTCCCGGTCACCCCAAAAGACGTTAAAATCTCCGGCCACAATGACCGGCTTTTTTTCCTTGTTTATCATGGCATGCAGATCCTGCAGCTGATATTGCCGGTGACGATATTTTATAGACAGATGTACCAGAAAAATCGAAAGATCTGCCAGCTCCAGTTCAATCACGAGCCGCTTGACACCTTCGCGAAAATAATGAAATTTCTGGGAAACAATTTCCTGGTTGGTCAACATCGCATTGCCCTGCTTATTCAGCAGGGGCACTTTCCGGGCCATGGATGATGCGGGATATTTTGACTGATAGATATGATCGTGCTGCAATTCCCAGGCAATACCCTCAGCCTGGTTGTTCTTTTCAGAGCGAAAAGAGCCGCTGTCCACCTCGATCAATCCGATGATATCCGGATTCACCGATTTTATGAAGTCCACGATCTTTTTTAAATTGCCGTTGGTGTTTTTAAAATAGCCGCTGTAGGGTACCGGAAGATGGAAATGTCTCCCAATTCCTGCTGCATACCGTATATTGTATAAAAGAAACCGCATATGATCGTCATCTGCCTTCTCGATTTTTTCTGGATACCTTTAATTATAACCTTTTTCTGGATAATGTAAAGTTTTGGATAGCCACTCATTATCGCAATATTTGAGAGACTGAATGATTGATTTGTTAAGTGTCTGTAAACACGAGCTAAGTGTTCACAGGTTGAGAATCCCTAATTTGGGGGTTATTTTGAAAATAATACGAATTGTCAAGGCACTCGAATGAAACTACGCCAAAATGGTACGGTTTTTTGCTGATTAGACGGATCGCTTAGATGACCTGGAATAAACAGCGAACCGCAGAATACCGAATTAGGCCCTTAGGCCCTATTTATTGAAATCACATCATATTTGCACATCTTTTATGCCATAGCTGGATTGAATACTTTAGCCTCCGGCTCGACTCCGTCCCGTAGGGGACTGAGACTACGCCCCGGAGGGTAGATCCTGCGGCTCGGAGAGGAAAACCATCGATTTAACTAGAAAAGACAGAGCGACACGCGGCGCAAGCGCCTGCGCTGCGCGAGCGATACCACAAATCTTCGTTCTTCAATATTCAATTCCGGCTTGTCCGGGTTGGGATTAACACCCGATTAGGCTTTTTCGCTCAATCGGGTGCGTTTTGGTTTAACCTCATGCCAAGTGAATTACCATCAATCCGCCATTCATGCGCTTGACGAGCAAATTAATTCCATCCCCTTTCTTATGTTGATCGATCAAGTTCTTGAAATCTTTCACCGATTTAACATTTTTACGGTTGACCTCGATGATGAGATCACCT
>Ga0316193_10001748_pt1 | contig 14919 bp, 8 predicted proteins | sample MerIslsedime2_MG_FD_207735 | JGI IMG/M metagenome (GOLD analysis project Ga0316193, IMG submission 207735) | Coastal sediment microbial communities from Maine, United States - Merrow Island sediment 2 | ecosystem: Environmental > Aquatic > Marine > Coastal > Sediment | place: USA: Maine...
CTGCTCTCGACCGACGGCCCTCTCCACAACGTGCTCAAGATCAAACCTCCGATGGTTCTAACGGAGCAGGATGCGGACGAGACCGTGGCCGCCCTCGACGAGGTACTGGGCGCGTTCGATTGAGCCTGAAAAATCTGTCGCCCCCTTCAGGGGCTGGTCTTATGTTTTTCCACCCGTTCCTGGGGCTCACGCCCCAGGCTAATCATTTGTCACCCCCTCCGGGGGCTCAATCACTGGTTAATCTTCCGATTCCTGGGGCTCACGCCCCAGGCTAGTCATCTGTCACCCCTTTCAGGGGTTCGCCAGTTGGGCGCCCTTGGAACTGGGGCTCACGCCCCAGGCTAATCATCTGTCGCGCCTCCGGCGCTCGGGAGGTTGCTCGCCCACACGTCCGCGGATGTCATCCCGAGTGAGCGAAGCGAATCGAGGGATCTATGGAATGCCAAGCCGCGCTAACTCATCTCTCCACAGGCTTGTCCTGAGCGAGGCCGACGGCCGAGTCAAATGGATCCCTCGACTCGTTGCCTGTGGCACCTCCCTCGGGATGACATCGAAGAAGGACGCTTCCCTCGGAATGAGTGTTGGGACAGTCCGGCTCGCCAAGAACCTATCTCTCAAGGTCGTCTACATGCCGTCCCTACATTGCGGCGACCCGGTTGTCGTAGGGGCGGGGTTTATCCCCGCCCGAGCGAAATCAATCCCGTGTTTTTTGGCGTCAAAGCGCAGGGCGTTGAATGAAATGATGTGGTCGGTTTCGCGGCCGAGGTCGGCAACGCCTGACTAATCATCTGTCACCCCTTTCAGGGGTTCGCCAGGTGGGCGCCCTTGGAACTGGGGCTCACGCCCCAGGCTAGTTATCTGTCGCCCCCTCCGGGGGCTCAATTGCTGGTTGATCTTCCGATTCCTGGGGCTCACGCCCCAGGCTATGCAGCTGTCGCGCCTCCGGCGCTCCAATTCGGGTTGTCGCCGATGAGCCGCAGAGCGGCGAAAGATGGTTAGCCTGGGGCGTGAGCCCCAGGAACTCGATGGTGGAAAAGAAATTGAGCCCCTGAAGGGGGCGACAGATATGCCGCCCCTGCAGTTCGCCGATCCTGACGGCCAACGATCAGTTCTGAAGCTCGACACCCAAACCCGGTTTGTCGAGCAACCGCAGTCGGCCTTCCTCGACGACAAACCCTCCCTTGGCGGGATCCCTGGCGAGGTCGAAGGAGCCGTCGAGATCGAGGTACCTGGTCGAGGGGCATGCATAGGCCGCGTGCAGGGCCGCGGCAATACTGACCACGCTTTCGTCGTTGCAGCCCCACATGAGATCGATGCCCGCGGACCGGGCAATTTCGGCGATCGAAAGCGCCGGCCGAATCCCACCGCACTTCATGAGCTTGAGATTGAAAATTCCGCACGCAGGCGGGTCCGCGGCCAAGTCTCTGGCTCCCTTTTCGCCGTGCAGGCTCTCGTCGGCGGCAACAATCCGGCGGACAGCAGTAGGCAAGGCGCGCAGCTCGGAATCCATGGTCGCAGGAAGGGGCTGCTCGATCAGCTCGAGATCGAGATCACCAGCAAGAACTCCAAGACGGCGCGTCTCTTCCACCGTGTAGCCCTGATTGGCGTCGATCCGGATGAGAGTCTCGGCGCCAACGCTGTCGCGCAACCTCGAGAGCCGTTCCACGTCCTCGGCGAAGGCCCTGCCGGTCTTCACCTTGAGGCACCTGAATCCGCGACCGAGAAAAACCGCAGCCTCGGCAAGAGTCTCTTCGACCGACGAAATCCCGATGGTCACCGATGTCGGGAGCGCGTCATGACATCGTCCAAGCAGATCGACCAACGGCACGCCTTCGCTTCGGGCGACAAGATCGTGCAGCGCCATGTCCACCGCCGCACGTGCCGCAGGTGTTGCCCGATGCGATCGTTCGAGCTCCCGCACCAACTCGTCGAGGTCCCGGGGGTCACGCCCTCCCAGCCAACCCAACCTTTTCACGCTCAGAGCCGTTCGGCACGCCTCGGGGGATTCCCCGGAAACGTCCTCCGCGGGCGAGGCGGAACCGACACCCTCGACGCCATCTTCCGTCGAGATGCGCACGAAGAAGAGATCGACGGTGTCGATGCGCATCGAGGAGATCTCGTACGGATGCAAAAGGGGAACGGCCTCCCCCCACGACGTGATGCCAGAGATCCTCACGGCGCCCTCCTTGGGTCGGTTTTGTTTTTGATGATTTCCACCAAACTGTTGAGATCGTCGCGGAGCGGCAGAACGACCGGGATCCCGAGTTCTTCCGACATGCGGAGTCGAATCTCCTCCGGATCCCGATCCTCCATCCCCTCTTCACTGAGAGTCACCGCCCAGACCTCGGCACCGAGCAGACCGATGAGATGGATCTCCTCTGCGATCGGTGGGATCCGGCATCCGAGATCCTCGAGATCGTCGAAGAACTCCCGCGCCGGAGCATGTTGCAGGATGACGCCCTGAGCTCCTCCGGCGAGGATGAATTCTGAACCGCACGGCCCCATCGGATTGCGCAACGATGACTGACCCTCGATGAAAATCAGGTCGGGTTCGGTCTCCCGCTGACAGGTGAGAATGGCTGCCTCGAGCTCACCGCACACAAAGTCATTTGGCGTGGCGTCGAGGATGAAACCATATGGATAGCCCTGGAGCCAACCGGTCTGCCCAGTGAAGATCATCTCCGCGTGGAGACCCACATCGCGGCAAGCGCGGACGAGCAGGCTGCCCGTGGTTCTTTTTCCGAGGGCGCAGTCAGTACCAAGGATGGCGACTCGGGGCGTGTCGAGACTCAACACTTCCCCAGTCCAGAAACTGAGCTCCGCCGCCGGTCTCGGGCGCCGGATATCAATGATCTGTACTCCCTGGAGCTGTGTAATCTCCACGAGCTCCGCGTCGTCCGCGAGGAACTGATGGAGGCCGTTTACCAGCGAAATGCCGGCTTGGGCCGCGTCCACCAGGTCGACCCGTAGCTCCGGGGGCATCAAGCCTCCGCTGGTCGCGACCCCGATGATGCAGTAGTCAGGTCTCGCGTCAATATCCTCCACCATCTTGCCCACCGACTCGAAAATTGGGATGCCACGCGTTCGGCCGTCCAGCAGCTCCCCGGCGTCCTTGCCCGCGCAGGTGTTGTCGATGATTCCGTCAACGCGGTACCTGCAGGGGCCACGGACCAGACCGTGCGCGGTCTTGGCAAATGGGGTCTGGTACAACCCATTCGCGAGAATCACGGCAGTCTCCCGAGATGCTTCGTTCATCGCAGGAGCCTCTCGATCAGACCTTCGAAGAGGCCGACGCCGATGGGAATCAATTCATCAGGGAAATCGTATCCCGGACTGTGGAGCGCCGGGTGCTCCTGCCCCGCTCCGAGGCCGAACAGGGCTCCGTTGAATCGCCGGGTGAACCATCCGAAATCCTCGGACCACGGATAGGCATCGTCCCGCAACGCAACAGCTATCCCTTGGGCCTCGGCGACAGCCTTTACCATCGCGACGGCTTCGGGGTGGTTGACGGTGACCGGAAAATGATCAGTCCAGGAATGATCGAGTTCGAGACCGTGGGAGCGCGCAATTCGTTGAGCCCGGTCCAACAGAGCCTCCTGTAGCCGTTCGAGAATCTTCTCTCGATCCGACCGCAGCGTGGCCATCACCTCCGCCTCACCCGGCGTCGTGCCGAATGCCGCCTCTCCAATTCTGGCGTGAATGACGGTGAGTTTGGCAATGCCGTCACCCGCGTTCATGGAAACCGGCAGCCCGGCCAGTTTTTGAATCAGCTGAGCCACAGCCGTCGCAGGGCTTCGCCCCTGCTCCGGATAGGCGGCGTGCGAAGTCGTGCCTCGGAAACCGAGGATCGCTCCCACCGACCCGGCGGCAAACGGGCCGTTCCTGATTTGAATCTCACCAAAGGTCTCTCCTGGAAGGTTGTGGAGGGCGAAAATCCAATCAGGAGCGATCGGCTCGAATCGTTCATCTTCGAGAACGCTCAGCGCGCCGGCACCCGTCTCCTCGGCCGGTTGGAAGAGCAGGACAACTCGACCTCTGCGGGGGGGATGACGGTGCAACTGCCCGGCAAGCCCGGCAACGATGGCCATGTGTCCGTCGTGCCCGCACGCGTGGGAGACACCAGGCCGGCAAGAGCGATGATCGACATCGTTGCCTTCCTCGACCGGCACCGCGTCGAGCTCTGTCCGAAACATGACCGTTGGGCCTTCTTCACGACCCTCGAAGACCGCCGCCAGTCCGGAACCTCCAAGATCGGTCACGAGATCATCCGGATGATGTGGCTCGATGAACGCCCTCAGGATCCGCCTGGTTTCGGTCTCCTGCGCGGCGAGCTCGGCCTGAGCATGGAGCTCTCGCCTCAGCGCAACCAACTCGACCCGTTCGGGAGGACCACCCATGGGCCCCAGTGTACGCCGCCTCAACAACGCGGTCGATTCTCATTCTCTTTTCTCGATTTACGAACGAGTTGTACTATGCTATGCGCGTCTCCAACGGCTGAACCGAAGGGAGAGGTTCGCGGTGTTGAAACCGCCAGTCCGATCCGTTCCGCGCCACGTGGTCCGATCTCGGGCCCGCCGGTTCAGTCAAGCTCGTCCTCACGCCTCACGACAATCCCAGCTATTTGTCGCCGATCGTTCTTCTGGCACCTCAGATACGCCCGAAAGATTGGCATTCGAAATATGGGTGCTGGGCGCCAACGGCGATCAGTCCCCTGAACGAAACCAGGAGAAGGAGGGAAGGGTATGAACAGACGAAGACTCAATGTTGTTCTGATGATCGGGGTGCTGCTTCTCTTCAGCCTATCGGCTTCGGCCCAGACCCGCACCGGTCGGATCCTGGGTCAGGTCACGAGCTCGGAAGGAACGCCTTTACCGGGCGTCACTGTTACTACCAGCAGCGAGGCCTTGATGGGTGGCTCGCGTACCGCGGTCACCGGCGACACCGGCGCCTACCGGTTCGCCGCCTTGCCGCCCGGCGTCTACAGCGTCACGGTGACCATGGAGGGCCATGGGTCTCAGACCATGAAGGATATCAAGGTCGGTATCGGCACCTCCGGCACCGCAGACTTCATGCTGCTGGCGGAGTTTTCGGACGAGATGGTGGTCACCGGCGAGTCGCCGTTGGTGGATGCCACCGCCTCCGCCCTCACTGCCAACTACAGCGCCGATTTCCTCAAGGACCTCCCCACAACCCGGAACTTCTACGACATCATCGCGGTTTCTCCTGGCGTCAGTCTCGCTGAGGAGGATGGGGACCGGGTGATTGCGGGTGGATCCAACATGCAGTCGAACAACTGGTTCATCGACGGCATCGAGACCACCGCGCCGGAGACCGGTACCGCCTGGATCTACGTCAACCCCGACACCATCGAGGAGGTCCAGGTCTCACACATCGGCGCCCCGGCCGAGTACGGCAACATGCTGGGGGCGGCGCTGAACGTGGTGACCAAGACGGGGTCCAACCAGTTCAAGGGCGGCGTGAACGCATACTTCATCGACGACTCGCTGGTCGACTCCGACATCGGCTTCGATTCGGAGTACCCCGAATTCCACCAGGAGTTCCGGCAGGCCACCGCCACCCTGGGCGGGCCGATCAAGAAGGACCGGGTCTGGTTCTTTGCCGGCTACGAGTACTATCGGAACACCCAATCCATGCCAGGCAGCGACTTCGAGGCCACGCCAGCCTGGTATGCGGACCGCTTCGACCTGAAATTTTCGTTTCGGATCAACGACAGCAACTTGCTGGATGTGAAGGGCTACACCGACGACTGGGGATGGCCGCCTTCCGCCAGTGAGTACTTCGAGCAGTCGGCGCAGGCGGGCGAAAAAGGCGACAATCAGGCCTGGGCGCTCAACTATCAGTCAGTCTTATCCGACCGCACCTTCTTCGAGGCGCGGTACTCGGGTTGGCAGACCCTCGATATCGTCGAATCAGAGACCGGCAGCACCGAGGACGCTTACTTCGATTACGCGCCGCCAGGCGGGGGACCGACCACCTACTGGGGTGGCTATTGGTGGCCGTATCGGTATACGACGGGCATCGACCAGGTGAGCGTCTCCGTCACCCATTTCGCCGACGACTGGCTGGCCGGCGACCACGACTTCAAGTTCGGGATCCAGGCGAGCCGGGGCGAAGCCCTCACCAAGCTTACAACCACGGGGACCTACTACTATCACAACGTTTACGATTACGACTACTACGGCACCATCTACACCTACGACTACTACTACAAGGTCGACTTCTTGCCCTACTACTATGGCAACGAGCAGGATTCGGCGGCGGTCTTCGTCGACGACTCGTGGTCGATTTCCGACCGGCTGACCTTCAATCTGGGGCTCCGCTACGACTACCACAAGGGCATCATCCCGTCCTACCCCCGCTTGGATAAAGATGGCCAACCCACCGGCGAGACAATTCCGGGCGTCGACCCGGCCTTCACCTGGAACAACCTGTCGCCGCGCATCGGCTTCGCCTACGCCGCCGGGACCGATCACAAAACCGTGATTCGCGGCTCGTTCGGGGTCTACTACGACGGCAACGTGGGCGGCAACTGGAACTCTCCGGCACCGGACGGTCCGGTATATAGATATTCCTGGAGCGATTCGTGGGACGGTCCCTGGACGTATGAACCCGACTGGGACTGGCAATCCGCCCCCGTCAGCGTCAATCCAAATTTGAAGGCGCCACGGACCCTGCAGTATTCGATCGGTTTCGAGCACGCCTTCATGGACAATTACGCCTTCGGCGTCACCGGTCTCTACAAGGACACCAAGGACCTGATCGGGTGGGAGATCATGGACGATGGCGTCTACGAGGAGCTGCCGTTCACCGACCCGTTCACCGGTAACCAGTACACCCTCCTCGACCCGATCGTGGACCCCACCGTGCGCAAGGGCAACACGCCGGGCTTTACGATCGATCCGGAGATCGACAGTTATTGGCAGAAGTACTGGGCCGTCATCTTCACCTTCAACCGGCGATTCGCCGACTTCTGGAGCATGAAGGCGGAATACACCTACTCGGAGTCGACGGGTCTGATTCCGGCTTTCCTCTCTCAGCGGCAGTTCAATCCACTCTACGGAGGCAAGGACGGCAGCGATCCCAACAGCTATCTCAACGCCAACGACCAACGCCTGCAGGGTGACCGGCCGCATATGCTGCGGGTGCAGGCGAACTTCGATCTGCCGTGGCAGATGAGGGCCAACACGATGATCAACCTGCAGAGTGGCCGGCCGTACAGCCGTCAGATCGATGTGCCAACGGCCCGAAACCCGGCAGCGATCATGGAGCCCGCCAGCGACGAGCAACGCCACCCGTTCCAGTACCTGTGGGACATCGGTGTCGGCAAGCAGTTCAATCTGGGAGGCAATGTGGCGCTGCAGCTTGACCTGCAGCTCTTCAATGCGCTCAACAACAGTGCTACCGACTACTTCGAGACGGTGAGGCTGAATGCGGGCGACACCTTCATACCCAACTGGTGGATAAAGCCTCGACGCCTGCAGGTGCACGTCGGAATCGAGTTCTAGCAGTCAATACTGCGTAACGGCCACTTCCACCGGGCGGCGAGACATTGCCGCCCGGTTTTTCTAAAGTTCGTTGAGTCCCGCAATCTTCTTGGTTTCCTGAAGGACCCGCCTACAGAAGGAGGCAGAGAATATCCCCGCCCAATCGTGATCTGTCGAACCGCGATCTCAAGGAACACGGGACAATGCAGGAGGCGCACGTAAGAATGCTCTCGATTCCCAGGTACCATATGGGTTGAAGCGTCATGATGAGCCGAATTCTTTCTTTTGCGCTGGTCGTCACCGGGATCTGCCTTTGCACAGTCCAGCTCGTATCTTCGGCCGAGCCACCTGCCGCCAAAAAGAAATCGAATGTCCTGCTTATCACCCTCGACACGGTGAGGGCCGACTATTTGAGCTGCAACGGCTCGAAGAAGGTCCACACACCGCACCTCGACCGTCTGGCCCGGGGCGGCGCAAACTTCACGCGGGCCCGCACGTCGGTTCCGCTGACGCTGCCCGCGCACGCTTCGATCTTGACCGGCAACTACCCCCCCGTCCACGGCGTCCGGGACAACGGGACCTACCGCCTTCCCGACGAGCAACTGACGTTGGCCGAAATTCTCCATGGAAAGGGTTATGAGACCGCCGCATTCATCGGCGCCTTCGTCCTGGATCGGCATTTCGGACTCGCGCAAGGATTCAAAGTCTACGATGAAGGCAACTGGGGCAACGTCAATGTGCTGGAGGGCCTGGCCGCAGAGCGCAGCGCGGACGCCGTGCACGACGCCTTCTCGAGTTGGCTCAACGGCCGCACCGGGGGGGGGCCTTTCTTTGCCTGGGTCCACCTCTATGATCCCCACGCACCCTACATTCCACCTGAACCGTTTCGAAAAAGATTTGCCGGTGATCCGTACGCGGGAGAAATCGCCTACACCGATGCGGTGGTGGGCAAGATCATCGAGGATCTCGAATCTCAAAAGCTTCTCGACTCGACACTGGTCGCAGTCGTCGGTGACCACGGCGAGGGCTTGGGCGAGCATGGAGAGCAGACCCATTCCCTGCTGATCTACAACTCCACCATCCATGTGCCAATGCTGCTCTACTTTCCTGGGCTCATCCCCTCTGGGAAGACGGTCGAACACCTCACCCGCACCATCGATCTGGCGCCGACGATCCTGGACTACCTGGGCATCTCAAAGACCATCGGGCAGGGAATGAGCCTTCGTACCCTGGTCGACGGCAAGGGCCCCGTTGAGGAGATCCTGGCATACAGCGAATCGCTCTACCCGAGCTTGAATCTCGGATGGAGTGAACTCCGAGCCCTGGAAGCGGGCGACTACCGCTTTATACTTGCTCCTCGCCCGGAGCTCTACGACCTCGCCGAGGACCCCGGGGAAGGAGAGAACCGCATCGATTCGAATCCAACGATTGGCGGACGGTTCGAACGCGGTCTGGAAACGTTGATGGAATCGATGGGCCCGTCGGTCGGTCAAGCCAGGCAGGCGGTTGATTCTCAAACGAAAGAGATGCTGCGGAGCCTGGGATACATCTCAACCGACCACTCCCCCTCACGAGGCGACTCCGCCTTGGTGGATCCCAAGGACAGATTGGAGCTCTGGAATGATATTCAAACGGGTCTTTTCTCATTCAGTCAAGGGGACTATGCGGGCGCACTCGACATTCTGAAAAAGGCCCTGGCCCAGGAGAAAGATGTCCCTATCGTCTACGCCCACATCGGTTGGTCACACATTCAACTCAACCAGTATGACGAGGCGGAGCGGGTCTATCGGGAGGCGTTCGAACACGGAATTGAGTCGGCGGAATTCCATGCCAATTTGGGCCTCATCTATTACTACCAGAGGGACTTCTCCAAGGCAGAACAGGAGTTACGAGTCGCGCTGACTCTGGAGGAAGTCAACGTCCCCGCCCATTACCGTCTGGCCGACGTCTATCGCGCGACCAAGAACTACCCCAAGGCGGTCGAGCACTATCGGCGAGTGCTCGAAATCAACCCCGGCTACGTCTGGGCCTTGAACGGCCTCGGCATGGCCCTCGCCATGGGAGGGAAAAACGAGGAAGCGCTCGCAGCCTTCCGCGATGTCGTGCGGATCGAACCGGAGATGGCCCCGGGTTATCTCAACCTGGCCATTCACCTCGAGCGCATGCAACGCTTTCCGGAAGCCCTGGAGACCTATCAGAAGTTCATGGATCTCTCATCCGAACAGGGATTCGCACGCGAGCGAAAACACGCAGCAGCCGCGATCGCAAGACTCCAGGCCCGGTGACAAGAACCGGCGCCTTGTGGTGCGGCCGTCTCGGCTGCACATATGACAGTGAACGGGATCCGTGCGGGCGAGACGCCCGCACCACAACAGAACCCCGCATCAGCGCGTCGTGTGGCAGCGCCTTGGCGTAGCGCCCTGGTCTTCGGTTATGTCGCGGGCGGCGATCATCGGTTTCATGATTGCCTGATCGGTGGCCCGACCGGTGGCGGCGAATCCTGGGACCCAGAGCTCGCCTCCCGCTCGCGGGCCGTTTTCAGGAACCCGCTCTCCTCTGTGGTCGTCTGAGGGAGATCGTCGCTGATCTCGAACCACGGCACCTTGCTTTCGACCCCGCTGTGCTCCCAGGTCGGAGGCCAGTCCTCCGGGTGATCGAGGGTTTCGACCATGATCGCCGGTCCTGAGGAGCCGTCGTACTGAAAGGCGATCGGCGTTCCACACTCACGACAGAACCCTCGAGTGGCGATTTCGGAGGACCGGTAGTACTGCGGCTCGCCGCTCGTGAACCTGAATCCTCCCCCGGGGAAGTCGGCAAAAACGAGAAAAAGACCACCGGAGGCCTTCTGACACATCCGGCAGTGACAGAAACCGACCAGGTTCGGCGGTTTGGTGGATTCATAACGGATCGCCCCGCAGAGGCATCCGCCGGTCACCGGAACTCGAGGCTCATTTCCCATTTTTCCATTCCCTTCGCCACCACGCATATGCCGGCAGGCCTGCGGCGATGAAGACCAGACCGATCAAAGACTCCACCGGTTTCTCGACGAGGGTGTTCGCCAGCAACAGAATGGAAGCAAGGATGAAGAGAAGCGGAACCCAGGGGTATCCCCAGACCCTGTAGGGCCGCTCCAGATCCGGCAGTCTGCGGCGGAGGACGATCACGGCGCCAGCGGTGCCGACGTGAAAGAGCAGGCCGCCAAAGATGACATAGGTGTAGATCTGCTCGTAAGTTCCCGACAACGTCAGCACGACCGCCCACAGGCTCTGGGCCCAGAGACTCCGCGCGGGCGTGTGGAATCGAGGGTGGACCACGCCCAGGCTTCGAAAGAACACTCCGTCGCGGGACATCGCGAGATAGATGCGGGGGCTGTAGAGGATGGTCGCAGCCAGGCAGCCGAAGGTCGACACCAGGATAGCGAAGGACATCAGCTTACCCCCGACATCGCCGAAGAGTGCCGCGGCCGCGGTCTCGCCAATTCGCGGCGTCTCGGCGATCGCGTCGAGCGGCAGGGCGACGAAGTAAACGAGGTTGATCAGGGCGTAAAGCACCATCACGATGACCGTGCCCCAGACCAGCCCGAATGGGAGGGTCCGCTGAGGGTCTTTCATCTCGCCGGCCGAAAAGGTCGCGCCGTACCAGCCGTCGTAGGTCCAAAGGGCGGCGATCATGCCGATTCCGAACGCAGCAAACAAATTGACCTCGGGCAGGCTTTCGACGACCGAGGCCGAGGCCGGCTTGTCGACGAAGAACGCCAACAGAACAAAGGCGACGATGGAACCGATCCTGAATACTGCGAGGAAGTTCTGGACCGTGGCGCCTTCGCGCAGGCCGATGTGGTTGACCGCGGTGAGGACCAGAATCGCCATTGCGCCGGCAATCTGTCCGCCGGACACCGACCAGCTCCAGCCCCCGATCGGAAGAGAAAAGAGAATATTTTGGGTCGAGAACAATGGAATGAAGCTACCCAGATACTCGCCGAATGCGACCGCCACGGCGGCGATGCCGCCCGACATGATGACCAGGAAACAGGCCCAGCCATAGAGGAATCCCCAGAACGTACCGTAGGCCTCTTTCAGATAGTGGTACATGCCCCCGGCGCGGGGGTACAACGCGCCCAGTTCGGCGTAGGTGAGGGCGCCGGCAAGGGTCAGAAAACCGCCAACCGTCCAGACCAACAGGATCATTCCTTCGTGGGGCAGGACCCGCGCGATGTCGGCGGTGGTGATGAAGATCCCGGTGCCGATCACCGCACCGACGGTCAGGAGAGTGGCGTCCCATCGACCGAGGCCCCGGACAAGGCCGTCTGAGCTCAGCGATGGCTCGGAAGATGAACTCATGATCTGCTATTTGCCGCTTTCTCGTCCTTGACGTACTTCCCGAACCACCCGAGGACGCGCTCGTAGAGGTCCTTGTTGTAAGAGGGTGTCTCGAAGACGTGACCCTCACCCGGATACACCACCAACTCGGTGGCCACACCCAGCCGTTTCAGGGCAATGTACAGCTGCTCGGAGTTGATGATCGGCACGTTCCAGTCCTGCTCGCCGCCAACGATCAGGGTCGGCGTGACCACATCATCCACCCGATTGAAGGGAGAAAGCTTCTCCCACAGCTCGCGATTCCGCCATGGCAGGCCGAGCTCGGTCTCCCACCAGCGCTGGTACTGGTCGTGCCCGTAGTTGACGACGTACAGGGTCGCGCTGGCACCGGTGTAGGCCCCCTTGAAGCGCTTGCTCTTGGTGATCACATGGTTGGTCATCATGCCGCCGTACGACCATCCTCCGACACCCAACCGATCGGGGTCAGCGTAACCGCGTTCGATCGCGTCATCCACCGACGCCAGGACGTCCTCGAGGTCGATCCCTCCCCAGTCCTGCCAGATGGCGAGGCAGAAGTCCTGCCCATAACCCGTGGACCCGCGCGGGTTCGGCATCACCACCACATAACCATCGGCCGCCAGAAGCTGTGCCTCGAAGTGAAAGGCGAAGTCGTACTGCGACTGCGGACCGCCGTGGATTCGCAGGATCGTCGGGTAGCGGACTTTCGGGTCAAAGGCCGGAGGTTTGACGATGAAGCCCTCGATCTGGGTGCCGTCACGGCTGTCGAATTGCACATTCTCCACCTCGCCAAGCAGCAGGCCCTCGAGCATCGCGTCGTTGGCGTGCGTGAGCCGTCGCAGCTCCCCTTCGTCGATGATGAAAACCTCGGGCGGGAGGTGGGGTTCGGAGATCAGAGCAGCGACCGGTCCGAGCGCCCCTTCAGAAAACGCCGCCACCGATCGCGGTCCACCGATGACGCGCTCGACGGCGCCTCCTCCCGGCGCGACCCTTGCGAGACTCAGCTCACCACTGTCCTCGAGCGCGAAGAGAATCGACTGGCCGTCCACCGAAAACCTGGGCATGAAGACCATGCGGTCGAGATCCCCGGTCAAGACCTCGAGGCCACCGCCTTGCGCCGAAGAAATGGCCAGGTGGTTGGTGGCATAGAGAATGGCCTTGGTGTCGGTCGCCGAGACGTGAGCGATTCGTTTGCCATCGGGAGACCAGGTTGGCGAGCTGTCTGGGCCAGGATTGGTGGTGATCTGGAGCAGCTCCTTACCCAAGTCGGTGTTGTCCGCCGCGACGACCCAGATATCGGTGTTGTAGTTGCTGTCGGGATCGGCGGTGCGGTTGCTGGTGAACGCGATGTGCCGGCCGTCTGGCGACCAGAACGGCTCCGAGTCGTCGAAATCCCCCGACGTGATCTGGGTCATTTTCTTCGTTCCAACGTCGAGCACATAGAGGTGAGTGCGCCGACTGTCCAGGTATCCAACATAGTCCTGTTTGAACTGGCGACGGGTGACAACCCAGGGCTTGGGGGTCTTCTCCTTCCCGTTTTCTTCCTTCGCCTTTTCGATATCCTCTGGCTTGGGATCCTGGAGCACGAGCACCATCCGCTTGCCGTCAGGCGACCACTCGTAGGAGCTGACCCCCTGCACGGTTTCGGTGAGAGGCTGCGAATCGCCGCCCTCCCGGAACAGAGTCCAGACCTGGTCCTCGCCGTCCTCGGGCGCCGCCAGGAATGCCAGAAAGCGCCCATCGGGGCTCCACCGCGGGCGCGATGCAGATTTGCCCTCTGCGGTCATCGGCACGGGGTTGCCTCCGGCCGTCGCCACCATCCAAATCCGCGTCTTCGACTCGTCCTTCTCCAGGTCCTGGGATGTGACGGTATAGGCCACCCATTTCCCGTCCGGGCTCACCTGCGGGTCGCCGACATCGCGGAGCCTGAGGAAGTCGTCGACCTCCAGATATCGGCGAGCCCCGGTGTCATCTGCAGCGCCCGCAGCACCAGGCAGGCACGCCAGCAGGATTCCCACAACAATGGCGAAGGTCTGAATCGAGCGTTTCATACGTTTTCCTCCTTACGAGCTCGGCTGATGGACGTCGGCCTGAGCGGGCATTTTCAGTCAGCAACCGGGCGGTCGTCCCCCCCGTTCACGACCAACGGCATTTCGATGAAACTCTCCCGGCCCGGCTCGTGGTAGATGCGCTGCACCGCTTTTCGAAAATCTTCCGGCTTGGCCCAGAAGATGCTGGGCACGTAGGTCTGCGGGTTTCGGTCATAGAGCGGGAACCAGCTCGACTGGATCTGCACCATGATGCGGTGGCCGGGCAGGAAAACGTGATTCGCCGTCGGCAGAGCGAAGCGATAGTGCAGCGGCTCGTTGGCTGCGATCGGCGTCGGGTGCTCGAAGCTCTCGCGGTAGCGGCCACGGAAGATGTCGGCCGAGACCATCAGCTGGTAGCCGCCCATGGCCGGCCTGCCGGCCACCTCGTCGGGCCAGACGTCGATCAGCTTGACCACCCAGTCAGAGTCCGTGCCGCTGGTAGATGCGACTAGATTCGCGATCGGCTCGCCGCTGATCTTCACCGGCTCGGTCAGGATTTCGGAGCTGAAAACGAGAACATCCGTGCGGCCGGACGCTTCCCGCTGGTCGTCGACCAGCCACTGGGGCCAGGTGAGTCCTTCACCCTCGTAGCCGACCGGTTCGATGGGGCGGGCGCGGAAGGGCACCGGCTTGGCGGGGTCGGAGACGTACTCGTCGAAGGCCTCATCATCGGCCCGCGGAGCTCCGAAACCGAGTCCGAGGCCGGCGCCGAGATAGAGCGGAGTCGGCTGGACCGTGCAACCGCTGGCGCACCCAGCCGGCCAAGCCGATAGTCGCCGCCACGAGTTGGATCCGGTCTCGAACGCCAAAACCGGCGGCACGTCGCCCTTCGGCGCGTCTTCCTTGAGGTATCGGGCGAGGAACGGACCGAGGATCTCGCGACGGAAGTAAAGGCTGGTGTCGCTGTCGAAGCGCAGAGCGCCGAGCGCGCTGCCGTCATCAATCATCTGGCCGTGATTCCAGGGGCCCAGGACCAGGAACACCGTG